>Ga0066639_10003598_pt1 | contig 13404 bp, 14 predicted proteins | sample CryGeyCG2114_010_2_FD_59504 | JGI IMG/M metagenome (GOLD analysis project Ga0066639, IMG submission 59504) | Groundwater microbial communities from aquifer - Crystal Geyser CG10_big_fil_rev_8/21/14_0.10 | ecosystem: Environmental > Aquatic > Deep subsurface > Groundwater | place: USA: Utah...
CCGCCAAAAAAATATCGCCCATGTGGCGATATTTTAAAAAAGATGGCAAATATTGACAATAATATAATAACGTACCATAATCATATATGCTTGTTGTAAAACCATTTCATCAACGCTTAGGATTCTGCGGCCCCTCATGCCTAAAAATGGTATTGAATTATTACGGTACCACGGTAACCGAACGTGAATTGGCGCGTCTCACCAAAGCAAACACTTCCCGAGGAACAGACGCAAAACACATATCCGCCGCCGCAAAGAAATTCGGGCATGAAGCGTCCATAGAAGATTTCGCTACTATCGGCATGATTAGTACACTTGTAAACAAGCGGCGCATCCCCGTCATTGTGAATTATTTTTTTATTAACGAACCTCATTACGCGGTAGTAATTGATATTGATACTGAAAATATTTATGTCCAAGACCCATTGGACGGAACAACAAAGGCAATGAGGATTTTTGATTTCAAAAAAATATGGTTTGGCTTTATGGGGCAATGGCCTCAAGAGAAAAGAGATTTTGCCATACGTCGCATCATCGTGGTCTATCCTAAAAAATCAAAAAAGAAGTCCAAAACACGATAACCTGTACCTTGTTTCCTTAACACGTTATACTGTTTTCATTACAACTAACGAATTTTATCATGGCAAAAAATGTTCTTATCTACACCACGCCCACCTGCCAATTCTGTCATATGGCAAAAGAATTCTTTAAAGATCACGACGTGGACTTTAAAGAAATTCCCGTCAAAGACGACATGGAAAAACAGAAGGAGATGGTGCAGAAGTCAAAACAGATGGGAGTGCCGGTGATTGATATTGATGGAGAAATTGTTATCGGCTTTGATAGAGAGCGTCTTATGGAATTACTCGATATTAAGGAGTAATCAAAACCCTCGGCATAGAGCCGAGGGTTTTTTATTAAAAAGAAGTGCCCAGCTGACTCTTTGCCAGCTGGGCGGGTACTACCATCGGCTGCGCCCTTCACTTCCTTCGTCAAACTAGAAGAACTTCTTCATGGCTCCTCTCCTTTCTTTTGGCACGAAGGGTGTGCCGAATTTTAGTATATCATAAACTCCTAAAAAAGAACACCCGAAAGCGCGGTGTGGAAACCGGTCGCTTTCAGGGGCGCACCGACCTTCGTTTGTTTTTCATAGTGTACGGGCGGACTTCTGGGCACACTTCCTTCCTTTCGTTGACAGTCCCAGATACCGCATGCCCGCTCCCAATGAACGAGCTTTCTCGGTTATACTAGTACTTCCACGTCAATACAAAAGCCCCTGACCAATGGCCCGGGGCTTTATGCATATAGATCTTCTATGATTTTACATTTGGCCTCCCATATCCGGCTTGTGCATGGAGCCACCCCTGCGGCAAAGACCGCCAATAGTGACCAAGAGATACAACGCCGAAAGACCAACCAAGATGTACACGATATCCGCTACAACATTGGAACCGAAGATTGCCTGAACGAAATTGAAACTGAACGCACCGTAAAGGCCCCAGTTAAGACCGCCCACGATGACGAGTATCATTGCAACCCAGTCCAAAATGCTAAATTTCTTCATGATGGTATATGTAGTATATATAGAATAAAACGACCTTTGCTTTTACTTTCTCATATTAGTGTACCATGATTTCTCTTTCTCTCCTCTCTTTTGTGGAAAACCTTAAAAGTAGCCCCTCTTTAGTTGCTAAAAAGAAGACCCTTGGGTATGCTGAAGACATAAATGGAACAAAGTTTTGTCCCTTCTGAATTTATACGGAACGCGATCACAGATACCATTCAATCGCGCTGGAACACGCAACATGTTCCTTTTTCTGTTGAAATAAAGGATGGCGGTTCTTTTGGTGATTACGCCACGAACGCGGCATTCGTACTCTCCCCTTTATTAAAAAAATCCCCACCAGAAATCGCGACGCAACTTGCCGCCTCCTTGCAAGAAACGCGACACGAAATAATAGAAAACACAAAGGTAGCTGGCCAGGGATTTGTAAACATCACAATGAAACCTTTGTTTTGGGAGCATACACTTTCCCATGTGCTCTCCTTTGACCCCGCGCAGCTGAAATCCTCCAATCCTAAAAAAATTATCGTTGAGTTCTCTTCCCCTAATGTAGCGCGCCCCATGCATATGGGTCATATACGCAATACGATACTAGGAGACTTCTTGGCTCGCATGTATACATTTTTGGGGCATGAAATAATTCGCTGGAACCACTTAGGAGATTGGGGAACTCAGTTTGGAAAACTCATTGTCGCCTATCGGGAAGGTTGGACCACGAGAGAGGCGGTTGAACAAAACCCCATAGAAGAATTGGTGCGTATCTATGTGCGTTTTCACGACGAAGCGAAAGAAGATCCCTCGCTTGAGAAACGCGCGCAGGAGGAATTTAAAAAACTGGAAGATCGTGACCCAGAAAACACCGCACTTCTTGAATGGTTTCGCGCGGAATCACTTAAAGAATTCAACTCCACATATAATGCGTTAGATGTAACGTTTGACGTTGAAAGAGGTGAGAGTGAATATCTGGACGCCATGCCAGCGCTTATTGAGAATATGAAAAAATTGGATATCGCGCAGGAGAGCGAGGGGGCGTTAATTGTACCTCTGGAAAAAGAGGGCTTGGCACCGGCACTGATAGAAAAATCAGACGGCGCAACGTTGTATATGACTAGAGAATTAGCAAGTTTGGAGTATCGCCTCTCTCACTATCACCCTGACGAAATTCTCTACGTGGTGGGAAACGAACAAACACTTCATTTCCGTCAATTTTTTGCCATCGCGCATAAATTGGGACACACATCAACCCTTCTCTCTCATATCCCCTACGGTGTGGTGCTTTCAGCCGAAACCAAAAAAAAGCTTTCAACGCGAGGCGGGGTTGTGGTAACTGGCAGACACATGCTCGCCTCGGTCATTGAGCGAGCCCTTGTAACCACACAAGAAAAACAACCCGAGCTCTCGGAAGATGAGCAGAAAAAAATAGCATCTTCGGTAGGAATAAGCGCCCTGCGATACAGCTTATTGCGCGATCACAGAATATCAGACGTTGTATTTGATCCCACGCAGGCTCTCGCGCTTCATGGCAACAGCGCGCCCTATCTCCAATATGCGTTCACACGACTCACGAAGATGCTTGAAAAATCGGGGGGTAAAATCGGCAATTCCTACAGCATACACGAAGATATGATCCCCACAATTAAACATATCGCTGAATTCCCGGAGATCATACGCCGATGCACCGAAGATAATTCTTCGCACCACCTCGCGCAATATCTTTTTGAACTCGCTTCCTTATGTAATTCACTATACGAAAAACATTCGGTACTGCGTGAAGAAGATGCGCAAAAAAAAGACGCGCTTATTGCCCTTTTTTCAAGCGCCCGAAAAAGATTTCTGCTCGGGTTTGAATTGTGTGGTATTGTTCCGCTTCAAAGCATGTAGCTAAAAATGCTACACTACAGACAATGAGCGAGCCCGAATCAAAAAAATCAATTTCCTGGGAAATACATCGCACCAAAGAGCGGGAGCGTTCTCGTTCGTTTTATGTAGCGGTGCTTGTGTGTATGATCCTCTTTCTCACATTCGCGGTATGGCAAAAAAACTTTCTGTTCGGAGTGTTTGTGATTGTTGCCACGGGCATCGTACTGTTTCTCTCGCAACAACAGCCCGAAGCATATTCATTCACCCTTACCGATGAATCATTCATTGTCGGGGACGACGAACATTCATATGACCTTTCTTCCTTTTCACACTTTGATATCTTTCGATTCGAGGACAATGATTTCGAGCTTTTTTTGGTCCCACGCGAACGTTTCAAGCCCATCGTACGTGTGCGTATATGGCCCGCCGACAAAGAACGAATCGTCTCGTTTCTTACCGATATTCTTCCGCGTAAAAAAACAGAGCCCTCTTTTTTGGATATCTTCTCAAAGTTTATAGGGATTTAAACCGCGTCCTAAAAGGGAATCTCCTTCGCCTCTCGTCGCGCCGGTCGCGCTCCTCGGGCTAGGCACCGCCTCGCGGTACTCGTTACTCGCCTCGCTTCACGAGTCGAAGCGGGCTACTCGCGCATGCTCAGGCGTTCGACTCCACACGCACATTGTGTCCTCGAAGGGAATCGAACCCCCATTGCGGGCTCCGGAGGCCCGTGTTTTATCCATTAAACTACGAGGACAAGGACAGATATGAATTTGCGTGCTCACGCACACATACGACGAAACCTGTGTGCTCGGAGGGAATCTCCTTCGCCTCTCGTCGCGCCGGTCGCGCTCCTCGGGCTAGGCACCGCCTCACAGTGCTCACTACTACTCGCACATGTTCCGGCGTTCGATTCCACACGCACGCAAAGCAGTTTGCGTGCTAGCACACACAATCAACAAAACGTGTGCGCTCGGAGGGAATCGAACCCCCATTACAAGATCCGCAATCTTGCGTCCTATCCGTTGAACGACGAGCGCATAACGCATCATCATATAACCACGCTATAAGTATATTTTCAATATAGAAAAGCAGTCTTGCGTTTTTCTTTTTATCTGGTACGAGGACTGTCTCACTTCAATAACGAAGAGAGACAAACGCACACGAAAGGAGGGTGCGCATGAAGAAGTTTTTCATCATCGCGGTAGCACTGGCACTCGCTGGTGCGGCGTACGCGAACCTGCCCCCGCCCGCTCTGGCACAGGGCAAGGTAATCGCGACAACGCTGTCCGGCAGCACCACCAGCACCGTCATGGACACGGCCGTCCAGACGATGCTCGCTGTTCCCAACGTCAGCTCGGAGATCGACCTGACGCCGACGGCCACCACGCAGGCAACGCTCGCCACCGCCACCGTCACCGACAACCTCGTCAAACCCTTCGGCGCGGGTACTCGTCCGTCTCGAGTCGACTCGGGGCGCGTCGCCCTGGCTTCCAGCCAGCGGACTCCTCGCACCGACGTGACGACCAGGCCCTTCCACTACCGGGTCTAACGACCCACGGCCCCCGCGGAATTTCCGCGGGGTTTTTCTTTTTTCTCCTAAATACTTTTATCTTTTCTGTTTCGCCTTTATACTTTTCTATATGTCCCTTCTCTCACAACAACTCACAGATATTTCGGGTGTGGGCGCGTCACTCGCTCAAAAACTTTCTAAACTCGACATACTCACCGTCAAAGATATTCTCTATCACTTTCCTTTTCGTTATCAAGATTTTTCGGTTATTTCGCCCATTGCAGATGTGCGCGAAGGGGACACCGCGACCGTTTTTGGACTCATTGAGAAGGTATCAGTCCGCCGCACATGGAAACGAAAGATGTGGCTTGTTGAAATAACCATTACTGATGAGACTGGTTCCTTGCGTGCGGTATGGTTTAATCAAAAATATCTTGCCGCAGTATTTAAGGAGGGCATGGGAATAAATCTTGCCGGAACTATTTTGACTGACGGTAAAAAAATGTACCTAAGCAATCCCGTGTATGAAATTATATCCAAATCGCTTGAACACACTCGCCATACCGGCCGTATCGTTCCGGTATATCCTGAAACTCGTGGGATAACTTCAAAAGCAATTCGCCTCGTATTGAGTAAAATCATTGACCGACTAGACGAAGTCGATGAATTTTTACCCGAGACAATTATACAGAAATACAACCTCCCACATCTTGCTCACGCATTTCGTTCCATACACTTTCCTTCGTCGTTGGAAGACGCGGATCACGCGCTTAATAGATTTGCATTTCAGGATCTCTTCCTTTTACAGCTGCTCAAAACATCTCACAAATACGAACAGAAAAAACACCGCGCGCACGCAATTAAGCAAGACAAAACATATACCAAAAAATTGATTGAGAATATTCCATTCTCCCTCACCGAGGCACAAACAAAAACACTTGAGGAAATCTTTAATGACCTTTCCAATCCTCATCCCACTAGCCGCCTTTTGCAGGGAGACGTGGGATCCGGCAAAACCGTGGTCGCGGCACTCGCGGCACTACTCGTTGCGCACCGAGGATATCAGAGTGTTTTCATGGCCCCCACAGAAGTGCTTGCGTGGCAGCATTACCGCGCTTTTTCTTCTCTTTTTGGGACACTAGATCATGGAGTTGCGCTTCTGACCTCATCCCAGTCACGTCTTACGTTTGGAGACAATCTAGAAACAACCCTTTCTAAAAAAGAACTGCTCGAGAAAATTAAATCGGGCTCTGTCTCTATTATCATCGGCACACAAAGCGTTATACAAAAAAATGTCTCATTCAAAGATGCGGCACTGGTTATTATAGATGAGCAACATCGCTTTGGCGTACGCCAACGTGCCACGCTTTCTGATACGATGCACGGAGCATTCCCCCATCTTCTCTCTATGTCCGCAACTCCCATTCCCCGCACGCTCGCGCTCACCGTATTTGGAGATCTTGAGCTTTCAGTTATTGACGAGCTTCCAAAAAATCGAAAGAAAATTATTACAAAGATCGTCACGCCTTCCCAACGCCAGCATGCCTATCGTTTTGTAGATGAACAGATTGATGCCGGAAGGCAGTGCTTTGTGATATGCCCCCGCATTGAACCCCCCGACCCAGAACAACCCCTTACGCCACGTCAAAAAACGATGCTGGAAGTACGCTCGGTTACCGAGGAATACGAGAAGCTTTCAAAACATATATTTCCATCCCGACAAGTCGCGATGCTGCACGGGCGTCTTAAAGCAAAAGAAAAGACGGCTATTATGGAACGTTTTAAGAATAAAGAGTTTGACATACTCGTTTCTACCTCTGTTGTCGAGGTTGGCGTTGATATACCCAATGCTTCTATTATGCTCATAGAAGGTTCTGAGTTTTTTGGACTTGCGCAACTCTATCAGTTCCGCGGACGAGTGGGACGGGGGGAGCATCAATCGTACTGCTTTCTCTTTACCGACTCTCGCTCTGCCTTAACCAAAGAACGCCTCAATGCGCTTATCACGGCAAAAAATGGTTTTGAATTAGCGGAAATTGATCTACGCTTACGAGGCCCCGGTCAATTCTTGGGGCACGAACAAACCGGCATACCCGATCTTGCCATGAAATCACTCCAAAATCCCAACCTGGTAACTAACGCGCGCAAAGAAGCGATTTTGCTTTTAGAAAAAAACCCCTCGCTAGAGGAGCATCCGTATCTTGCTACCTACTTACAACTATTCGGACAACAAATCCACGAAGAGTAGCTAGTGTATCATCTCTGGATCATTGGGAACTTGAGAAATATTCCCGTTCTCGTCTCTAGAATCAACATTTAATACAACCCCCAGGTTCTTAAGCTTTTCCTCCGCCTCCTCCTTTCCCTTGTATAGTATAGGAAGCAATTCACGCACCGGATCATCTCCGCTCTCAATGCACTTAATACGATCGGTGATGCGGTCTAGGGCAGTCAAAAGCCCATGAATCTCCTCTTTTGTTTCTTGGGCTCCTTCGTCGTGGATATCAATCGGAACGAAATCACCGCTTGGCCCCCTTCCTAATTCTTCGGGAGATCGCTGTGCCATGCTTAGTCCAATTTTACTTTTATTTTTTTACTCTTCGAACGATGGATTTTTGGTAATACAATTTTAAGCACGCCGTTCTTGAGCGATGCCTGCGCTTTTTCAGCATCTATTTCCTGTGGAAGGATGATGGAACGAGAAAACTTCCCCCAGAAACATTCTTGATAGAGATAGTCGTCCTTTTTTATTTTCTCTTTCTTCTGACGCGAACCGCGTATAGAAACTGATTCGGGAGTAATGGAAATATCAAGGTCGTCAGATTCAATGCCAGCAACCGTGGATTCTATAACAATATTATCGGCATCCTGATACACATCTATCATCAGATGCCCCTCCGCATCATCAAATTCCATATCTTCCTCGTGACTAATTAGGAGTTCTTCTTTGCTTCCCTCTTTCTCTTCTTTTTCTTTTTTAGTAGAGGCGCGCACAAGCTGCGGTTCAAATTCCGCGTCATCGTATTTTACCCCCGCTAATTGTTCAAAAAATTCGTTGTTGTCCATATGTCGTAAGTATAGTAGAAAGATTTTTATTCAACAAGCGACCTATTGCGAACTTGATTCTTCCATCTTTTTAAGCTCCTCAAAATCATAGAGCACAAAGAAGCCGACTAAAATAAGAAAGACGGTGGGATACACAATAATATCCTCAAACCGATATACCATAATGTTAAATATAGAATGAAATATTGAAGCGAGCACAAGACCAACCAATACCAAGCGTTTTTCTATATGATACTTAATACCTCGCGCCCAATGATGACCCACAATAGCCGATGAAAGCGCGTGGAGTAGCGTCGCGCCAATAAACCGCAACAGCATAAGTCCAAACACGTCTCCAGTCGCGTTAGAAAACACCAGAAAAAGATTCTCCGCTGAGGCAAATCCCAGCGCCCCAGTTACCATATAAATCATCGCGTCAACCGGCTCATCAAACGCAGAACTCTTTCTTACCAACATATAAATGAAGAGAAATTTTATTACCTCCTCAATTATGGAGAAACCAACAAATACGCTGATGTTTTCCTCAAAAATGCGTGGTAGTGTGATGACAACATTGCGCAACACATCATTGAGCGCCACCTCAATGACCAGCGCCGCCAGAGCCGAAATACCACCCCACACAAAGGCCTTGGCTATCATTCGACGGGGCTCGGGATGCGCATCTTCTTTTAAGAAAAACGCAAGCCATACCAACCCCGGCGCAAATCCAAGCAGTAACGCGACAAACACGCTCATATAGAGGAGTATACCGTATTGAGCAAAATACTCATAATAAATAACTCGGAAAGCTTGAATTACACTAAAGAGTTGTCGGAAGGGGGGTGAAAAAAGAAAAGGGCGCGTCCCGTAGAACGCGCCCGTGTACTTCCTGTCCTGTCACAGGTTGATCTTTCCCCCGATCAACCCTAGAGTTTCGCCGTCCAAGAAAAGGACGGCGCCCCATACCTGGAACTTCTTCCCCAGTTCCAGGTATGGACCCGTGCCGACAGACCGCTGGGAGAAAACCCCCAGCGCCGCCGACTCGTTTAGACGATAGGTCCCCAGGTACTTGTACCAGTACCCAGACCCACCGTCCTCGTGGATGGAGAGGAGAGCCCAGCGGCCCCTCCCCATCCACACCGACCCTGCGTACCGGAAGGTTGAGGGATCGCTCTCCACACCGACGGAGAGAGAAAACTCAACCCAATCAGCGGGGGCATACGTGGGACCCACGTACGCCTCACTCCACCCCTCGCTGGTCAGCGACCACGCTGACCAGCCCCACGGACCCCTGATGGGTCCGCGGAAGTACAGATTGAGCGAGGGCGTCACGCTCCCGTCGTAGACGAGGCTCTCGAGCTCGATGTAACCCGAGACCTGCGCGCTGGCGCTTCCCGCCAGCAGGAAAATCGTAAGAACAACGATGACAAAGTGCTTGGACATCTCTCCTCCTTTCTTTTTTTATTATACCACGTTAAATGCTTTGTTGTCAATATCAAAAACCGCCTTATTTCATGCGGTTTTCTTATTTTTGTTTTTAATCTTGTCCCTCACCACTCCTCTACCATCAAGAACTCTTTATCTTTTTCTGGAAGACGCTGATAAATTGCTTCGGTTACAAATGGCATAAAAGGATGGAGGAGTTTTATACTTCCATATAATACATACAAAAGCGCCTGGTTTGTCTCCTCATCATCCTTATCCTTTGAATATTCTATAAATTTGTCAGCAAATTCATGCCACACGAATTCATAGATGTCGTGTAGGGCCTGCCCGAACTCATATGATTCTATCTTTTCCTCCGTTTGTTTCTTTATCTCTTTAAATCGTTCCACAATCTCCCTATTCTCTCCTAAAAGCTGGGGGTCATCATTTACAAACTGCTGACCATTGCCTTGCGTTTTTGTCAGGACAAAGCGAGTAATATTCCATAACTTATTGGCAAACTTTTTTCCCGCAAGCACATGCTCGTCTGCCCACTTAATATCCTGTCCTCCCATCGCCTGCCAGAGCAACCCAAAACGCGTCGCATCCGCGCCATGCTGTTCAATAAGCGTCATGGGATCAATGCCCGTGCCAAGCGACTTTGACATGCGACGCCCGTCTTTTGCAAGAATAGTGGCATGAATAATCACATCAGAGAATGGTTTCTTTCCTATTAGCTCCATCCCCGAAAATACCATGCGGGAAACCCAAAGATTGATAATATCGCGCGCGGTTGAAAGCACAGTGGTGGGATAAAATTCTTTCAAGTCATCTGTTTTTTCCGGCCAGCCAAGCGTCGCGAACGGCCAGAGCGCCGAGGAAAACCAGGTATCTAAAACATCGGTTGCCTGCTCCATTTCACATTCCCCACACAATGGACACTTATCGGGTCTCTCCTCAGAAATTATAGGTGACTCAACCGATGAATTTTTAATTTTAAATTTTAAATTTTTATTTTCTTCGGAAAATGTTTCAATTTGCTTTTTACAAAACCACACCGGAAGCTGATGTCCCCACCAAATCTGACGAGAAATACACCAATCACGAATATTAGAAAGCCAATCACGATACAACTTTTCCCATCTTTGAGGGTGAAACTTGACCTCGCCTCTCTCAACCGCTTCAAGCGCCATTTTTGCCAACTCATCCATTTTCACAAACCACTGTTTTGAGATAAGCGGCTCAATAACAGTATCACACCGATAACAGTGCGCCACGCTGTGCGTGTAGGGCTCTGCCTTTTCAAGTGCACCCAGTTCTTTGAGTTTTTCCACCACCGCTTCTCGCGCCCGCGCCACTTTCATTTCCACAAACGCTTTTCCTGCCTCGGGAGTCATTTTCCCTCGCTCATTTATCACCTGTACAATAGGAAGATTATGCCGCTCCCCCATCTGTGAATCAGCAAAATCGTGCGCCGGCGTTACCTTCACTGCGCCGGTGCCAAAATCTTTCTCAACGCCTTGGTCAGCGATAACGGGGATCTCCCGTCCAATAATCGGCACTACCACGGTTCTGCCTACTAATTTTTTGTACCGCGCGTCATCGGGATGCACCGCCACCGCGGTGTCCCCCAACATCGTCTCGGGACGAGTGGTGGCTACCACAATATGAGCATCTGAATCCTTTATGGGATATGCGATATGCCAGAGTATTCCTTCCTGTTCGCGATACTCCAATTCAAGATCAGACAAGCTCGTACCACATCGTGGGCACCAGTTTACGATTCTGTCCCCCTGATAGATCCACCCCTTCTCATAGTAACGCGTAAACGCCTCTTTGACCGCTTTGGCATACTCCTCATCCATCGTAAATCGCGTACGCGACCAATCGCATGAGGCGCCAATGCGTTTGAGTTGGTCCAAGATGATATTGCCGTATTGTTCCTTCCATTCCCACACTTTTTCTAGAAATTTCTCCTTGCCCAAATCATGTCGCGATATTCCCTCTTTTTTTAATTTCTTTTCCACCACATTTTGTGTGGCAATACCGGCATGGTCGGTGCCCGGAATCCAAAGTGTTTTATATCCCTTCATGCGCTTATAGCGAATCAACACGTCTTGAATAGCGGTATTAAGCGCATGGCCCATATGTAAATTCCCCGTTACATTGGGCGGAGGCAAGACGATAGAGAAATTTTTAATTTTAGATTTTAAATTTTTGATTTTGGAAACAGGTAAATGGTCGGGATTGAAAAATCCGGACGCTTCCCATTGCGCATACAGTTCCTGTTCGATTTCGTGTGGATTGTACGGCTTTAAAAAATCATCATGCATACGATGTATTGTATGCTTTCCTTCTGAAAAAATCAAAAAAACGGCTTAAATTCTTGTTCAAAAACGGCCCAGATATGTCGGCCGTTTTCTGTTCTTGGTTTCAAGTTTTCCGGTAACGTTTTTTATCGGTTCGCTTCTATAAACACCTTGGTTCGCGTTGGATCAACTGTTTTTTCAGGGTCCTGTTGAGGAATATTTTGCACGTATGCTCCTAAAAGTAATACAATTGCTTGTCGCGTATTTTCATCAAACACACCCGTACTCTCTATACCCAACACCGACTGTAACTGCGCCACCCCTTGCGAGGTAAATTCATCAAAATAATTCGTAGGCTGACGCGAGAGGATCCCAAGCTCCGCCAGGAGTGATTGAAGAGTGCCTACGTCCTGCCCCTGATCTCCCACGGATAACGTACGGGGGAAGAACGAGTTCACATCAAGTTGTACATTCTGTACATCAAGATCCTTTGCAAAGTGAACCGCAAACGACTCCGATTCAAATCGCGGTAAAGAATCCACAGTAGTTCGTGATACCGCGATAAGCGTTCCTTGGCGGTTAAAGAGAAGCGCGTTCACCAGCACATTTGAAAATCCACTCTCTCCATGGTTTGCAAGCACGCCCGTCACCGATATGCCATCATCAAGCACGGTACGAACACTCTGCGCCTCTATGTTGGGCGTAGGCATACGATCAATAGATTCCCATATTACCTCGCTAATTGATGCTCGCGCGCTTACCACCCCACTTAGATTTTGCTCTATACGAGGAATAACTAGATAGGTAAGTTGCCCCGCGTACACGAATCCTTCCTGAGCAATGGTTGCAAGCGTCTCTCCCACCTCGTTTATCAACGTAACACGATAGGTAAAGGATCGCGCGGCCCATTGAGTATTGGGATTATATATTTCAACCGCCGTTCCTACTACGTCCCCCGCCCGCACCACATGCACACTACGAATTTGTATATCACGCACATTTTTTATATCGCACGAAACACAGGGCCCCCCGCAATCCACCCCATCCTCTCCCTGGTTTTGTCTTCCATCAAAACAGGATGCGGGGCCAGCAACAAATACACTCCAAAACCCCCACGCCACCAGCGTGATTATCATAAGAAATCCAAGTCCGTATAGCAGTTGTTTTATTGTCCGCATAACAATTTCGTCATTCTCTATTGTATCTCAAATGTGGATATAAAAAAACGGCCCTATGACCATTTTTACAAAGTTACTTTCTGTAGTATCCCGGCAAACCCTACTTTCCCCATAAAGAGTATCATCGGGGCGATACGCTTTCACTTCTCTGTTCGGAATGGGAAGAGGTGGGCCACGTACCGCTAAATCACCGGGAAGCTACAGAAAACAACACTACGACGAGCAAATGCTCGCCTAGAAGGTGAAACTAGGAACTCTACAGACCACAGAATATATGGAAACTACTCTGTGATCTGGAGAGTAAAAGTCGCATAACGGACTATTAGTACCTCTCAGCTAAAACCCTTACGGGTCGTACACTCGAGGCCTATCAACCTGGTCGTCTTCCAGGGTCCTACGATACCTAATCTTGGGAAGGGCTTCGTGCTTAGATGCTTTCAGCGCTTATCCCGACCGAACATAGCTACCCGGCGCTTCACCTGGTGGCAAAGCCGGTAGACCAGAGGTTCGTTC
>Ga0066639_10003599_pt1 | contig 13403 bp, 12 predicted proteins | sample CryGeyCG2114_010_2_FD_59504 | JGI IMG/M metagenome (GOLD analysis project Ga0066639, IMG submission 59504) | Groundwater microbial communities from aquifer - Crystal Geyser CG10_big_fil_rev_8/21/14_0.10 | ecosystem: Environmental > Aquatic > Deep subsurface > Groundwater | place: USA: Utah...
ATTTGTTTTTACCAGAAACTGCTACAGACTCGGTTTTTGCAGTATTAGGTGAGGAACTTGGCTTTGTTGGAGCAAGCTTAATTATTGTTGCGCTGTCTTATTTTGTTTATAAAATTATGAAAATTGCTATTAAAGCCCCTGATACATACTCCAAAGTTTTTGTAGCGGGTATCGCAGCTTGGATAGGTGGGCAAATTTTTCTAAACCTGGCATCTATGCTTGCTTTAGCTCCTTTGACAGGAATACCATTGCCCTTCTTTAGTTACGGCGGATCAAGTCTAACAATGGTATTATTTGCAGTAGGTATCGTGCTTAATGTTTCAAAATATGCAAAAGAATAGTAAAAAAATAATGTTGACAGGTGGACATGCTGCAACTTCTGCTTTGGCAGTAATTGAAAAAGTACAAGAAAAACATCCCAATTGGAATATTAGTTGGATTGGTTCTAGTGAAGCGTTCATCAATAAGAAAGCTAAAACATTGGATTTCCAATTGTTTCCAGAGTTAGGTGTGAAATGTTATGCAATCCAAACTGGAAAACTACAACGCAAAATATCTATTTCTTCAGTTATGAACCTACTAAAAGTTCCAGTTGGGTGCATTCAGGCACTTGGTATTTTATTTAAGGAAAAGCCGGAAGTAATTTTGTCCTTTGGTGGATACGCTGCTCTACCCGTAGTTTGGGTTGGGAAACTTTTGGGATATCCAGTATTAATTCATGAGCAGACTCTAGGCTTTGGCTTAGCGAATAAATTATCTTTGCCTTTTGCCGATGATGTCTTACTTTCCAGGGAAGAGAGTAGTAAATATTTTCGTAACAAAAAATCACACTTTGTAGGTTTGCCTCTACACAATGCCACCCAAAAAATAGCACTGAGCAAAAAGAAAAACCCAGACACAATATTAATTTTAGGTGGCTCAAGAGGATCACAGACCATAAATTTGGCAGTTAAAGAAGTGCTGCCTACGTTGTTGAAAAAATACGAAATAATCCATCTTTGTGGCTCTTTGGATGAAGATAATCTCAAATCTCATAAAAGAATATTGTCATCAAAGATTAGAGATAAATATGAAGTCATTGCACATGTTCCTCCACTAGAAATGGCCAATAAATACGCTCAAGCCGACATTGTCATTGCCAGAGCCGGCGCACATACAGTAGCAGAGGTGATGGCACTAGGGAAGGCTGCTATTTTTATCCCTATCCCTTGGGTGCAGAGAAATGAACAATTAGAAAATGCAAGATTAGCCGAGAAATATTCTGGAGCGAGAATAATAGAAGAATCCAAACTGAATTCAGAGACATTACTACAAGAAATTAATCATTTTGAACAAAGTTGGAAGGAACTTACACTGGGTACCGACAATAAGCTGAGTAAAAAAGATCGAGGCGCAGCTTTACAAATAGTTAAAATTCTCGAAAAATATGTACAGTGAAAAAAATACTGAAAATATTATTGATACTCTTAATTTTCGCCGGGCTCACCTTTGCTTATAAGAAGTTGGTGCTATTTTCTGTTGAATGCCAAAGTCAGTATGGGCCATGTGACAATGACATAATCTCTGAGCTTGAACAGTATAAAGGAGAAAGTATTTTTACTTCGTATGGGAAAATCAACAATTTGCTGCGCAGCAGTAATAAAGTTATCAACTTTGAAATAAAGTTTATTTCTCCTTTAAAATTATTTGCCCATATTAGTCAAAGAAAACCCTCAATTGCTGTGATAGCAAATGGAGACAAAAATTATCATTTGTATTCACAGGATGGATTTTTATTGTCCCAAGTAGAAAACACCCAATTACCAACGATTGAGATACAAGATTACAGCGTAATTTCTGAAATTCAAACGAAATTTATAATTGAAATGGCGCACATGTTAAATCAAACGTATAATATAAATAATATTATTGTCCGAGACGGAGGTATGGAATTTGAAATACCCGGGTCTCCTAAGATCATTTATCCCATCCAAGGGGATATTGATGTATTATTAGGAAGCCTTAGGTTTGTGCTTTCCCAGTTGAATACTCAGCTCGGAGATTTTACAATGGAATCAGTGGATTTTCGATTTAGGAATCCGATTATTCGGACAATATAGATAAAGAACGATGAGTAAAACAAGATTAGTTTCAGCTGTAGATATTGGATCTTCCAAAATTACTACGTTAATTGCTCAGGTCTCAGTAGAACAAGTTACTTTGGAGACGTCAATAAGTGTTGTTGGGGTTGCTTCAAATCCTTCTCGCGGGGTGAAAAAGGGGCAAATAGTTGACATTGAAGATGCCGTTGAAGCGACAATAGTTTCTGTTGAAGCTGCAGAAAGAATGGCAGGCTACAACCTGGATCGAGCTTATGTCTCGGTTGGTGGTGCGCATATTTCCTCTCAAAATTCTACTGGAGTTGTTGCCGTGGCTGATCCCAATGGAGAAGTCCGAGGCGATGATGTTGCTCGTGTAATAGATGCCGCTAGGGCTGTTTCTATCCCAACTTCTCGTGATGTAATTCATGTGTTACCTCGTGACTTCATTGTCGACGGGGAATCGGGTGTAAGAGACCCTGTTGGCATGTCAGGAGTCAGATTAGAGGTTGACACTCACATTGTGAGTGCAAGTGCTCCGGCTGTCAAAAATTTGACTAAAACAGTTAATGAAGTGGGAATTCAGATAGAAGAATTAGTATTTACAGGTTTTGCAAGTAGTTGGGCTACTTTGTCAGACACCGAAAAAGAATTAGGTTGTGTACTGATAGATATCGGCGCAGGAACAACTTCAGTTGCTGCATATGTTGATGGGTCTCTAGCATATTCTGGGGCAATTCCTGTCGGTGCTCGAAACGTAACAAATGATTTGGCTATTGGCTTGCGAATTTCGTTAGAAGAAGCTGAAAAAATTAAAAAGAAAATTTCAAAGAAAGAAAAAATAGATAAAACACGCAGAGATGATTATTTGACATTAACTGAAACAGGATCGGAAGAAGCTAAGAAGGTTTCAAAGCGGACGTTGGTTGAAGGCATAGTGAGACCAAGGTTAAATGAGATTTTTACGATAGTGAAGATGGATTTGGAGAAAGCAGGTGTATTAAATAAAATTCCCTCAGGTGCGATTATAACCGGAGGCGGAGCCCTTACGGTGGGAATTGAAGAATCTGCGAAGCGTGCACTGCAATTGCCAGTACGCACAGCACTCCCTGGAGGGGTAACCGGGCTCATTGACGAAATAGATTCCCCAGCATATTCCACAGCTATTGGGTTACTACTGTATGGAGCCTCCCAGTCCTCAGCTGAAGGCTATCAAGGACCATCTTTGCCAACTAAACTTAAACTCCCATCTGGTGGTGTGATGAACAAAATTATTGGCTCAATCAGAGATCTGCTCCCGTAAAAACGGAAAAATTCTTTTGACTTTTTCAACCATTCTGCTACACTGCCCGTATAAATAACTATGGCATTAGTTAAACCTGATTCTTCGCGGATTGCAAAGATTAAAGTGATAGGTGTTGGTGGTGGTGGTGGTAATGCTGTAGCTTCAATGATTGATGGTGCCGCCATTCAAGGTGTTGACTTTATCGTTGCCAATACAGACGCGCAAGTCCTTCTTAATAATCCAGCTCCGGTAAAAATTCAGATAGGAGAAAAGCTAACAAAAGGGCTTGGTGTTGGTGGAAACCCTGAGGTTGGTTCACAAGCGGCAGAAGAATCTGCCGAAAAAATTAAAGAATTTATCTTGGATGCAGATATGGTTTTTGTTACGGCTGGTATGGGAGGTGGAACTGGCACCGGTGCATCCCCAGTCATTGCCAGAATGGCTAGGGAAACTGGCGCATTGACAGTTGGCATTGTTACAAAACCATTTGCGTTTGAAGGATCAAGGCGTCAAATGCTTGCCGAAGAAGGCGTTGAAAGACTTCGCGATGAAGTTGATACGCTGATTGTCATTCCTAACCAGCGACTTTTGGATGTTGTTGACAAGAAAATGACATTGGTAGAGGCTTTCAAAGTTGCTGATGGCGTATTGGGCCAAGCAGTTGGCGGTATTGCTGAAATTATCACTACCCCGGGGTTGGTGAACGTAGACTTCGCTGACGTAAAAGCAATTATGAAAGATGCTGGATCAGCGTTACTGGGTATTGGTACTGGAGTTGGTGAAAATAGAGCTAGTATGGCTGCAAGGGCTGCAATTAGTTCTCCACTGCTTGATCTTTCTATGGATGGAGCAAGGGGCGTACTAATTAATATTACTGGTGGAGATGACCTTACAATGTTTGAATTGGATGAGGCTGCGCGTGCGATTTCTGCTGCGGCGGACCCTGATGCCAACATAATCTTTGGAGCAGTTGTAAAGAAAGATATGGTTGACCAAGTGAGGGTTACTGTTATCGCTACCGGCTTTGATGAATCTCAAGCTAGGATCGCAAATATGAATAGGCCTCAGATTGTGCAAAGCACACAGATAGAAGGAGTTGTTAGTGAAAGACCCGAGGATAAAAAAGAAGAAGAAAGGGATATTTATACAACTCAAGGAAATACTGCACCGGATAATACTGAGGATGTGGACGAAGAAGATCCACAAATTCCTGAAAAAAGAGATGAATTCGGCAAGGACTTCGATATCCCAGCCTTCCTAAGAAAGATCCACTAATTGTGTTATAATTCGTACAAAGCATCGAGGGAGATATCACTCCTTAGCTGAGAGAAAAAAGCTTTTTGCAAGTAGAACTCTTCGGGTAAGCCCGTAACAGCAGTATTAAGAAGTAAATAAGCGAAGCTTGTTTACTTGAAATAAGGTGGTACCACGGTATTTCCGTCCTTTGTATAATAATGTAAGGACGGTTTTTTTGTTTTATAAAATATGAAAAAGAAATATTTTGAACCAGTTGATATCAAAGTTTCTTTCCCAGATATGGAGAAAAAACTGATGGACGGGTGGTATAGCGACGGAATAGTAGATAAGTATCTTCACAAAAATGATTCTTCTAAAAGATATTTTTCGTTTATGGACGGACCAATTACGGCAAACAATCCAATGGGGGTACACCACGCGTGGGGGAGGACCTACAAGGACTTATGGCAGAAATACAAAAACATGCAAGGTTTCAGGGAACGATTTCAAAACGGGTTTGATTGTCAAGGTTTGTGGGTTGAAGTTGAGGTGGAAAAGGAGCTTGGTGTCAGAACAAAAAAAGATATTGAAGACTTAGTACCGGGTGACAAAAAAGCCAGCATAGAGAAGTTTGTTGAATTATGTAAGGAAAGAGTACTTAAGTTTTCTTCAATTCAGACAGAACAAACCAAGAGACTGGGTAATTTTATGGATTGGGATCATTCGTACTTCACAATGAGTGATGATAATAATTATATGATTTGGCATTTTTTGAAAGTATGCCATGAAAAAGGATGGATATACAAGGGTAGAGATTCAGTGGCTTGGTGTCCACGCTGTGAGACCGCTATTTCTCAGCATGAGATGTTAACAGAAGACTACAAAGAAATTACCCATAAGGCTATTTATTTAGAGTTACCAGTAGAAGGAAGAGAAAATGAGTATTTGATAATTTGGACGACTACTCCGTGGACCATACCCGCAAATATTGCTGTAGCTGTAGATGAAAAACTCGATTATTCATTGGTAGAAGGAAATAGTGGGGATAAATTTTGGGTGGCGAAAGAGAGAGTAGAAGCTGTGTTTGCTAAAGATTACAAAAAGATAATTAAAACGACCAAGGGTAAAGAACTCGTCGGTTTGAAATATAAAGGGCCGTTTGATCAGCTACCTGCTGTTCAAGAAGCCTCTGGGGAAAGTGATTTATTCCATACTGTTGTAGCGACAGATTCGTTAATTATGCCGATTACTACCACCGAAGGCACAGGATTAGTGCATACTGCAGTCAGCGCTGGTGCTGAGGATTTTAAACTTGGTAGAAAATATGGATTACCAATGATCTCGATCATTGCTGATAATGCTGACTACTTGGAAAATTTGGGTTTTTTGACAGGGCAAAATGGGAAAAAGCACCCCGAAATAATTATTGATTATCTATCAGAGAGAGAATCACAAGGAGAAAATTGGCTGTTTAATGTCGAAAATTACACTCACCGTTATCCGGCATGTTGGAGATGTAAAACTGAATTAGTTTGGAAGGTTGCTGATGAATGGTACATTTCCATGGACAAGCAAGACCCAGATGATAATAAAAAGAGAACCCTGCGCCAAGAAATGGTTGATGTGGCTAAAAAAATAAAATGGCTACCGTCGTTTGGGTTAGAAAGAGAATTGGATTGGTTGGCGAATATGCATGACTGGTTAATTTCTAAGCCGAATCGATATTGGGGACTTGCATTGCCTATCTATGAATGTAAAAAGTGTGGAAACTTTGAAGTAATTGGAAGTAAAGAAGAGCTAAAAGGGCGTGCAGTTGAAGGATGGGATCAATTTGAAGGCAACACTCCTCATAAACCATGGATAGATGAAGTCCAAATAGCTTGCAGTAAGTGTGGGGAGAAGGTTTCTAGACTTCCAGATGTAGGAAATGTTTGGCTCGATGCAGGAATAGTGCCATTTTCAACGATTAAGGAAAATAACCAAGGTGCCCCGCTTTATACGGAAAACAAGAATGAGTGGAAAAAGTGGTTCCCAATCGAGTTTATTACTGAGAGTTTTCCTGGCCAATTTAAAAACTGGTTTTATTCACTTATCGCCATGAGTACGGTACTAGAAAATAATAGTCCGATGAAAACTATTTTGGGTTATGGAACATTGTTAGCAGAAGACGGCAGACCAATGCACAAAAGTTGGGGAAACTCTATTGAATTTAATGAAGGTGCAGACAAAATTGGTGCGGATGTTATGAGATGGATGTATGTGAGGCAAAATCCTTCTGATAACATGCTTTTTGGTTACCGTAATGCTGATGAAACACGTAGACAATTTCATCTAAAGCTGTGGAATATTTATAACTTCTTTGTTACTTATGCAAATGCAGTTGATTGGGTTCCCCAAGACGGAGAAAAGAGCAATAGACTATTAGATAAGTGGGTTCTGTCTCGATTAAATAGCACGGTCAAATCTGCTACAGATGATTTAGACAAATTTGATGCTCAAGCAGCTTCGTTGGCGATAGAAAATTTTGTAGACGAATTGTCCTTGTGGTATATACGTAGATCTCGTGATAGAGACGATAAAGACTTTTATCAGACTACCTACTCTGTTTTGGTTATCTTAGCAAAACTACTCGCTCCGTTTGTACCCTTTCTTTCTGAGGAAATGTTTAGAAACCTTACTAAGAATGATTCCGTTCACTTGTCAGATTGGCCCCAGGAGGAGGATAGTTTGGTTGATCCAGACATAGAAAGCAAAATGGTAGTCGTTAGGGAAATAGTTGAGGCTGGTCACGCTGCCAGAAAAGAAAAGCAAATTCCTGTTAGACAACCTTTGGCTTCGATGACAGTTATAACTGGTTTTAAAGTTTTCGATAGTGACTACTTAGAATTAATCAAAGAAGAGTTAAATCTAAAGGAGATTATTTGGAATGATAAAGATGGAGAACATATGTCTGTTGAGTTAGATACAGAAATCACCCCTGAATTGAAAGAAGAGGCAGATGTCAGGGAGTTGATCCGTAAAATTCAACAACAAAGAAAAGAAATGAATGCAAGAATTGATCAAAAAATAGATCTTGTGACAGAATGGATTCCTGATAAGGATAATTTGAAACAAAGAATTGTTCAAAAAGCTTTAGTCAACAATTGGGAAAAAGGGGACTTTAGTGTGAAACTTCTTGATAAATGATAAAGCTTTCTGCTCTAAAAAAAGAACCATTGATGGTGCTAGCTATTGGAGCTTGTGTTTTGCTCAGTATGGTTATTCTAAATTCAGTTTCCCCTACTTTATTTCCTCAATACTATATTTTTGTTGTATTGGGAGTACTTATCTTTTATATATCCTCCTCGATAGACTTTGAAGTTTATAACACATTTTCTGTATGGCTATTTGTTCTAAGCATTATTTTACTTGTCTTGCCAATTGTTTTTGGTGAGGTAACAAGGGGAGTTGTGCGCTGGATTCCCATTGGCAATTTTACTTTGCAGCCGGCTGAGGTTGTTCGACCATTTATCTTCATCTTTTTTGCATCTTTACTGTCGACAAAATATGAACAGCTTTCCGTTCGAAGAATAGTAAATGTGTCCCTGCTATTTCTTTTGCCGTTTGTACTAATCTTTGTGCAACCCTCTTTTGGGGTTGCAATGGTCACGTTGGTGGGTTTTGTGGGAATCTTACTTGCAGTAAATTTTAGAAAACAATTACTTTTATATGTACCAATCCTTGGCTTATTATCTTTACCTGCTGTTTGGTTTGTATTAGCTCCGTACCAGAAAGAAAGAATCTTAACTGCATTATCTGCTTCCCCAGATCCTTTGGGCGCAGGATACAATAGCATTCAAGCCCTAATATCTGTTGGTTCAGGGATGTTGACAGGCAGAGGACTGGGAAGTGGAGTACAGACTCAACTATCCTTTTTGCCAGAACGACATACAGATTTCGTTTTTGCCGCGATAAGTGAAGAATTGGGTTTTCTGGGAGCATTCTTTGCTGTGACGATAATCTTCATTTTGATGTATAGAGTGATATCATCTTTGCAACAATCTCAAAGTCTTACGGCCAGAGCCTTTATCGCAGGAGTATTTTTAAGTCTTTTAGCACAAATTACTGTCCACATCGGAATGAATGTTGGACTGTTGCCAATCACCGGTCTACCTTTACCATTGATATCGGCAGGCGGATCATCATTTTTAGGCACTTGCTTGATGTTAGGGATGGTAATCTCGGCAAGAAAATAAATAACCGCATGGCTTAATCGTAGCCCATGGCGCGTATCTCCTCATCTGTATGAAAGTTAGCTTCAATAACAGCGCTCTTAGGATACATTTGATGGTTCGCCATCTCTATGAATTCATTTGGATCAATTTGAAAAACAAAATTTGGTCTAACAGGCTTCATGGAATAGTATTCGTGAGGTATTTTTTTGAGAGATTTAAATAGTTGCTTATTAGCAACATAAACATATCCTTCTCCAAAGGCATGGTGTTTATAGATATTTGGTGTAAGAGCAAAATAGGGATTTTCATTCTTATCAAAGTCATACCCCTTTAGGCATTTTACTTTGCCCATTATCAAAGGTAATTTGTTCGGAAATATGGAGGCAAAAAACATGGCTACAAGTGGATTGTCAGTGGCATATACTGCTTTATACCTCCCCACGCTAGCATGGAGCTTTTTTCTTTTGTTAGGTAAAATGATATCAAACTTTTTCCTACTTCCATGAAGTAAATACCCTTTTTTAACTAATTTTTCAAGTTCCTTATATACACTCATGTTATATTTCAATTCTTCTGGTCCATTCAGCGAAATTTATAAATTTATGCTACAATAGCCAAGATAATTATGAAATATGCAATTATTCGCCTGCAAGGGCAACAGTTTAAAGTGGAAGAAGGAGATGAAATATTAGTCAATTATTTGGGTGATAATAAACCTGAAGCAGAGACATTAATACTTCGAACGGATAAGGAAATTAAGGTTGGTATGCCAACTGTTGAAAAAGCAGCTATAAAAATTAGCGTTTTATCTGAAGAAGAAAAGGGGAAAAAGCTTTATGTAAGCAAATATAAGGCAAAATCTCGTTATAGAAAGAGAATCGGCTTCAGACCAAAGTTCACTAGAGTCAAGATCGATAAAATTGCTTAACTATATCAATATATATAGTATTAAGTCGTTGACAATTGTGAAAAGTTTACTATATACTTAATCAACAATGGCACATAAAAAGGCTGCAGGTAAGCTAAATATACAGACCAGAACCCCAGGCAAAAGGCTAGGCTTAAAAGTAGCCGATGGCCAGTTGGTAAATGCTGGTGAAGTTTTGATGCGCCAAAGAGGCACAAAGCTTCGAGCCGGCAATAATGTTAAAGTAGGACGTGATCATACTTTGTATTCAGTTTTAAGCGGAAAAGTGAAAATTCAACAGAAATTGGGTCGTAATCATTTATCGATCGTCCCAGAAAAATAATAATGGCCGAAGAAGTAATTCAAATATCTGTCGAAGAACTGCAACCAAATCCGTTGCAACCTCGTGGTGTTATAACTCCAGAGAGCTTAGTTGACCTTGTTGATTCTATAAAAGAACATGGGATTTTGGAGCCTTTAGTTATTGCCAAAACTCCAGCCGGGTTTCAAATAATTGCTGGTGAACGCCGCTGGAGAGCTTCCAGATTAGCTGGTTTGACCCATGTTCCTGCAATTATAAGAGAGACTTCACCAAAAGGGATGCTCGAGATGGCGTTGGTTGAAAATGTCCAAAGAGTAGACCTAAACGCACTCGATCGTGCAAAGGGTTTCGAACGGTTAATGAATGAATTCGGTTTAACAAATTCAGAAATAGCTATGCGCATTGGAAAATCTGTAGCTTATGTTTCTAACTCCATTCGATTGTTGTCACTTCCGGATGCTTTGAAAGACGGTCTTTTATCTGGCTTAATTTCTGAAGGCCACGCAAGGGCATTATCTTCTATAGACGACCCTTCGTTAATGGTTGAAGCTTACAAGATGATTTTGAAAGAGTCCGGCTCAGTACGCAGAGCTGAAGAATTGGCAAGAAGAATGAAGGCGAAAGCTCAACAAGCTCCAAAACCCAGAGCTCGGACAGATGAAATGAGAGTGGTTTCTGAGGAGATAGATCGTATGCAAGATGAAATGCATCGTGCTCTAAGCCAAAACGACGATGATGATCCAAAGCGTACCCAGGTCAAGCTGGTTAGATCTAAAAGGCAAACTAGACTAACCTTTGTTTTCAATGGTAATTTGGACGAAACTGAAGAGAAGTTAAAGAAAATCCACGACGCTCTACTTTCTTAATTTAATCTTAATAATTTGCAGCTCGTATACTCCCGAAGTTTTGCGGTGGCCAGTAAATAAACCAAGCTTTCCCTGTTATTTTGTCGCGAGTAACGAATCCAAATGATCGAGAATCTAGTGAATGACTTCGATTGTCTCCAAGAACAAAATATGAATTTTCAGGTACTGTTAAAACCTTGTCTTCCGATAAAAATTGTCCTGCACTTGTGATAGTGTTCTGAGTTAAATATGGTTCTTCGACAGGTTTTTTGTTCACAAACAATTCATTATTTATTATTTCGATAGTATCTCCCGGCAAGCCTAGTATCCTCTTAATGTACTCATCCCGAAATTGAGGAGGAGCTTTAAATACTACAACATCTCCTCTTTGAGGCTCACCAAAACGATATGACAATTTGTCGGTTAGCAAATATTCATTTTCATAAAAATTTGGTTCCATTGAAGCGCCCTGTATTTTGTGTGGCTGCATAATTAACAAGTAGACAAATAGAAAGATAGAAAATGCTAGCACAAGTACCTGTGCTGTTTCAAAAACAAATGATAATAACTTTCGTCCCATATGATTTATTATAACGTATTTAAAAGATAGAATTGTCCGTAGTTAAGCTTTCAGGCATTACCGCTAAATAAGGGCTTTGCCTAGGAAAGTTGTCGGGATATCCATATTTTTCAGCGGCAACCTTACCAAAATCACTCCCATTTCCCCCAACCCATTTACCTTTGTCAATTGTTGCGGCTACACTAACGTAAGAAGGAAGTTCTTGATTAACAAAACCGACTTTTGCGTACAATGCATAGACAGTTCCGCCCGTTAGTTCATGCATGATTTGCGCTGTTAATCCGTCGTCTACGAGGTCCTCTATTATTGCGACCCTCCTTTCTTTTAGGCCAACAACTAAATTTGGGTTTGGTACATCGACTTCCTTGCCTCCCGGCTTTCTTTTAGTTTCAATCCTCACAATCCTTTGATCTTCAGGTGAAAAATTCTGTAATGCAGCTAATTGCCTAAAAAACCACTCTCCGCCCTGTTGTATAACTACGACATTTTCTGCAGAAGCGAGATTAACTTCCTCGCTTATAGAATTAACTAATCCTCGAACTTGTTCAGCTGGAATATACATCTTGACCTTTCTTCCGTTGTAATCCACTGTAATAGGGGCTTCAGGATAATGAAAGTATGGCAACCCATCTATACGCCGTTCTACTCTCGGTAAGTGTAACTGTCTATTCTGTTCTGCAGTATGGTCTATCACAAAAGAAATCCTACAATAAGTTATAATATAGCGCAAGGACTTGTAGCTCAGTTGGTTAGAGCGCACGATTCACATTCGTGAGGTCACTGGTTCGAACCCAGTCAAGTCCACTATAATAGAAAGGATGAGTCTTAAAAAAGCATTTTTTAAAGGGGCATCTTGGGTGGCTCTTCTTCGTGGATCGACCCGTATGTTGGCAATAGTCAAGTTGGCAATAGTTGCCCGTATATTAACTCCGGAGCAAGTTGGATTGTATGGTTTAGCATTTTTGGTCATTAGCCTGTTGGAGGTATTTACAGAAACCGGCGTAAATGTTTTCTTAATCCAGGAAAAGAAAAAACTTGAAGAGTATGTAAGCACCGCATGGGTTGTCTCTATCGCTAGGGGAATGTTCATTGCGGTAATAATAATTCTTTTCTCTCCTGTAGTTGCAAGGTTTTTTACAGCACCTGATCTAAATTACTTACTACTTTTAGTGGCAGCCGTACCTTTGTTGAGGGGTTTTATAAATCCATCCTTGGTTAAGTTTCAAAAGGAGATGGATTTCAAAAAGGATTTTTGGTTTAGGTTCATCATCTTTATGGTGGATGCTACTACCGCGATATTTATCACATGGTTCACAAAATCCCCCGTGGGGCTTATTTGGGGGCTAATTGTTGGAGTAATAGTTGAGGTAGTGATGTCGTTTATATATATCAGTCCAAGGCCCAGATTTGAATTTGAAATTGGAAAGATAAAACAGATCATTAACCGCGGGAAATGGATTACGGGGACTGGCATTTTTGAGTATGTGTTCAAAAACGGAGATGATATTTTCATAGGGAAAATTCTTGGAGAAGGCTCATTGGGCATTTATCAATATGCATATAAAATTGCAACACTGCCGATTTCTGAGGTGGCAGATGTTTTTGGAAAAGTGGCTTTGCCGCTATTTGTGAACATTTCAGACAACAAAAAACGTCTTAAAAAAATATATTTAAAATCAACAGCTGGTATCGTTATGCTAGTTTTGCCGTTTGCTGCAATATTATTCTTTTTCTCTAGCCAGGTCGTATACCTATTGCTTGGCGAGCAGTGGTTAGCGGCTGCCCCAGTCCTTCAGGTGTTAGTTGTCTATTCTATACTCAGGGCAGGTATAGAGCCTGCTATGCGAGTTTTCCTTGCTCTCAAAAAACAGGAATACACCTCATGGATTACTCTTGTTAGTTTGCTTGTAATGTTCACTTTTATTTATCCGCTTAG
>Ga0066639_10003603_pt1 | contig 13395 bp, 10 predicted proteins | sample CryGeyCG2114_010_2_FD_59504 | JGI IMG/M metagenome (GOLD analysis project Ga0066639, IMG submission 59504) | Groundwater microbial communities from aquifer - Crystal Geyser CG10_big_fil_rev_8/21/14_0.10 | ecosystem: Environmental > Aquatic > Deep subsurface > Groundwater | place: USA: Utah...
AATTAGTGGCGATTTCATGAAAAATTTGTTATAATATATTAACAATATAATCCATATAAATTTTATTATTTTATGTTTGACAAGTTGCGAATAAAATTAATCATCTTGTTTTTAACCATAGCATTTTTAACCACCACAGCTTTTGGTTGCAAGGGTAGCGTGAGTAAGGAAGAAGCTGTTAAAGTACAGCCGATAACCTTGAATTATTGGCGTGTTTGGGATAGTGGTGATGCATTTGACGACATAATTGCCGCTTATCGCGTTTTGCACCCAAATATTACTATTAGATACAGAAAATTACGTTATGATGAGTATGAGCGGGAGTTACTTGATGCATTTGCTGAAGGTCGTGGCCCGGATATTTTTTCTATTCATGCCGGTTGGTCGCGTCGTTATCAGAATAAAATTAAACCTTTGCCTGAAAAAATAACCATGGCTTATCCGATTATCAAAGGTACTATTAAAAAAGAAGAAACCATTGAGTTAGTTACTAAAGACAGTCTATCATTGGAACAAGTCCGTGATAATTTTGTGCCCGCAGTTTACGACCCGGCAGTTATTGGCGATCAAATCTATGGGTTACCTTTGAGTGTGGATACAATGGTTTTGTTTTATAATCGTGATTTGTTAAATAATGCTGGTATTACGGAGGTGCCACGTTATTGGAATGATGATTTTTTGCAAGATGTAAAAAAGTTAACCAAAAAAAATGAGCAAGGAGACATTACTCAAGCCGGAGTTTCGTTGGGTAGCAGCACAAATATTGAACGTTACAGCGATATTTTGTCTCTGTTAATAATGCAAAACGGCGCGGAAATGCTTGACTCTCAGGGTCGTGTTAGTTTTCAAAAAAACGTCAATAAATCTTCTTCAGATTATGCTCCAGGTATGGAGGCTCTGCGTTTTTATACTGATTTTGCTAATCCGATCAAAGAAGTTTATACGTGGAACGCTGACATGCCGAATTCTTTGCAGTCTTTTATTGATGGTAGTTCTGCTTTTTTCTTTGGTTACGCTTATCATATTGACGAAATTAAAGCGCGCGCGCCACGTTTAAATTTCGGTATCAGTAATATGTTGCAGATTCAGGATAGTAAGAATAGTGTTAATTTTGCTAATTTTTGGCTGGAAACAGTATCGGCCCAGAGCGCTCATACGGATGAAGCTTGGGATTTTATCCAATTTGCAATTGATGCTGCTAATGTCAAAAGTTATTTAGACAAAACAAATAATCCAACTGCTTTGAAATCATTAATCAATGAACAATTGGAAAAAAGAGATATTAAAGTATTTGCCGATCAATTACTGACCGCCAAAATTTGGTATATAGGCAAAGATTATAATGCGGCCGAAGTTATTATTGGCGACATGATTGACCAGGCCTTGTTTAGCGACTCTAAGCAATTGCCACGCATCATGCAAAATGCGGCCGGTAAAATTCAACAAACAATTTCTGATTAATTTAAATTTGTATTATTTAATGAATATGAATTCTTTAATTAACTATCCAAAACAAAGGCGAGTTACCATAACAATAATAATTGTTTTAGTGTTTTTGTTTGGTTGGGCAATTAATGCGGCTGTTGCTCAGGGAATTTTGCCAAAACCTACCGGCAGCGCGATAGGTTGCGCAAGTGATAACTGCGGTAATTATTCTTTGAATGATTTTGTCAGTCTTGGAATTAACGTCGCTCAATTCATGTTGGGAATTGTCGGCAGTTTAGCCTTGTTATTTTTTATTTATGGCGGAATTAAAATGATTATTGCGGCCGGTGCTAGCGACAAAATTGAAGAAGCTAAAAATATTATCAAAAATGCCGTTATTGGTTTAGTGATTGTATTTGTTAGTTGGACAATTATTAATTTTACTTATAAGGCTTTGATGGGCGACAACTATATTAAACAAAAATCATGGTATCAAATTTAGTAATTTTTTAGCAATGATTAATTGTCAGGAGGAAGCCGGGTGTGTTTCCTTTTTTTAAATTATTTTATTTTTTATGACAGCTATTTTTCAAAAACATAATATCAATGACTACAGTTTAGGTGAGATGTTACAATTAAAAAGAAAAGAAAAAAATAATTCGTTTGAACAAGTCTCTAAAATTACTAAAATAAAGGTTGATTATTTGCAAGCCTTAGAGAATGGAGATTATGATCATCTGCCGGATGGTGTTTATGGTAAAAATTTTTTAAAGCAATACTGCGTTTTTTTAGGCTTGAGATATCGTCGTTTATTACCGATTTATGAAAAAGAACGAGCGGCGGTTAGCGGTGATGTTGATTTAAAAAAAATATTTTGCCACCAACGTGCGCCAAAAAGATATTTTTTTCTATTGCCTAAATTTTTTCGAAGTATTATACTGGTTGTAGTAATTTTATCTGGTTTTTTCTATATTGGTTACAGGATTAAGGGTATTATCGCTCCACCTGATTTAGAGGTGTTTTTTCCACCGCAAAATTATATTACTGAAAAGAATACCATTGAAATATATGGTCATTTGGAAGAAGATTCTTTTTTATTTATTAATGATTTGCCTGTTATTGCGCAAACGACCGGAGATTTTCGAGAGCCTATTAATTTAAAAACAGGTATGAATACTATAAGTATTAAAGCGCAAAAAAAATATAGCAAAAATACGGTAATTGTTAGGCAAGTTTTAGTGGATTAAATACAAAATAATAAAATAAATTAAATTATATGCCAAAAGACGGTGTAGTCAAAAAGGAGGAACAAGTTATTAATCTTAAGCGGCAAGCGGCTGAGGACGCAATTAGTCAAATTAAACAGAGGTTTGGTGAGGGTTCGATTATGAAGTTGGGCGAGGCCAAGAGCATGGTCGTGGAAGGCGTGCCGACAGGGTGTTTAAGTTTGGATATTGCCTTGGGCAATGGTATGCCACGTGGACGTATTATAGAAGTGTTTGGTCCGGAATCATCAGGTAAGACAACTTTAGCTCAACATGTAGTAGCTGAAGTGCAGAAGTTGGGAGGCACAGCCGCTTTTGTTGACGCTGAGCATGCTTTAGATCCAGATTATGCCAAAAAAATAGGCATTAACATAAATGAGATGTTAATTTCACAGCCAGATACTGGTGAACAGGCTTTGGAAATAGTGGAAACTTTAGTTCGCTCCAGTGCGGTCGATGTTATTGTGATAGATTCAGTAGCAGCTTTAGTGCCCAAGGCTGAAATTGAAGGTGAAATGGGGGATAGTCATATGGGTTTACAAGCGCGTTTGATGTCTCAAGCTTTACGAAAATTAAGCGGTGTTGTTTCTAAAAGTAGCACGGTTGTTATATTTATTAATCAAATCCGTCATAAAATTGGTGTGTTTTTTGGCAACCCCGAGGTTACACCCGGAGGCAATGCTTTAAAATTTTATTCATCTATCAGAATTGAGGTAAGGCGGTCGGCACAAATTAAACAAGGGGAAAAAATTATCGGTAATCGTGTCAAAGTTAAAGTAGTTAAAAATAAAGTTGCACCGCCTTTCCGGACCACTGAATTTGACATTATGTATAATGAAGGTATTTCTATTGCTGGTGATTTGTTGGATGTGGGTATTGCCTATAGTGTGGTTGGCAAATCTGGAAATTCTTATAGTTATGGTGAGGAAAAATTAGGCGTGGGCAGGGAAAATGCTAAAACTTATTTACGTTCCAATCCTAAATTAATGAAAGAGATTAGAATACGAATTTTAAAAGAAGTTAAGGCTAGAGAAGTTGAATCAGAATAAATTTATGATTAATGTTTAAAATTAAAAAACGCCCATAAGGGCGTTTTTTAATTAATTTGTTTTGTATCAAAATTAAAGAACAGTTTTTAAGTATTGGCCGGTATAACTATTTTTTACTTTAGCCACTTCCGTCGGCGTGCCTTGAGCGATTATACGCCCGCCCTTATCTCCGCCTTCTGGACCCATGTCTATGATATGGTCGACTGATTTAATAATATCTAAATTATGTTCAATAATTAGAACCGTGTTTCCTTTATCAGCTAATTTGTTTAAAATATCCAGCAGTTTTTTAATATCATCAAAATGTAGTCCGGTAGTTGGTTCATCAAGAATATACAAGGTTTTGCCGGTGTCGCGGCGGGATAATTCGGTAGCTAATTTGACGCGTTGGGCTTCGCCACCGGAAAGGGTAGTGGCTGATTGTCCTAATTTGATGTAACCCAAACCGACCTCATCTAAAATATTTAATTTTTGGATAATATTATCATGGCCTTTAAAAAATGTTTTTGCCTCCAAAACTGTCATTTCTAAAACATCGGTAATATTTTTTGCTTCATTATTGTTAGGTGTATAATATACCTCTAAAATTTCTTTTTGATAACGTTTACCGTTGCAAGCTTTACATTTCACGTAAACATCGCTTAAAAATTGCATGTCTATTTTTGTATAACCGTCGCCTGAACAAATTTCACAGCGACCGCCGACAATATTAAAACTAAAGTGGCTGGGATTCAAATTTTTAATTTTTGCTTCGGGTAATTCTGAAAATAATTCACGAATATAAGTAAAAGCACCAGTGTAGGTAGCCGGATTTGAACGAGGTGTTCGTCCAATAGGTGATTGATCAATGGTAATAACTTTATCAATATGCTCCAATCCGGTTATTTTTTTGTGCGCGCCTGGTTCTATTTTCGCGCGGTAAAATTTTTTGGCCAAGGCTTTAGACAGAATATCCGTCATTAAAGTTGATTTGCCCGAACCTGACACCCCGGTAAGGGCTATGAATTTTCCTAAAGGAAAATTAATATCAATGTTTTGCAAGTTATGCTCAGTAGCGCCTTGAATAGACAGTACGCGACCATTGCCTTGGCGATAGTTCATTGTTTTAGGAATGATTTTTTGTTTGGATAAATATTGACCAGTTAAAGAAGCTGACTGTTTTTCAATTTCTGAGGGTGTTCCTTGTGCAGTTACCAACCCGCCGAGATTACCTGCTCCCGGACCAATATCAATAATATAATCAGCCTCTCTCATAACCGTCTCGTCATGTTCAACTACGATGACAGTATTTTCTAAATCGCGCAATTTTTTTAAAGTATCAATTAATTTAGCAATGTCTTTGGGATGTAAGCCGACTGAAGGCTCGTCCAAAACATACGTAACATTAATTAAATTTGAGGTTAGCTGAGTGGCTAATTTGACGCGCTGGGCTTCACCGCCGGAAAGAGAATTCATAGTTCTGTCTATAGTGATATAACTCAAGCCAGCTTGTTGCAAAGCTGTTAAACGTTTTTTTATTTCTCGCATTATTGGTTCAGCCACGTGCCTATCGCCATTGCTTAAGTTTTTTTTCATAGCATCTATCTTTTGGTAAGCATTTTCCACCATTAATTCAGTGATGTCGGAAATCTTAGCTTCGCCAACAGTCACTAAGCTATATTGCGGACGTAAACGTTTGCCCATACAAGCCGGGCATTTACTTATTTTCATATATTGTTCAAGTTCCGACTTAATACTGGTCGAATCAGTGCTACTATATCTTTCTTCTAATATGTTTATAATGCCTACAAAATTTTTATCGCCATTTAAAATAATGTTTACTTGCGCGAAAGTTAAATCTTTAATAGGTGTGTTCAAAGAAAATTTATGATTTTTAGCGACTATAGCCAGACCGTCGAGGTGTTTTTTATATTGGCCATTATTTTTTGGCCACGCACGAATTGCCCCCTCGTTAATGCTTAATTTTTCATTTAATAATAATTCGGGAATAATATTTAGTCTTGTACCCAGACCGTGACAGACGTCACAAGCTCCTTGCGGGGAGTTGAAAGAAAAATGTTTTGGTTCAAGATCGTCCATGCTGAAGCCACTGGACGGACAACTCCAAATAGTCGAATAATTTTTTTCCAACGATTGGTTATTCTCCTCGTAAATTATAGAGACAAAACCATTGCTTAAATCCAGCGCTTTTTTAACATATTTTTGCAATTCAATTTTATTATTTTTAGAGGAATTTTTGGCAAAAAAGTTTCCTTTAGCTATCAAGATTGATAAATTGTGATTGTCTGGGGAAATTTCCGGTGCCTTATTTTGTAAATTGTAAAATATACCATCCAACATAATATTACAAAATCCAGCTTTTGCAATTTGCGTTATGATATTAGAATCGGTTATTTGTTTATTTCTAACAATTGGTGCCAGAATGATCAGATCATTTTTTATGGATAGCATATCTTTAACAATATCTTCTACATTATTCTTCGCCAACGCTTGACCGGTAGTCGGACAATGAGGTACGCCAATACGGGAAAATAATAACCGTAACAAATCATAAATTTCCGTAGCTGTACCTACAGTTGAACGAGGTGTGGCTGTATTTATTTTTTGGTCGATGGCTATAGTAGGAGTTAAGCCGGTAATTGAGTCAACATCCGGTTTATCCATTAAATCAACGTATTGTTTAGCGTAGCTACTGAGAGACTCCATATAGCGTCGCTGACCTTCGGCATAGATGGTGTCAAAGGTTAAAGATGATTTACCTGATCCGGATAACCCAGTTATAACTATTAATTTATGGCGAGGAATATCCAGATTGACATTTTTTAAATTATGAGTTCGTGCACCTCGTATGATAATGAATTTATTTTGCATATTACAATAAAGATGATAAATAAATATTTCGCTCCGAATAAACGCATTTTATTATACATAAAATTTTAATTACTGGCAAGAGTTGAGCTTAAACGTTAATGCTGATACAATGTTTATAACAGTTAAACTCATTTTTTATCATATGGACTTACTATTAATAGTTTTGATTGTAATTTTAGTAGGCGTTTTAATTACGCAGTTTTTTTTCTTACGAACAAGAAATGACGCAAATAATAATAAAGATAGCCAGTCATTTTTAATGATGCAGCAACAATTGGCGCAAATTGTCAAAATTATGGATGAAAAATTAAGCGAGGTGCACAAGGCTAATCAAGATCAGTTTGGCAAAACAACCAATATTATGAGTTCTGTGACTACACAAGCGCAAAAAATGTTGGCTGATATACACGCTCAAAGCCAGAATGCTATTTTGGCTGTAACGGAAAAACTGACCAAGCTTGATGAAACAAATAAACAAGTCATGGGCTTTGCCGGCCAGTTGCAGTCTTTGGAAGATATTTTAAAAAATCCTAAGCATCGTGGTGTATTAGGTGAATATCAATTAGAGATGGTATTAAAAAATGTCTTGCCACCTTCAGCGTATAAAATGCAATATGAATTTGATGATGGCGATATTGTAGATGCGGCGGTTTTTGTTAAAGAAAAAATCATTCCGATTGACTCTAAGTTTTCATTGGAGAATTACAATCGCATCGTGCAAGAAAAAAATGTTGAAGTTCGGGAAAGGTTAGAACGCGATTTTAAGAGTGATTTAAAAAAACGTATTGACGAAACCGCCAAATACATCAAACCAAACAAAAATACCATGGATTTCGCTTTTATGTTCATACCGGCTGAGGGTATTTATTATGATTTATTAGTTAATAAAGTCGGCGCTATTAAGGTTAATACGCGTGATTTAATTGAATATGCTTTTCGTGACAAACATGTGATCATAGTTTCACCAACTTCTTTCCATGCTTATTTACAGACGGTTTTACAGGGGTTGCGCGCTTTGCAAATTGAAGAGAGCGCTAAAGAAATCAGAAAGCGTGTGGAAATGTTAGGTAAGCATTTAGCCAGTTATGAAGAATACATGAAAAAGCTGGGTAATAATTTGGGTACCACGGTTAACATGTATAATAGCGCCTATAAGGAGTTGGGTAAGGTCGATAAGGATGTGGTTAAAATTACCGATAAGCAGGCAGATATTGAGCCTTTAATTTTAGACAAGCCCAAAATTGATTAATAAAATTAAATTATGAATGGTCAGTAATAATTTCATTTTTATTTTGTTGCTTGAAATTTTTAGTTGTATAATTTAACACCATGCTTACATTCACCGCCTCAACTTTGCGTAATATTAATTTAAATTTTAATCATGGCGACGCTCTGTCGGCGCCAGACTATGCGATTGCCTTGTCGGTTGCAAAAACTTTATTATATTTTGATATGTTTGATTTTCCTTTGACTGCTTGGGAAATCTATAAATATTTATGGAAGGATGAGTCGGGAGCAGAGGTGAGTTTTGGTCGATTGCAAAGTGTTTTAAAAAATTATCATGTTGATTTTGGAGAAAAAGATGGTTTTTATTTTTTAAATAACAAGGATCATTTAATAGCTTTACGCAAACAGAGACAGATTATTGCCGCCAAAAAATATAAACGTGCTCAAATTATCGCTAAAATTTTCAGCTTGTTTCCTTTTGTGGAAATGATAGCTGTTAGCAATTCCTTGTCTTATGACAATGCTCGCGACGACAGTGATATTGATTTGTTTATTATAACATCGGACCGTAAAATTTGGACAGCTAGATTTTTTAGCGCCGCATTTTTAAAAATTTTTCATTTGCGACCTAACGCTTATAACAAAAAAAATAAAATTTGTTTAAATTTTTTTGTAACTGCCAACGCTCTAAATTTGCGTCAATTGAAAGAGAATAATGATATTTATTTTATTTACTGGCTTCATCAATTGACGCCTATTTATGACGCAGCTGATTTATTCAGTCGTTTTTGTCAGGCAAATAGCTGGATTAAAAATTATATTCAAGCTCATGATTTTAATCGTATTAATTATCAGCGTCGTATCAAAGCGGGAGTTATCAGTCGAGTGGTTAAAAAAATTTTTCAAATCATGCTAATTTTTAATTTTTGGGAAATTTTATTTCGTTCATTACAAATGAAAAAAATGCCTGATTTTATTAAAAATAGCATGAATAAATCCACTAACGTGGTAGTTAATGAATCAACTCTTAAATTTCATGATCAAGATCGTCGCGCAGAGTTTAGGCATAATTGGTTGGTACGATGTTTAAAGTATGAAAATATTTTAAAGTCGGCATCAAATCAAGATGCACGCGTCAATTGTTCAATAAATTCACCTCATGATATATAAATTTTTAAAAGTTAATTTTTTAGAAGCAGGGCTTTATTTGTTAGTTTTTTTACTGCCATTACAAACACGTTGGATATTCAAGACGGGTGTTATACAGGGCAATTATTGGGAGTATGGCACTTATAGTTTTTATATCATAGACATTTTTTTAGGCTTGTTAGTTTCAATTTTTTTAATGAATAAATTTGGCAAGTTAAGATTTTTGAAATCAAATGTGAATTGGCGTTTTATTTGGTTTTTTGTTAGTTTGTTGGAATTGTTTGTTTTTATTTCCATTTTGTTTGCCACTGATTTTACGTTGGCTTTTTATGGTTATCTTAGATTTTTAGCGTCATTGTCGTTGTTTTTTTTAATATTACAAATTAAATTTGATACAATAAAATTATATTGGAGCCTGTCTTTATCAGGAGCTGTGCAATCCGTAGTTGCTATGCAACAATTTGCCATGCAAAAAATTTCCGCAAATAAATGGCTGGGCATGGCTACGCAAAATTCTGCTCAAGCCGGCACATCAGTGGTGGAAACTGAACTGCGACGTTGGTTGAGAGCTTATGGCACTTTGAGTCATCCTAACATCATAGGTGGTTTCTTGGCCATTGTTTTAATTATAAATATCGTTTTGTATTTCAAGGTTTGGGAAAAATTTAATCAGAGTAATGATCGTCAATACAGAATTTATATTTTATTCAGTTTAATATTAATTATTTTAAATACGGTTGGTTTGTTATTGACATTTTCGCGCACGGCCTGGCTGGCTTTTTTAATCGGATTGTTATTATTAATACCATGGGCAGTAGATCGTTATCATAAGTGGGGAGCAATTATGATTACTAAAGTTATTTTTATTGTCATTGTGACTGCCTTGGCTACAATCATGATTTTTACAGAACCTTTTCAGACTCGCTGGCAAGCGAGTCAAAGATTGGAAAAATTATCACTTACACAAAGAAAAGATTATTATCAGGATGCTCGCCAAATTATTAACAAGCATTGGCTCACAGGTGTTGGCGTGAAAAATTACGGTCAAGCGGTTTTTAATGAAATTAATGGACAACGCAGTTCTTATGAATATGAGCCAGTGCATAATACTTTGTTACTTATTTGGGCGGAAATAGGATTTGGCGGAGTGGCTGTTTTTGTCGTCATGTTGATATATTTATTCGCTGGTAGTATGAATAAAAAAAAATATTTTAGCGCTTGTTTAATTTTTGCTCTAACGATGCTTTTAATTTTTGATCATTGGTTATGGAGCATGGTTTTCGGTTTATATTTTTTTTGGTTGGTAGTGGGGTTGAGTGTTCGCAGTGATTTATAAATAACTAAAAAATTAATTTTTTATTTATGTTAATAGATTTACAATTTCATTCTTTAAACTCAGATGGTTACTTAACGCCAACTGATATGGCTAAACATTGCAACAGTCGTGGTATTAAAGTGGCCAGCTTAACTGATCATAATACGGTTAGCGGACAAGAGGAGTTTAAACGAGCTTGCAAACAATATAACATCAAAGCCATTTCTGGTATGGAATTGTATGTAAAATTGGGAAGTCACCACTTCAACATGCTCTGGTATAATTTTGATATTGAGCACCCTGATTTGCACAAGATACTGCGCGAATCACAATTGCGTCGTCGCATTTGCGTAAGACACGCTTTGGAAAAATTACAGGCTAAAAATTATTTGTTAGATATTAATGAGATCATAGACAAACAAAATCATTATATTCCCATTAACAAAATAATTGATAGTTTTTACTCTTCTAACAAGGCGCGCATTAGTCAAGAACTGGGTAAAAAAAATATTTTAGAAACAGAAATAATCAGAGAGTATTTTCGTAACACTAAACATACTCGTTTGCATGAGAGTTATGTCGATATTAGCCGTATAGTTAAATTAAAGCGCATTATTGGCGGTCAGTTAATTTTAGCGCATCCTTGCAAGTTTCGTTGGGTGACTGAGGAAGTGGTGCAAAAATTATTGGCTTACGGATTGGACGGCCTTGAAGTTTTAACGCCACATCACAATTGGGAGGCTATTAGTTATTTGCAAGCTATGGCCGACAGATATAAACTCATTATGACTGGCGGTTCGGATTTTCACTTGTTTGAGGAAAAAGAATGGTATAAAATTAAAAGTTCTTGGAATTATTTTTATATTGAGAGTTCTTTGCTAGCCGGTATTGATCGTATTATAGGCTAGCATGTCTTGATTGACTTTTAAAATTTAGTAAATATTAAGATTTTCTATGCCACACCATTTAATTTTTGAAGGCGCTGAATTGGCCGGTAAAAGCTGGTTGATGTCGCAGATTTATGACAAGCTTGAATTTAAATATAATAAAAATCATCTCACCTTGGACGGTTGCCATTGGTTTAATTGTGACGTTGGTGTTTATGGCACTGATAAAGGTAAACTGATTATAAAACATTACTTGCAAATTTTTCAGGAATTACACGACCGTAATTTGTTGGTAGAAAAATTTCATCTCTCTGATCTGGTTTATAACCGTATGCACCAAAATAAAGAAGTCGATTATGCCGCCGTTGAAAAACAGTTGCAAAAATTAAATTTTAAAATAATTTTGATCGCTTTACCTGAAAATAAAACCATTATTAATAAAAGAATTAAAGACAGACTGGCGCTTTATCCTCATTACGAAAGAATTTTACGCGATCCTGAATGGTATATCAAACAACAGCGTGAGTATGTTAAGGAAATGGAAAAATCAACATTGGAACATCTATTTTTACAAACCGATTGTTTGCCTGATAAAAAATTGTTAGATAAAATTTTAAAATTTATCGGTGAAAATTAGCGCGTTTGAATAAATTATATTTTGAACGAAAAATTTTTATAAAAAAAATAATCAATACATTGTTTTAATTGTTTAACAATTATAATTTGTCATTTTATGAAGGTAGCTTTTTTATCAGCCGAGGCGGCGCCTTTGGCTAAAGCCGGCGGTTTAGGTGATGTGGTCGGCGCTTTGCCCAAGGCCTTAAAAAAAATGCAGGTTGATGTGCGTATTTTTTTGCCATTTTATGGCTCGATTGATAAACGTAGCTATAGATGCGTAAAGGTAATTGATGTTTTAGAGGTGCCGGTAGACAGTCGTTGGGAAAAAATAAGCGTGTGGCAGACAAAGTTGCCACGCAGTGATGTGTGTGTTTATTTAATTAAACATAAATTTTTTGATGCAAAAAATATTTATACAGGAAGACGTTATAAAGTAGGTAACAATTACACGCGTACGAAAATAGATGTAGAGCGTTTCAGTTTTTTTACGCAAAGCGCACTGGCAGCCTGTCAAGCCTTAAATTTTCAGCCGGCAGTTGTGCACGCGCAGGATTGGCACACCGCTTTGGCGGCTGATATGATCAAAACCCGTAATTTGGCCGATAATTTTTTTATAAATACTAAAGTTTTGTATACTATTCATAATTTAGCTAATCAAGGCATCACTTCTCCGGAGATTATCAGATACGCCAAGGTTGATCCTAATTTTCCTATTATTAAAGCTGACGCTAAAAATGGCGATATTAATTTTATGGTGCAGGGTATTTTAGGCTCTGACTTAATAAATACGGTTAGCCGTCGTTACGCGGTGGAAATTTTATATCACTATCAAGGTGCCGGTCTTGATAATATTTTGCGTCAACGCAAAAAAGATTTAACCGGTATTCTAAATGGCATTGATACTCAAGCCTTTGATCCCGCGACTGACAAATTTATAAAATATAATTATAGCGCTAAAGATTTATTCAAAAAGCAAAATAATAAGATATTTTTGCAAAAGCGTTTAGGCTTGCCTCAAGACAAAAGCAAGTGTCTAGTAGGGTTTATTTCGCGTTTGGTTTGGCAAAAAGGCATAGAATTGATTACTGACACTTTAGTGAAGAATGCTGATTGCCAGTTTGTTTTTTTAGGATCAGGGCAAAAAGAATATGAAGATTATTTAGCCAGACTGGCTAAAAAATATCCTAACAAATTCAATGTTAACATAAAATTTGATGTCGTGTTGGCCCAGCAAATTTATGCGGCTAGCGACATGCTTTTGGTGCCGTCGCGTTTTGAGCCTTGCGGTCTTACGCAGATGATTGCCATGCGTTATGGCAGCGTACCTGTGGCCCGCAGAACCGGTGGATTGGCTGACACTATTAATAATTACAATTATAGTCTTAAGCGGGCCAATGGATTTTTATTTACTGAGTTTAGCGCCGGCGCTTTAGCCAAAATTTTAAACAAAGCTGTAAATTTATATTACTCCAACCCTGATAAATGGTTAAAGTTACAAAAAAATTGTTTGCGCCAAGATTTTTCTTGGGAGCGTTCCGCTCGACAATATTTGGCAGTATACAAAAAATTATTATCTCTTGACTGTCAAG
>Ga0066639_10003608_pt1 | contig 13384 bp, 11 predicted proteins | sample CryGeyCG2114_010_2_FD_59504 | JGI IMG/M metagenome (GOLD analysis project Ga0066639, IMG submission 59504) | Groundwater microbial communities from aquifer - Crystal Geyser CG10_big_fil_rev_8/21/14_0.10 | ecosystem: Environmental > Aquatic > Deep subsurface > Groundwater | place: USA: Utah...
CATAATGAAGACGAGCTAGTTTAAACTTAACATCAGATGCCTTTTCACCTCTAGGAAAAGCCTCGATATATCTCTGGGCCGCCACCTCAAATTGTCGTTCTGATTCTGTGAAGGGCACAGGGTTGCCAGATTTTCCAATTCTCTTAGTGATTTCCTCTTCAGAGGGTAAGTCTCTCTCCAAGGAAAGTAGAAGGTTAATAATGGCGGCCTCTTGATGGGAGCTTCCTCTACCATTGTCTGCAACCCAACGGTATTGAGCAGAGGCCTCCTTGTAGCGCTTCATATCGTAAAGTAACTCTCCATAAAAGAAGTGCATTTCAATAATATGTGAAGAGCCTGGAAATGATTGAATATAGAGCTCATATCCTTGATTGGCAATTTTTTGAGAGTAAGCAGCACGGCTGGCCTGTGCAGATCTATGGTTATGTAAAATATGGTTGCGTAAGGTGCTTTCTCTTTGTTCATAGGCTTTTTCTAGTAAGGCTTTATCCCCAGAGTTAGCACGTGCCCAGCGACTATTGGGGCCGTAATTAGTAATCCACTCAAACAGTTCTTCTCGAAAAACTTTCTGATCACCACCCACTGAGTAATTTGTGACAATTTGGTACTGATAATCAAAAGCCTTTGAGGACGTTGGATCTTGGCGTAATAAATAACTGAATAGATACCTTGCAGACTCTCTTTTACCTAAATCAGAATAACGATAAGCTAGTTTTTCCATGGAGTTAAAAATCGCTTTAGATCCCAATAGGTTCTCAAAATAGGAAATAGCCTTTCTTGCATCTCCATATTCTGCATAGAACATCAAAAGATCTTTAGCTGCTTCGGTGGCGAGCCTTATGCGATTGACCGATCGGCGACCAGTTTCATCCTCAACAGGAGCTCCAGATCGACTGGTCCGTATGACTTGTACCAAATTTTTAGCCGCACTCTGCACCTTACCCAAGCGATACTGACACCAGGCAGCCTTATATAGAGCAAATGTATAAAGCCTAGAACGACGTTGATCTGCCACTTGATAGTAGTATTTCAGGGCATTCTTCCACTGATTTCGTTCAAAATAATATTCACCAAGAGCGAACTGACTTTCAGTGACAAAAGCACTTCGTGGGTGCTCCCTGACTAACTTATCGTAATACCGAACTCCCTTTTTAGTTTCACCTAGCTCAAAGTAATTGAAACCCAAAAAAAACAGAGCCTGATCAATACGCTTATCCTTTGGAAAATCTCGAATAAACCAACCATAGAGTTGAATTGCCTTTCGATTATATTCTTTTGCCAAATTTAGATTTAACCTTGGCTTGGTCCGAATTTTCTTTGATTGGTACAATTCCAATTTGCGATCAAACTCATCACGTTTTCGAAACTCAATAAGTCTTGATTTTTCAACATAAAGCTCAGCAAGGCGCAACCAAACCTCACCACGATTGGGACTGGTGCGGCTACGTCTCATGATTTTATAAAGCTGATCTATACTTTGATCAGTAATTCTCTCGATCTCAGCCTCATCTGAACTGCTATTCCTAAATATCTCTCTTGATTGAGGAGGCTTAACTTCAGATAAGCTAACAGGCGGCGATGAGGGCTTATTAAACCTTGTACTAGGTATTTTTGATTTAGATTTTTTAAAATTGAGACTGGAATTTTTTTGCCTGTATTCCGTAGCAATTTTACTTAAAATCTCACCGACTGTTTTATTTTTATTAGTCGCCGCAGAAGCCGATAAAGAAATAATAAGGAGTGATGTAAAAAAAAGAGCTCTACTCACAAGATTGATTTCCTAAATAATAATAATTACCAATTTCATCCAACCAATATTCACCGCGAAAAGGCCAGTACTCAAAACCATTTTGTATGTAATAAGTACGGTCGTTATCCTCTTCTACAGATTTCTTAATGATTCCGCGACCAGCCACTTTCTTTTTCAAAAATTCCCGCTTAGAGTTCAACATCTCATATCTAGCAAATCCATTTTGTTCAGCAAGATCTCTTAACTCATTATAAACATCAATCATGTGGCTACGAATCATTCGGCCTGACTTAGCTCTGGTAGATTTCAACCTAGAGTTCAAAGCACGTCTCACAAACTGACCAATGGCACCGTCTTTCCAGTAGGGAACTTCTGAGTCCAAGATTCTTTGCTCTGCTCCCAAACGGTCTAAATGTTTTTGGATACGCATCACATCGGCTTCACGACGAATTTTTTGCACGACAACATAGGGCATACTAAACTTAGCGCGAGCCTCACGGTCTTTTTCAAGGGAAGCATTTTCGTAAACTATAGAATAGTCATTAAAATACTGTGAGGTATTATTTTTATTAGTTTTAATATACTCAGCTACATTTTTAAGTACAGGCAAGTACACTCGATCAAATAGACTTACTGTTTTTTCCATTTCGTCGTACTGACAGATGTATAAATAGACAATCCCCCTTAAAAGAACTGACTCAGGTAAATAATAGTCTTCATAGTAGGGGCTATGAAGTGAGTGGAAATTACTCAATACACCACGAAATTTAGACGCTCGCATGAGGGCCCAGCTCATCTCAAAAAGGGCATCATGCCAAAAAGGGCTATCCCTAGGTATACGACGATAAAACTCAATGGCCTTATCCCAATTTTTATTTTGATAATACAGACGAGCAATGGCCATCAGAGCGGCCACTTTATTTGTATCCGTGGGAGAAGTTCCCCTTTGGTACCTGACAATATTCGCTTGAGTCTTAAGAGCACGGTTAATATCACCTTTTTCTGTATATGCTAATGCTTCCATATACTTTGCCTGAGCATAAAAGGAGCTACTTCGAGGCACTTGACGAAAACTCTGTATGGATTTATTCCACTGGCCACTCCTGTAGAGATACTCACCCACTCGAAACATCAGCATGTCTTTTGTGCGTCGTGGGTACTCCTTTAACTTAACTCTTGAAAGGGCATAGTTAAAAAGTGTGTCATCATTTAACTGATCTGCAACAATCACTAACTTTTCAAGGGCATCTCTTATATAACGATTGTTACCTGATCGAACAACTTCTACAAACTGGTAGCTGGCAGCTTGATAAAAGCCCATTTCCATAAGCATGAGACCTAATATGTACTTGATCTGCATGTGCTCATTTCTAAACTTTGGATCCCGAGACATTTTATAAAGATGAACCGAAGCCTCTCGATAATTCTTATTTTTAGCTAAGTTCAAAGCATTGGTCAGAGCTCTTCGTTCTGTCGAGTTTAAATTTGTGCCAGCTCGAGAGGGAACACCTTTTCCTCTCGAGCTTTTTCGACTTGCAACGTCTCGAGAGTTCTGTGCCCAAAGGTTACCATCCGCAACCAAGGTAAGAATAAATAAAAAGAGGACTGGTAGTTTTAGAAATCTCATCGGTACTTTGCCTCCGGTACAAAAAAGCTCACACCCACCATTGCATAAATATTATTAAAGGTGCCTGTGGCCCCATTGTTTGCTTGTGCTTGATACCAATAGCTACTCACATCCCAGCGAAATGCAGCCCACTTAGTGATGGCAAAAATTTGTCCCATACCAATATGCAATGTGCTCGAATCTGATCCTTGATTTGTCCTAGTATTTCCGCCGCCTAGAGCGAAGTACATATCAAAGGGTATAATGCTTTTATCAAAATAACCCATTTTCCCATACACAGGAGACCATTTAAAATCCAAACCCAAATATGATTGGGGGGTTACTAAAGCTCTTGTTTCAATATTCCAATTGCTCTTTAGCTCCTTAGTCACATTGCGATCTGTAGTGCTAAGATACATGCCGTTGAGTTCTACGCCGTAGGCTTCAGTAAAATAATAGCTCGCTCTTGCAGAAAAAATAGCATTGGTAAAAAAGGCATCATTGATGATGAAGCCTAAGTTTGGAAAAAGCTCCAGGCGACCAGTTTTTGGGAGGTACCGTCTTTGCATAACAGCGATATCTTCAAAGTGCGAAAGACGACCTAATTCACTCACATCTTTAATGTCAGGAAGAGGCCGAAGTTCTTTCTCCTCTTTTTGATTTTTAGCTGCCCCACTTAAACTTTGCTCAATGGCTGTGTCGATATCTGTCGTCTCAGCATCCGTTGGCTCCTGAGCAAGCACTGCACTAGTCATTAGAGTTATAAAGCTCATAGCCAATATTGGCCAACAAAATTGCCTCATCTAAATAGTCTCCACTACCAATAGGTTACAAAATCCACCTGTGAATCTAAAGACTTATCACTTTCTCTAGACCTTCAGAGAGCAAAGCAAAATAACTAAAGAAGATACAATAGACCAAGGGTCACTGAGATATTCATGGTAAGGGTGCGCTCATAGTCAGCCACGCTGGGAGTGGAGGAGCTAGTTCTATGATCATAAGAGACTGGATTAATACCATTATAGATGAGCCCTCGCATATCGAGCTTCAAACCCCAGTGGCTTCCAAAAAAGAAATTCTGTCCTAGACCCAAGCCCAATAGCCAGGAGTTGGTGTCACCAAGACCCATCAGACCGCCGCCAATCGTGCCGTATGTGGATAGGTTCATCACAGTTTGCTTTGTAATGCTCATCTTTCCATAAAATGGCGTGATCTCGTAAGCTCCCAAAATAAAATATTTTGGTTTTGGAATCAGACTATAATTAAGGGGTTGAGTCACTTCACGATCCAACTGGCCAGTATATGAAGAGGCTTGAGAGCTCACACCAGAAGCATACAGCTGGCCAGCATGAACATTGCTTAGGTGATATGTAGCCATCACCCCATAGAGAATTTGATCCACAAAAGCTTCGTTCACAGAGGTGCCCACATTAGCCGAAACCTCAATTTTATTCTCAAAAACCACATTACGACTTTTCACCATCTGAGGGTGATCAAACACAGGATAAACAGACTCTCTTGGCAACTCCTGAGCAGGAATTTCCACAATTTCATCTGCAAAAGACAAATTGGGAATGGAGAAACTGCCTATCAAACACATCATTAAAATTTTATAAATCGCACTATGATTTTTCATGACTTCCTTGAATAATAACCGTTTTTTAAAATCCAGTTACAAATTTCTCTAACAGCACCGTCGCCTCCAGCCACTCGAGTCGTATATTTAGCCTTTTGTTTAGCCTCTTCCATGGCATTAGGAACAGTAACTCCTATGCCCACTCGCTCAAGAATAGGAACATCGTAAATTTCATCACCAATATAGACGATTTCATGATCTTGCAGACCTGTCTTTTTAAGTATGTCTAAGTAGCAGGGAAGCTTATCTGAAGCCCCATCATAAAAATGATGGACGCCTAGAAACTCCATTCGAGTTTTTACATCATCAGAACGGCCACCCGTAATAATCCCCACCTGATAGCCTTTTTCCATGAGAAGTTTAAGGCCCACACCATCGTAGGTACTAAAAATTCTTTTCCACTGATTGTTGCTATCTAAATAGATCTGGCCATTAGTCATGACACCATCAACATCAGAAATTAACATTTTAATAGGCTTCAACCAGTTCAATTCCATTTCCTGATTGTCCAATGAAATTGAAATTGGCTCAAAGCCCTTGAGAAGAAGCCAGACCTTTGTCAGAAAATTATCGAATATTTGCCTTCAAAAGGTCTTGCAAGTGCAATACGCCAATTGGTTTACGAGAAAATTCAGAGTCAGAATCCACTACAAACAATACTTGGATAGAAAATTGCTCCATCATAAATAAAGCTCTTTCAGCCATTTCTGAAACATCAATGGTTTTTGGATTCAAAGACATAATGCTATTTGCTGTTTCTGCCATAAAGTCCGAAACCTTATCCATACGCCGCCTCAAATCACCATCTGTAATCACACCCACCAGGTCTCCAGAGCTATCAATAACTCCAGCCACTCCACGAACCTCTCGTGATGTCATTTTGTAGACAATTTCTTTCATTGGAGTGTCTTTAGTAACAATGGGCAAGGCCTCTGCTGTATGCATAAGGTCTGACACTTTTGTGAGAAGACGACGGCCCAAACTACCACCAGGGTGAAACTCCGCAAAGTCTTCTGCTTGAAAGCCACGTCGAATCAGCAAGGCCATGGCAAGTGCATCGCCCATTGCTAATGCTGCCGTTGTGCTTGCTGTAGGAGCTAAACCCAAAGGACAAGCCTCTTCTTTAACACTCACATCCAAAACCACATCAGCCGTTTGAGCTAAGCTACTTTGAATATTACCTGTAATAGCAATAACCTTGAGACCCTTTCTGACTGCAAATTGCAATAGATGTGTGAGTTCAGGAGTCTCACCTCTATAACTTAAAGCAATAATCACATCCTTAGGACTTAAAACACCTAAATCACCATGAGAGCTTTCTGCCGGATGCAAAAATAAAGAGGGTGTACCTGTGGAGCTAAGAGTGCTAGCAATTTTGCGTCCAATAAGGCCTGACTTCCCCATTCCCGTAAGAACTACCTTGCCATCACATTGTACAATGGTTTCTACAGCTGCTGTTAATGAACCGTTCAAGCGATCTTTTAGATCTAAAATGGCTCGAGCTTCCGCTTCAAAAACTTTTTTGGCCTCTGCCACAAAATCAACAGGATTTTTCATATCATTCACCTTGCTAGAACCTGAGTTTATCTCAAGCACGTACACGTCCTTCTCTAGTGTTCTTACGTGGAGAGCGTTTCGACTTCTTTGAAGTGACCCCTTTTGAAGTTTTCATATTTCCATGTTTTAAAGAAGCTCTCACAAACTGAGTGAATAAGGGGTGAGGGTTCATAGGCTTAGATTTAAACTCAGGGTGAAACTGCACCCCTAAAAACCAAGGGTGATCTGGAAGCTCTACAATTTCCACAAGATCACGCTCTTTGCAAATACCACTCAAAGCCATACCATGCTTTTCAAAAATAGCCCTAAATTTATTGTTAAATTCATAGCGGTGGCGATGTCTTTCTAAAATATCGCTTTCACCATAAACCTCACGAGCCAAGGAGTCCTCTACCAAGTGACATGGGTAAGAGCCTAACCTCATCGTCCCACCCTTATTTTGCATTTTCTTTTGCTCTTCCATCAAATCAATTACAAAGTTATGAGGTCCTTTGCCATGAATAGAAAATTCACGGGAAGTGGCATTTTGAATACCACAAACATGACGAGCAAATTCAATAGCAGCCAATTGCATACCAAAACAAATACCAAAATAAGGCACCTTATTTTCGCGTGCATATTGAATCGCCACCATTTTTCCTTTTGCGCCTCTTTCTCCAAAGCCGCCAGGAACCAAAATGCCATCTAGCTCACTGAGAGCATTCTTCACATTGGTCTGATCCAATGTTTCAGAATCTACATAGACCAATTCCACTTTAGCATTATTAGCAATACCTCCGTGAACCAAAGCTTCATTCAAAGATTTATAGCTTTCCTTAAGGTCTACATACTTACCAACTATTCCAATGGTGACATGGTCCGCGGGACTTTTAATGATATCAACCATGTGATTCCAACCATCAATTTCTGGAACTTTGCTCTCCAAACCCAAACGTTGTACTAATGCTTCATCTAAGCCCTCATTGTGCAACATGAGAGGCACTTCATAAATGGATTCAGCATCATAAGCGTTAATCACATTCTTAGGGGCCACGCTACAAAACAGTGCAATCTTAGATTTTAAATCTGTGGGCAATTTCTTTTCACTTCGACACACAAGAAAATCTGGTTGAATACCGATTTCACGAAGTTCTTTTACTGAATGCTGAGTGGGCTTGCTCTTGGGCTCACCAGCAGCAGCAATATAAGGCACCAAGGTCACATGAATAAATACAGAGTTTTGTACGCCAACATCGGCTCTCATTTGGCGAATGGCTTCTAAAAAGGGAAGACTTTCGATATCCCCCACAGTACCACCAATCTCCACAAGTACGACTTCCGCTCCCTGAGCGGCCTCAAAGATACGAGATTTAATCTCATCTGTGATATGAGGAATCACTTGGACTGTGCCCCCTAAGTACTCACCCCGTCTCTCTTTTGAAATCACAGCATCATAAATTTGACCAGTGGTCACATTGTTAGAACGACTTAAGGTCATTGAAGTGAATCGTTCATAATGCCCTAAATCTAAATCTGTTTCAGCCCCATCATCAGTGACATAAACCTCACCGTGCTGAAGAGGAGACATCGTACCAGGATCAACGTTAAGATAAGGGTCAAATTTCATAAGAGTGACTTTATAGCCTCGAGATTCTAGTAAAGTTCCTAAGCTCGCTGTTGTGAGTCCCTTTCCAATGCTAGAGACCACCCCTCCTGTAACAAACACAAATTTTTGCACCAAAGGATCCAAACGAGTCATTTCTGTTCGTGGCCTAACTACTTTTCTCTTCCTTTGTGCTTTTGTCTTTGTTGCTGATTTTACCGACGACTTTTTAATTTTTCGTTTCATTGGCCACCCTTTTTTAAAATACTTTCTACCATGCGCACGTCTTCAGGAGTATCTACGCCCCAAGATGTGTGTTGTACCTGAACCACCTTAATACTAGCGCCCATATATAAGGCTCTCAGCTGCTCTAGCCCCTCTGCCAACTCTATTGGAACTGGCCCGTGGCGACAAAAGCTTTCTAAAAAAGATCGCCGAAAAGCGTATATTCCTATGTGTTTCAGCCCAAGCTCTTGCTCTGCATTATCTGACCTAGAAAAAGGGATCCCAAATCTACTAAAATAGAGGGCTCCCCCTGATTTATTAATAACGATTTTAGCAGCATTTTTATTTTCCAAATCTCCAGGCTCTATGGACTTTGCCAAAGTCGCCATCTCCCAATCACTCTCTAACATGGGTTGAATCAATTGATCTAACACGGCCCCCGAGATAAGGGGTTCATCGCCTTGCACGTTAAGCACAATATCAGCCTCCATCCCCCTGATGGCGTATTCCACACGATCTGTTCCTGAAGGGAGCTCTGAAGGGGTCATCACTGCTTCAACATTTAATTTTCTAGCCAAGGCGACTATACGCTCATCATCTGTGGCCACCACTATTTGTTCAATGCACTGGGAGCCCTGAACTCCCTCGATCACTCTCTGTAGTAATGGTTTGCCTGCAATGAGAGCTAGAGGCTTTCCTGGAAAACGGGTAGATCCATATCTTGAGGGGATCACAGCAACAACTTTCACCGTTTTTTTCCTTTCACAAAATGAGAGTAAATATACTTTTCTAAATCTTGTGTTCCATCTCCCTTAAGAGTGGAAACAGCACGAAGCTCAGGAGCTTCGGCCTCTTCTCCAATAGTCTTTATTTGTTTTTGTAAGGCACTTCGATTCAACTTATCTATTTTATTGAGCACTAAAACCCAAGATATTCCTTGAGCATTAAAATAGTCCTTTAACACCTCTTCTTCATCTCCCCAGGATCGACGCACATCCATGATAAGCACAGCCCCCCGAAGATTATCTCTTTCGTTCAAATACTCCCTGATGGCCTGAAAACCAATTTTCGTATCAGCAACCTTTGCAAACCCATAGCCTGGAGAATCCACAATTCTATATTTTTCATTTACAGCATAAAAGTTCAATAAACTGGTGCGCCCTGGAGTTGAGCTCACAAAAGCAACTTTGAAAGACCAAAGTTTGTTGAGCAAAGAGGATTTGCCACAATTAGAGCGGCCCACAAATACCACCTCTGGCTTCCCATCCCTTGGCCATTGAGAACGGTCTGGGGCACTCACAATAAAACGAATCTTTGACGACATGATTTTTACTTCCTGAACTCCGGACAAACATAGCAGAAATTGGACAAAGTCGCCACTCTCCAGTGCAAATTATGGCACTTCTACACTGTTTTAAGCTCGGCACAGCTCTTGGAAGGTCTTCTTTAAAAACTAAGGAGGATCAATGATCACACAAAAAATAGAGGCAAATCATAAACCTATAGATAAAGCTTTTTTGGTACATTTAAACCACCCCAATATTACCCCTAACCCCGTAGGGGAATACCTTACCCTTGGCCGGAGCCCCGAATGCCACCTTTCTCTTGCCGACCCTTTCACATCTCATCGTCATGCGCGAATTGAAAAACGACTCAATGGCTATTACATCTGCGATCTACAAAGCCGGAATTCCACCATGGTCAATGGCGTCCAAGTCACCCAAGCCAAACTCAACCCAGGAGATCGTATTCAAATTGGGCAAAGGGAATTTCTTTTTGTAGATCAAAGCAATATCTCCCCCGACGACAAAAGTCTCAAAAGTAAAAACCCACCATGGTCGCAACAATTACTGAGTCTCCCCTCATATGCCAGCACCGAACTACCAGTGCTTCTTTTAGGGGCCTCAGGCACGGGCAAAGAGGTGCTGGCTCAGCTCATCCACCGACACTCAGGACGACAGCACAAGCCCTTTGTAAGTGTTAACTGCAGCGCTCTCAATGAGTCCTTGGTAGAAAGCGAACTTTTTGGTCATACAAAAGGCAGTTTTACAGGAGCTAGCCATGATCGCAAAGGGGCCTTTGAGGCCGCACGAGGAGGCACTCTCTTTTTAGACGAGGTGGGAGATCTTCCACTAACACTCCAACCAAAACTGTTAAGAGCCCTAGAAAACAAAGAGATTCGCCCTGTGGGCAGTGATAAAATAATTTCAACCGACGTCCGTATTATTGCAGCTACCCACAAAACTTTAATCCAAAAAGTGCATACAGGACAATTTCGAACAGACCTCTTTTACCGTCTGCACGTTATAAAAATAGAAATTCCTAATCTTGCAGAGAGGCCAGAGGATTTTGAAGATCTCATTTATTCTTTTGGCAAAGAGATGAGGGTCGCTTTTAGTTTGGGAGCCATTCATAAACTCAAACAATATAAATGGCCGGGTAATATCCGCGAATTAAAAAATGCGGTTGCAAGAGCCTCTGCTCTTTTTCCCAACACAAGAATTCAACCAGAACACGTAGATCGACTGATTGATGCCTTTGAGTTTGATTTTCCTATAGTCTCCCCAGCAAGTAATAAAATTGCAGAAAGTTTTAGTAAAATAAAAGAGTTGGAGAAAGAAATGATTCTTGAAAGACTAAAAGCAAACAGAGGAAACCAGCGGCAAACAGCTACAGAATTACAGATGCCCAAAAGCACCCTTCACGATCGTATTAAATCCTATGGCATTAATGTGAAAGAACTTATTAAACTTAGCGCTTATAAATAAGAGTTTTAAAGTGCACTTGCTTGACTCGTCCTTCTGTCAGAGATTTGCTCATCTCAAGACGGAGGACGAGCTTTAATTTTTCCTTACCTTCTATAGTGATGATTTCATCATAAGGCATGCTTTCAAAAACCCTTGCAACAACATCTTTTATTAATATGGATTTGGCTTTTAATTCTACGGCAGCCTCTTGATTTGTGGTTTCCACCAAAAGTTGAAAGGCAGCCATAGGGTTAGATGAAGATTTAGAGCTCCGCCTTAAGTTCACCCTCATAATATCCAACAAAGTGATAAACTCAGGTTGTCGAAGGGGGCTATCAAAGGCCTCGAGGGGCTCATGAGCATCGTATTCGATGACGGAGTCAGCGACCTCTTCAAAACTTCTTAAGAAAAGTTGATTCTCATATTGCAACCAAGATTGACCAGAGAAGTTTAACTTTAAAAAGTAGACTATTGCCAGAATGATAGCAATAAAACCAAATAAACTAAAAATCTGAGTTTTGCTTCTTTGCTGAAACCAACTCACTATATTTTTTATCTTATGGGAAACAAACTGCAGAAGAACTGGCAACTTCTTTTTAAGCCAAGCCAAGGCAGCCTTTAATACGGCCACTAATTTTTTAGTATCACTGAGAGTCTCTTTGATTTTTCCAAAACTTCCCAATAAACCTGTGAGCTCTCCAATACGAAAGGAGCTCTTCCTAGCTCCGGATTCCTGCTCTGGGGCCTCTGCCATAAATTCTAAGTCCACTTCAATGGGACGCTGACTGAGCTGGGAGTCTTTTTCTTTCACTTTGATAGTTTTCTTTAGCTGAGTCATTTCTTGAAAAAAATTAGGATCTTCTGAAGCAATAATTTTATCTAACTCATCTATAGAGAGATTACGCATATCTAAATCTTCAGACTGAGTGGGACTCGCAGGTGAGGTCGTCGCCCCTTGTGTCACCGAATCTGCAGATGTTTTCTCGGGCTCTTCCCCCGCCTGTTCTGTACTAGCTGCCTCAGACTTTGGCTCAGCCTTTGTTTCTTTGGGGGCCGCCTCTTGCTGTGGTGTCGCTGGCTGTGAACTCGTAGCCTCATCCACCGGAGCTCCTGAGTTTGGTGATTCCACCGGTGCTCCCGAGGCTTGCGATACCGCTGGCGCTTCTGTGCTAGGAACCTCAGACGTAGGTCCGGTCTCCAGCTCCTCAGAAAGAGATTTTTTTAAGTCGTCCATCTTAGAGTCTGCTGTATCAGTAGTCTTAGCTGACTCGGCCTCAACCGGCGTAGCCGACTCCGTGCTGGCAGTTGTCGCCTCAGTTGCAGAGGGCTCCGTGGTCGCTGCCGACTCAGTGACCTCTTCTTTTTTTTCTGAATTCTCTTCATCTGCCATTTAGTAAAAGAGTAAGACAAAAAAAATAATTTTGCATTTAGCATTTCTCAATTTGATCCGATCTATAAAAAGATTGAGGAGATCTATGTCCACAAAGCACTTATCCCTATTACTGGTAGGTACAGGACTTTTGGCCTGTTCTAGCCTTCAGAGACACCCCAAAAGTGGGTATTACGATTGGAATGAATCGTCCTATAGTGAATACAACCCCCATGACAGGAAGCCCGTTAAAGAATATTCAGTAAGAAACAGAGCCCCCTCTTCTTTAGAGGTTTTGGAATCAAAAATTGATACAGAATCGGAATGGAACGAGTACCAGAAATATAAGCCACTACTCAAAGAAGATGATGCTCGTCGAGATTTTCTCCAAATCAATAGTAAATACAAAAAGGAGAAATTCCTCGCTGCTCAAGGCATAGACCAAGGCGATATTTTTACTCCTGAAATCCAAGAAACTATTAATAACTCTGATCTCATGGTCGGTATGAGCCGGGATGCTGTTATTCAAAGCTGGGGGGCTGCCGAAAGCATCGAAGTTGCTGGCAACCCTAACTACGGCAATGAACGTTGGAAATATGTGGAATTCGAAGGGTCCCCTGATGGATATCAAAAAAAAGAACGCTATGTTTACTTTAAGCGTGGCCGTGTCACGGGTTGGAAAACTAAATAGCCATCATTTTCTAGTGATTTTCTAGTGGCTTTCTTCCCAATTCAATCCAGCCCTAATAGAAACCAGTAAAGGGACCTTCAAAGTATAAGCCGATTCCATTCTCTCTTTGATTTTCTTCATCTCAACGTCCACTAGCTCTTCAGGGCATTCAAAGATCAATTCATCATGAACTTGTAGAAGCATTTGAGCCGGAGAGTTTAGCTGACGAACATCAATCATGG
>Ga0066639_10003609_pt1 | contig 13382 bp, 10 predicted proteins | sample CryGeyCG2114_010_2_FD_59504 | JGI IMG/M metagenome (GOLD analysis project Ga0066639, IMG submission 59504) | Groundwater microbial communities from aquifer - Crystal Geyser CG10_big_fil_rev_8/21/14_0.10 | ecosystem: Environmental > Aquatic > Deep subsurface > Groundwater | place: USA: Utah...
GGGGTTATTTATCATATGGTTATTATACCTTAGGTGTTGCCAAGCTATTGGCCCATTACGTTTGAATTGACAAATAAGGTGATATGGGGTAGTATGGTATATAATTTAGTATTTTTCATAATTTATGAATGGAAATTCTGAAAAAAATAATCAGGAAAATAAAGCATTTTTTTCCGATAATACTGATGTAGAAAACAAAAAGGAGTTAAACAATAATGAAGAAAAATTGCCTGATTTTGAAATAGAAAAAGAGTCAGATGCCGAACACATTAAAGATGAAAATAAAGAAGAAAAGCTAAAAGAAATAAAAGATAAGATTAAAGAAAGATTTAAAGACGACCAAAGTAATGGTGGTCTTTTTGAACAATATGAAAGCCAGCAATCCACTGGGCAGGATGTTGATCAGGAAAAAGGGTTTTTCAGAAAATCATTTTCTAAAATTAACAGCCTGGCGACAGGTTTTATGTATCGAAATTTTCCGGAAGTTAAAGAAGGCAACGATCCCAATAATGAAAATTTTTATTTAAAAAAAGTTGATCAATATAATCAAAAACAAGAAAAAAGTGCAGAAGAATTAGGCTTTAATAATCGAGTTGCCTTTTTAGGTCATATTCATTCTTATGGAAAAAACCGATGGAAGGACGGCTCAGACGGATCTTTAACGCCTCAAGAAATTTTTGAAGAATATAAAAAAGCGGCTGAAGTTTTAAAATCAGAGGGTATTAATCAGATTTTTATATCAATTACTGATCATAATGGAATTGAAAACAGCCTTCAATTAGCTCGACTTTTGCAGGAAAATGGAGTGGCCGAACCGATTGTGGGCATAGAAGCGGGAACAAAAGAGGGTTATGAAGTATTAGGCTATACTTCTGATGCCAATAAATTAAAATCTTTTTATGAATTTCTTCAGCCAAGGCTGGGGAAACTTTTTCGTTTTGCTAAATCCGGTCATAAGGGTAAAGATGTAATAAATGAAATGGTGAAAAATAATTTTGTCGTCGGTTTGCCGCATCCGGCCGCGGCCAAGTCTATAATATTCGGCGGAACAATAAAAGAACGATTAGCCGCCGATCCTGAATTTGCAAAACTCATTTCAGACAACGTTGATTTTTATGAAGCTCTCAATTGGTTTCAGAATGTCAAAGGTTCTAATTGTGTTGCTTTTAACATGGAAAAACAAATGAAAGAGATGGGGATAGATGCTTTTTCCCAGGAAGATTTCCATTCAAAAGTGACTGGTAATGGCGATACTTTTTTTAATGGCATGTATACCGAGATTAGAACTGACCAAGTTATTAATAATGGCACAGATTTTTTAAAACTTCTTCAATATAAAAAAACAGATAATAAAGCTAAATATATTTCAATTTTGCGCGGTGCGCCGGCGTCTAATGCGCAATATAAGGAGCATTTGAATAACGCCAGTAGTCGAACTATATCATGTATAGTTAAAGCGGTATTTGGCCTAGAGAAATAATTATAGTTAATTATCATATCATAAAAACAAATAAGGGGCGAACAATGTCCAGCCCCTATTTGTTTTTTGTTTGGGTTGAAAAATATCAGAATTTTGATAGAATGAGAGTATGGATAAAATTTTTTTATACAATACTTTAACTCGGAAAAAGGAAGAGTTTAAGTCAATAAAGCCAAAAAAAGTCGGATTATATGCTTGCGGTCCGACGGTTTATAATTATGCTCACATTGGCAATTTGCGCACTTATATTTTTGAAGATATTTTGAAGCGGGTGTTTGTTTATAACGGCTATAAAGTTAAACACATAGAAAATATCACTGACGTCGGCCATTTGGTTTCCGATGCGGATGAGGGTGAAGATAAGATGATGAAAGCCTTGAAGCGGGAAGGATTGATGCCCGGTGTTGAAAGTCTGTTGGTATTGGCGGATAAATATACAAAAGCTTTTCAGCGAGATAATAATTTATTGAATATTTTCGCACCGGATAAATGGACTAAGGCAACCGATCATATCAAAGAAATGATTAAGCTAATCCAGCGGATTGAAAAAAACGGCTATACTTATCAGACTGATGACGGTGTTTATTTTGATACGGCCAAGCTAGCCGACTATGGAAAGTTGGCCGGATTAGATAAAATAAAACAAAAAGCCGGTGCCAGAGTCGACGTTAATTTGCAAAAAAAGAATCCAACTGATTTCGCCTTATGGATTAAGGCGGTAGGTGAAAATAAGAGTCATGTTATGCAATGGGGTTCGCCATGGGGATCTGGTTTTCCCGGTTGGCATATTGAATGTAGCGCTATGTCGATGAAATATTTGGGTGAACTTTTTGATATTCATTGCGGCGGGATTGATCATATTCCCGTTCACCACGTTAATGAAATTGCCCAAAATCAAGGGGCAACCAAGAAGAAAGTTGTTAATTATTGGTGTCATGGCGAATTTCTGGTTTTAGATTCAGGCCGGATGGGAAAATCGGTCGGTAATCTTATAACGTTGCAGACTTTAATTGATAAGGGTTTTGACCCAATGGCTTATCGTTATTTAACTTTGCAAACCCATTATCGTCAAAAGTTAACTTTTTCATGGGAAGCGTTAACAGCGGCAGACAATGCTTTAAAAAATCTTTTGGGCGCCGTCGCTGAGTACAAAGACAGTCGGACCAATTGTGTCGAATACGAAGAAAAATTTTTAACGGCGATTAATGATGACTTAAATATGCCCCAAGCCCTAGCAGTGCTTTGGGATTTGATTAAAGATAATAAAATAGAATCCTTGGCTAAGAGAAAAACCATTTTGAAATTTGATGAGATTTTAGGATTGGGGTTGGCTGGGGCTAAAAAAGAAGAAATCCCGGCGGAAATTAAAAAAATTGCCGAAGCTCGACAAAAGGCCCGAGAAAAAAAAGACTGGGCGGTTTCTGATCAGCTGAGGGGCGAAATAGAAGAAAAAGGTTATATTATTGAAGATGTACAAAACAATTTTATTATTAAGAAAAGCAGATAGTTGATCAATTTTATTAAAATTATTTATGTCTAAACAAAAAAAAGTTTTAATTGTATATGCCACTGGTGGCATGGGTCATGTCACTGCCGCTAAAGCGACCGAACAGGCTTTCAAGCTGAAGTATCCCGATGTGGAAACAAAAAATATTGATGTTATTGATTTTGCTCCTAAGTTTTATAAAAAGATTTTTGTTGATGGTTATAACTACGTTAGTGCTAAAAAACCTAAATTTTGGGGGTGGCTTTATCGTAAGTATAATAATCGATTTAGCCAAAAATTGCCGACAATGCTTTCGGTGGCCGCTATTTCTCGGAAATTTATCCCGTTTATTAAAGAGTTTAACCCTGATTTTATAATTTCCGCCCATCCATTGCCAATGGTTTTAGTCTCAAACTCCAGGGAAAAAAATATCATTGACATTCTATCTTCAATAATTATAACTGATTTTGGCTGTCATAGTTTTTGGATTAATAAAGGGGTCAATTATTATTTTTGTGCCGCCGAGGATGTTAAAAAATGTCTTGGTGGCTATGGCGTTGATTTAAATTCCGCTGTTGTGTCGGGCATTCCAATTGAGCCTAAATTTTCAAAACAAGAAGATAAAATTTCTTTGGCTAAAAAATTCGGTTTAAATTTGGAACGGCCGACCCTATTGATTGTCGGCGGACAATTTTCTTTTTTAAATTTGAAAATGATTATTGATGGGATTAATCATAGAAATAAAGATATCCAATTTATAGTAATCTCCGGTCGAGATAAGGCCTTAAGGAACGCAATTGAAAAATCTGACTTATCAAAAAATAATAATATTAAAATTTTTGATTTTGTTGATAACATGCAGGAATTTATGACGGTTTCTGATTTAATTTTTTCTAAAGCGGGCGGATTAACGGTTTCTGAATGTATGGCTAAAGGATTGCCGATGGTAATAAATAAAGTTATTCCCGGCCAAGAAGAAGATAATGTTAATTATTTAGTTAGACATAACGCGGCCGTAAAAGCCGATAGCTTTTCCGGCATTATTGAAGAAGTCAACAATTTGTTGGCTAACCCCGCCAAGTTAGCGGAGATGAAAAATAATTGTTTGAAAATTGGTCGGCCAAACTCCGCCGAGAATTTAGTTGATTTTGTTTACGAAAAAATACAGTAAATTGGGTATGAATAATTTTTGGAATAAATTTGAAAAACCGATTTTAGCGCTAGCCCCAATGGCTGGCGTTTCTGATTCTTCTTTTCGTCTAATCTGCAGACATTTGGGCGCCGACGTGGTGTACACCGAAATGGTTTCCGCTGATGCTTTATATTATGATTCTAAAAAAACTTTGGCGATGTTGGATTTTGATAAAAAAGAGCGGCCGATCGTTTGCCAAATTTTTGGTAAAAGGCCGGAAACATTTCCTCGGGCAGCCAAATTAGTTGAAGAAGCCGGTTTTAATGGCATTGATTTAAATTTCGGTTGTCCGGCCAAAAAAGTGGTTGCTCATGGCGGAGGTGTAACCTTGATGCGCGATTTAAAAAAATGCCATGAGTTGATTAAGGCGGTGATTGATAATACTAAGTTGCCGGTTTCGGTAAAAATTAGAACGCAAATTGACAAGGTGACGGCGATTGATTTCGTCAATGCAGTTAAAGATCTGCCTATTTCGGCCATTATGATTCATGGTCGCGGTTTTAAGGATCCGTTTAATTCGCCGATTGACTTTGAAATGATAAAAAGAGTAAAGAAAAATTTTTCCGGAATTGTTTTAGGTAACGGGGGAATTAATCAGCCTCAAGACGCTAAAATAATGCTTGAAAAAACCGGAGTTGATGGCCTGGGTTTGGCTCGTGGTCTTTACGGTCGGCCGTGGTTGTTTCAACAAATTAAAGATTATCTTTCAACCGGTGACTATTTAAAATATGATCCAAACGTAAAATCCGACTTAAAAATGATTAAAAAAATTATTATCAGGCAGGCCAAGGCGGCTTATAAAGCTAAAGGTGATCATGGTGTTGTTGAAATGCGAAAACACTTGTCTTGGTACGTTAGAGGCTGGTCTAACGCCTCTGAGTTAAGGCAAGAATTAGTCAGGGTAAAAACTATTCAGAAAATTGATAATATTTTAAATTTTTAAAACCGATTTAAAAAACAGGAAATTTCATTCCCTGTTTTTTATTATCAAGTTATTATTATTTTACAGCCATTTTTTCTTTTTAAAAATCATCAACATACTAACCACAATCACGATCATTATGCCGGTTACATACCAAAATCCGTGAGGATTATTGACAAATGGCATTGCTTTTAGGGTATTCATGCCAAATACGGTTGCCAGCAGGGTCACCGGAAAAGTTATAACGGAAATTACCGTCAAAGTTTTCATAATATCTGAAAGTTTGAAAGATATTTGAGATTCATTGGTCTGTTGCAGAGCTTCGATTCTTTCTTTTAAATTTTCCAGCATATCCCAAATTTCTTTTGTATAGTCAATCAGGCTTTCAAAATAGACGTCGGTTTTTTTCATAACGTAAATGGAATTTTCTTTTAGGGCATAAACCATCTTTTTTAAGACATTTTTGTGGGCTTGCATTATTTTTCGGAAATCGGTGACGTTGCGGCGAATAATTAAAATTTCAGAAATCATTTTCTTTTCTTTTCCAGAAAATATTGTTTCTTCAATTTTATCGCAATCGCCGGTGATGTGATCAACCATCGGAAAAACATACATAAAAAGCTTGCTTAAAAATTTATAAACTAATTTTTCCGGAGACTTGTCGCTGTACTCTTCCCGGATATGCGAGCTTAATTTAAAACGATTGAAAAAGGCGGAAAAAATGTCAAAATTACCATTTTCAACCGTAATTAAAAATCTATCGCCGATAAACATATCCAATTCGGCGGCCTTAATTTCTCTGGTTTTGCGGTCGTAAATTGGGAAAAGCAAAACGACGAAGGTATAGGTCGGATAAGCGTCAACTTTGCTTCGGTGGCTCATTGATAAGCAGTCGGCAATATCTAAGGGATGAAAATCATATTCTTCTCTAATTTGATTCATGGTTTTTTCATCCGGATTAGTAATATTTATCCAAGAAAAATTTTTAAATTCAATTTTTTGTGTTTTAACCATAATTTAATTTTGAATGTTTATAACGTTTAATTGAAAACCAGTTCTAAAGCTGGGCTCATTACGTTAATGATAACAGATTTACGTGCAGAGGTAAAATATAAATTCATTATTTACCTCGTAGAAAGAAGCGGTCTAGATTTAACTTTTTTCCGGTTTTATATTATAATATATACAACTATGAATAATAAAATTACAAAATCAGTTGAATCCAAACTGGATAAAAAGTCTTTTGAAACCGCCAAGCAGGAAGCCGGCAGTCTTTTAGAAAATCAAGAATGGCTGCCTGATCACGAAAGGGAAAAATTAAGACGGGAGGTGCTAAAAGAAGTCGAATCAAAGAAAAAACCGGCTAGCCGGCCGATTGAGCCGACGCCTTTGCCGCCGATCCAGCCATCTCTGCCTAAAAGCCCGGTTATGCAAAAAATAGAAAAAGTTCTAGAAAACGACCTGGCTGATATTTATTTTTCCATGCAGCCTGATTTGCAGAAAAAGTTTAAAGAGAAAGGCGAGGACACCGCTTCAAAAATTGAAAAATTGCTTTTAGAAACCAAAGTTAGGGCTGATAAAATATTTAGGTTAATCGTTGAATGGTTAAAAATCATCCCGGGTGTCAATCGATTTTTTATTCAGCAAGAAGCAAAAATAAAAACCGATACAATAATTGAAATAAAAAAATAATGAATATTTTAGCGGTCCAATTTGGCGCTCAAAACCCAAATAATCTTTTAATCAATCAGTCACCGGTGGTAGAATTTTCCGGCAATCAGGATACGGTTTTTATCCTGGGATTATTGATTTCCGCTGTTATTGTGATTGCTTTGATATTTTTGGTTAGACTGTTATTGCAAAAAAAATCACTTTTGCCGAAAGTATTTCAAAAATCCATATTGTTGATTAAAGTGCCGAAAGAATCATTGAATTTGGATCAAAAAGAAGAAACAGTCGAATTAATCAGGGCCCAGATTGGGGTAGGCGAGAGCCTGTTCAGTACTTTGGGGGGAATGAGAGCGCAACGGGGTATTAAAGCCTGGCTTTTTGGTCGCAATGACCATTTTTCTTTAGAGATTGTCGCTTTAGGCAATCTAATTTCTTTTTATGTAGTTACCCCGGCCTACATGCGAAATTATATGGAACAGCAGATTTTGGCTCAATATCCGGAAGCTGATATCACCGAGGTTCATGATTATAATATTTTTTCACCTCAAGGCGAGGTTATCACTGCTTATTTAAGAACTACCAGGGAATACATTTTTCCAATCAATACTTACAATAAATTGAATTCCGATTCTTTAAAATCAATTACTAATTCTTTAAGCAAGATCGGCCAAGGCGACGGCATTGCCATTCAGATAATTGCCCGTTCGGCTAAAAAGCAATGGCATTATAAAGGAGTTAAGGTTGCCAGAGAACTGCAGCACGGTAAAACTTTACGAGAAGCATTGGCAGAAGCTGAAATCCTTAGTCTTAATAAATTTATCGGATTGTTTAAAAGTAAAACCAAAGAGCAGATTGAAAAAGACAAAACAACTCCTCATCATCAAGCATCGGCCATGCAGCAAGAGTTAATAGACGGTATTGAACAAAAGACTTCCAAAGCCGGGCTGGATTGTAACATTAGGATAGTGGTCTCGGCTAAAGATAAGCTCACCGCTCAAAATTATTTGAAAAATATCGCTGATTCATTCAGTCAATTCAATTTTTACGAATATGGCAATAGTTTTAAGGTGATTAAAGAAAGTCCAAACCGACTGGCCAATGATTTTATTTATCGCAATTATCGTGCCCGTCAGAAGGTTTTACTGAATACCGAGGAATTAGCGAGTATTTATCATTTTCCCACGCCTTTTTTGGAAACCCCGAATATTTTATGGTTGCTGGCCAAAAAATCAGCGCCGGTATCCAATTTACCTCAAGAAGGCTTGCTGTTAGGCGAAAATATCTATCGAGGCGCCAAGTCTAATGTTTATTTAAAAACCGATGATCGCCGTCGGCATCTCTATATGATTGGAATGACCGGTACCGGTAAATCGGTTTTAATGAGTAATTTGGCTATTCAGGATATTAGAAACGGCAAAGGCGTTTGTGTTATTGATCCTCATGGCAGTTTGGTTGAAGATATTCTAGCCGCTATCCCCAAAGAAAGAATTGATGAAGTTATATATTTTAATCCGTCCGACACTGATCGGCCGATTGGATTAAATATGTTGGAAGCTGACACGCCCGAGCAGCAAGATTTCGCGGTTCAGGAAATGATTGCCATTTTTTACAAATTAGTCACCGATCCTTCAATGATCGGTCCGATGTTTGAGCATAATATGCGTAATGCCATGTTGACCTTGATGGCTGATAAAGAGCATCCCGGCACGATTGTTGAAATCCCTCGTATTTTCACCGATAAAGATTTTCAAAAATATAAAGTATCAAAAGTCACCGATCCGATGGTCAGGTCGTTTTGGGAACAGGAAATGTCAAAGACCTCCGACTTCCACAAATCAGAAATGCTTGGCTATTTAATTTCCAAAGTCGGACGCTTTATAGAAAATTCAATGATTAGAAATATTATCGGCCAGCCGAAATCGGGATTTGACTTTCGGGATATAATGGATAACCAAAAAATTCTATTGGTCAATCTGGCCAAAGGCACGACCGGCGAAATTAATAGTAATTTATTGGGTTTGATTATCGTCGCCAAGCTTCAGTTAGCGGCGTTGTCTCGGACGGATTTGCCGGAAAATCAGCGCAAGGATTTTTATTTGTATGTTGATGAGTTTCAAAATTTTATTACCGACAGTATCGCCACAATTCTGGCGGAAGCTAGAAAATACAAGCTGGATATGACCTTGGCCCATCAATACATTGGTCAGCTGACCGAAGGCGTTGGCGTTGAAGGCAAGAGCTACGGCGAAAAAATCAAAGATGCGATTTTTGGCAATGTGGGAACAATGGTATCTTTCAGAATCGGCCCGGATGATGCCGAAACAATTGCCAAACAATTTCAGCCGAATGTCAATGAATATGATTTAATGAATATTGAAAAATTTAATGCCTATTTGCGGTTATTGATTGATAATCATCCGAGTCGGCCTTTTAACATTCATACTTTTCCGCCAATTGCCGGCAACCCTGCGATTGCCGAATCAGCCAAAGAATTTTCTCGCTGGAAATATGGCAGCGATAAAGCAAAAATTGAGGCCGATATCCTGGAAAGAAGCCGGTTGGGGTTAAGTCGGAATGAAGGCATTAATCAGCCACTTGAGCCGTCTTTGTAATAATTTGCCAATCTCGTTTATTTGGTGCTGTTGCTAGATATTTTATTCTGTATTATAATAATCAAGTTAAACAAAATAAAAATCAAAAATCAAAAAAACAAAATTTTTTAGGTAAAAAAATAAAAAGGGTAAAAATCAAAAAAATGCTAAATAAAAAGAAAAAAGAAAAACAAACTGATTTTTCAAACGTGGATTTATTGAACAAGGAGGATGCTCAAAGGCATTTAGATTTAGTTAAAGATATTTTAGAAAATACAAAATCAAATATTGAAAAAGCGCTTGGGTTGCTAAAAGAAGAACAGGTTGATTCTAGCGCTTTAATCAGCAGCCTTCGGCAAACTAAAGAAGTGAGCGAAGGCTTTATTGTTACCAGTCCTCATGCCGGCGGGCGGGTGATTGAAGGAGTTTTCAACGGAGAAAAGATGGTCGGAGCGGATGGTGAAGAATATAGTATGCCGGCTAATTATGCTTCTAAGTCAAAATTAGTTGAAGGCGACATTTTAAAATTAACCATTACTAAAACCGGTTCATTCGTTTATAAACAGATTGGCCCGATTGAACGAAAGCAAATTATCGGTGTATTGGTAAAGAATGAATCAACCGGAGACTGGTATGCCATGTCGGACGGTAAGCGTTGGCGACTTTTGATCGCGGCGGTCACTTATTTCCACGGTGAACCGGGCGACGAGGTGGTTATCCTAATACCAAAGGACTCTAAAACCACTTGGGCGGCAGTGGAAAACATTATCAAGATAAATAATAACTAAGGGGCTTAAAACACCGGCTTAACGCTTGCTAAAGCGTTTTTTTTATGGTTTACATTTTTAAGAAAATGAGTTAGAATTTCTAGGCAAGTATGAATTTTTAATTTTATGTCATTAGCATTATATCGAAAATATCGTCCCCAAAAATTTGAAGAGGTGATTGGCCAAAACCATATTAAAACCACCTTACAAAATGAGCTTGAAACCGACCGAGTCGCTCATGCTTATTTATTTTCCGGACCACGAGGGTTGGGAAAAACAACAATTGCCCGTCTATTTGCCAAGTCGGTGAATTGTATTGAGCGCAAAGACGGACAAAGCGAGCCTTGTGATAAATGTGATTCGTGTTTGGAAATCAAAGAAGGTCGGTCAATTGACGTAATCGAGATTGATGCCGCCTCTCATACCGGCGTTGATAATGTCAGGGAAAATATTGTCAGTAGCGCCAGATTCACGCCGACTCGGCGAAAGTTTAAGGTTTTTATAATCGATGAAGTTCACATGCTGTCAATTTCCGCTTTTAACGCCTTGCTTAAAACCTTGGAAGAGCCGCCCAGTCATGCAATTTTTATTTTAGCCACTACGGAAATTCATAAAATCCCCCAAACTATAATTTCTCGCTGTCAGAGATTTGATTTTAGAAAAGTTTCTATGCCGGATATGGTTGCCAGGTTGGTTAATATTGTTGGGCAGGAAAAGAAAAAAGTCGATAAAACAATTCTGGAAAATATCGTTTATCATTCCGGCGGCTACGTACGAGATGCCGAAAGTTTATTGGGTCAAATATTGTCTTTGGATAAAGAAAAAATCACTCTTGAGCAGTCGCAACTGGTTATTCCCGCTTCAAGGTTTGGCTTGGTCTTGGATTTAATTGATTTTTTGGTAAAAAATAATTCAACGGCGGCAATAACGTTAATTAATAAATTGGTTCAAGAAGGCGGGGATTTACCGAGATTCACCGGCGATATCGTAGAAATTTTAAGAAAAATATTATTAGTTAAAATTGGCAGTCAGCTGGATGAATTTTCAGCCGGCTTGATCCAGGATTTTGAAAAGAAAATTTCAATTTTAGCTAAAGACTCTAAAATGGAGAAACTAATGCAGATGATAAATGTTTTTATCGCTGCCAAACAGGAATTAAAATCAGCTGACATTGTTCAGCTTCCTTTGGAAATTGCCATAATTGAAATTTGTAGTGAACCGAATAATGATAAAACAGATACCGATGACGATGCTGGAAATTCAGACGAAGTTAAGGTAGGGGATAATAATGATTCTAAAAAAACCGTTCGGCCATTATTAACTGGAATTAAAATAAGTAAGGCGGTTATTGACAAACCGGCGGCGAATAAGGTAAAAGAAATAGAAATCGTCAGTCCGTCAGCCATTAAAATTAAGCTAACCTTGGAGCACCTTAAAGATAAATGGGAAGATATTTTATCTAAAATAAAGGAATATAATAACAGTTTGGCTTGTGTTTTAAGAATCCATAAGCCTTCCGCCATATCGGCCGACGGCATCATTGAAATAAAATTCAAATATAAATTTCACCAGCAGAGGATTAATGAGTTAAAAAATCGTCAGCTTTTGGAAAGAGTATTGGAAGATATTCTAGGTACCAAGGTTCAGATAAAGACTATTTTGGATGAAAGCTTGCCCGACAATAATTTAGAAGAAATTAAAGAGCAATTGCCAGTCGTAGACCCGACGCAAAATAGTTTATTAGATGATGTAATTAACAATTTCGGCGGACAAGTAATTGAGTAAAATTATACATAATCATATTCGGGGATCGTCTAATGGTAGGACGCCAGGTTCTGGTCCTGGTAATCGGGGTTCGATTCCCTGCCCCCGAGCCATTGAATTTTGTAAAAGCGACCGATATGGATTGCTGGATTAGATAAATTTGTATACAAAAACCGTCTTGAAAGAGGTGGTTTTTGTGTTTTTTAGGCCTTTTCAGGTAGTGATTTATATGTTAAAATATAGAATGTATTATGATTAAGCCATATTTCGACAAACAGAATTTTAAACTCTACCATGCAAATAGCATAGATTTTTTATCTGGACTGCCAGAAAATTCAGTTGACATGATCTTTGCCGATCCCCCTTATTTTTTATCCTCGGGAACTTTTAGCTGTCAAAACGGTAGAATGGTAAGCGTGAAAAAAGGAGAGTGGGATTTATCAAATGGGACAAAGAAAAATTTTGAATTTCATCTTGAATGGATAAAAGCTTGTCATCGAGTATTGAAGCCGGGTGGGACTATTTGGATTTCGGGAACTTATCACTCTATCTATCAATGTGGTTTTGCATTACAAGTAAATAAACTTCATATATTAAATGATATTGCTTGGTTTAAACCAAACGCTTCACCTAATTTAAGTTGTCGCTTTTTTACGGCGAGTCATGAAACATTAATCTGGGCTCGAAAAGAATTAATTCATCCAAAAACAGGAGAGGCAATTAAACAAAGACATAAATTTAATTATGATTTAATGAAAAATGGTCATTGGCCAGAAGATTTCATTAAAAAGCCCGGATTGCAAATGCGAAGCGTTTGGTCTATGGGAACACCTAAGCCGGCCGAAAAAAAATTCGGAAAACATCCCACGCAGAAACCGATAGACTTATTGGTTCGTATTGTTATGGCTAGTACGGATAAAGGAGATGTCGTTTTAGATCCGTTTACTGGCTCGTCAACGACGGGTATAGCTTCAGTCTTGAATGACCGAAAGTTTATTGGTATTGATTTAGAGAAAAAGTATCTCGATCTGTCTATACAACGATATAAAGACATTATAAATAATAAATAGATATGAAGTTTGTAGATTTTTACAAAACACAAATAAATTGTGCGACTGAGGATCAAGTTTTTAATTATATCCTTGATAATTTTAAGCCAAGTAATACGCTTTGGACATACTTCGTAAATTGGGAAAAAGTTTTTAGAAACACAAAGCAAATTGAACTGGCTTTGAATAATCTAAATTATCTCGTAGGCAAAGATGATTTTGATAAAGAATTTAGATTTCTTCTTAAAGAAAACCCTAGTATAATAAAAGTTATTCCCGCATTAGCTGTTCGCGACGGAAGCAATAAGAAAACATTTAAGATTTTAGTCGATTTCTCGAACAAAAAATTGGTTTATGAGGATTATGATTTTTCATTAGAAAACCCCACGGACAAAGATATTGAGAAATATCTAACCTTTGTAAAAGAAACAGGATTAAAAGATCTAATAATCTCAAAAAA
>Ga0066639_10003610_pt1 | contig 13380 bp, 4 predicted proteins | sample CryGeyCG2114_010_2_FD_59504 | JGI IMG/M metagenome (GOLD analysis project Ga0066639, IMG submission 59504) | Groundwater microbial communities from aquifer - Crystal Geyser CG10_big_fil_rev_8/21/14_0.10 | ecosystem: Environmental > Aquatic > Deep subsurface > Groundwater | place: USA: Utah...
CAGACGCCAGTGAACCGGAACCACCAGCTGAGTCTAGATCGCACCATAAGTAAATTTAACTTAAAAATAGCTTAAGTTTTACTTCCAGGATTAGTTTAACTACTTTGGGTCGCAAAAAGTAGCGCAAAACTCTCGGGCGACTTCGCTTACTTGATGTATCTGTAGTAAAAGTGGGCTTTGCCTGCAGAACTCCTCAAAAACTTGCTTTTATAGCAACTTTTTTCCTCAAACATCTGCAGGAACCAAAAGGCCAGCCCGTTTTACTACATCTGCTCAGGCTCGCTGCGCATGCCCGAAGTGGCAGGCTTAGAGGCTTTGACTATGTCGTAAATCTAATCTCTAACCCCTATACCCTAACCCCTACTTTGAGGTATAGTTTTAGTAATGAGTCAGATAAAAGAACCTCAAAAATCCCAATTTGCCCAGTTTGAAGAAGGGATTCTAGAAATTTGGGACCAGGAAAAAACCTTTGAAAAAAGCCTGCAAAATCGTAAGGATGCAGAGTTATTTACTTTTTACGATGGTCCACCGTTTGCTAACGGTACGCCGCACTATGGCCACTTAGAAATTACGACAATTAAAGATACCGTCACACGCTACAAAACCATGCGCGGTTACTACGTACCCAGAAGAGTTGGCTGGGACACTCACGGCTTGCCGGTAGAATATGCCATCGAAAAAAAACACGGTTTCAAAAGTAAAAAAGACATTATTGCTTACGGTATTGATAAATTTAACCAGGAATGCCGCGACAGCGTCTTTAAATATAAAGACGTCTGGGAAAAGATGTTCCACCGCGTGGGCCGCTGGGCGGACTATCAAAATACCTACGCCACAATGGATGAGAGCTACATAGAAAGCGTCTGGTGGGTCTTTAAGAGTCTTTACGATAAAGGGTTGGTCTACAAGGATTTTCGCTCTAGCCCCTACTGTCCGCGCTGTGCAACACCGCTATCCAATTTTGAGCTTAACCAAGGCTACCAGGACGATGTGGAAGACCCCAGTTTGTTCGTTAAGTTTAAATTAACAGATGAGGACGCTTATTTGCTGGGTTGGACCACCACGCCGTGGAGTCTACCGGGCAACGCCGCCATAGCCGTCAAACCGGACGCTAAGTATGTTTACGTATCGCTTAAGGATGACGATGGCCGGCCGGAAACTCTGGTGCTGGCCCGGGAGCGGCTGAGCGCTTTGGATTCAGAAGATTATCACATCCTCAAAGAAGTCGATGGCCAGGAGCTGGTTGGCAAAAGCTACGAACCTTTGTTTGAGCTGCAAAACTTTGGTAAAGACGCGAACAAGAACAAGCTCTATAAAGTTTGGGGCGCCGAGTTCGTATCCATAGAAGATGGCTCCGGGGTACTGCATGTGGCGCCGGCCTTTGGCGAGGACGATTTAACGTTGTCAGAGGAGCATGGCATACCGGTGCTTATAACCATCGACGAAAACGGCCACGTGGTTACCGATCAGGAATTGCCAGAAGAGTTTGCCGGTAAGTTCTTTAAGGGCGCCGACCAGCCGATAATTGCCCACTTAGCCCATAAAAACCTGGTCTACGCTGCTGAAACCATAAGACACACCTATCCGTTTTGCTGGCGTTGCGACACGCCGTTACTTTACTATGCTACCGACTCCTGGTTGGTTAAAGTAACAGAGGTCAAAGACCGGCTGGTAGCCAACAACCAGCAAATTAATTGGACGCCAGGGCATATAAAGGACGGGCGGTTTGGCAAGTGGTTAGAGAACGCCCGCGACTGGGCCATATCCAGAAACCGCTTCTGGGGCGCGCCGCTGCCCATCTGGGTGACGGATGATGGCGAAATAGTAGTAATCGGTAGCGTGGAGGAGCTTAAGCAGCGGGCCGTGGACCCCAGTAAAGTTGGCGATTTGCATCGGCCTTTTGTAGACGATATAGAGGTTAAAACTGACTCCGGCAAGATAGCCAAACGTATTCCAGAGGTGTTTGATTGCTGGTTTGAGTCTGGCAGTATGCCCTATGCCCAAAACCACTATCCGTTTGAGGAATCAGATAATCTGAGGGGTATGCAGGTGGGTATGGCGCAAGGCGAAAGCGAGGACCGCAAAGAAGCTGTACGGAGGAGTACTGCATCTGCGGACCAGAGCTTGCAACGCAGCGATATGTCCGCAAGTGGTAGTAGGGTCAGTAGCTCTGCTGCTGAGCAGGCTGACACGGTGCATGCGCCTCAAGGGTTTCCGGCGGACTTTATAGCTGAGGCTACCGACCAGACGAGGGGTTGGTTTTACACCCTACACGTACTAGCCACAACCTTATTTGATAAACCGGCTTTCCAAAACGTCATTTGTAGCGGCTGGATTATGGCCGCCGACGGCGAAAAACTCAGCAAACGTAAAAAGAACTATGCTCCGATGGACGAGGTTTTTGACCAATATGGCGTGGATAGCCTGCGGTTTTTCATGGCTTCTAGCCCCTTAATGAACGGGGAAGATACCCGTTTCTCGGTGGATTTTCTGCGTGATGTGCAACGCAAAATCTTTATGACCTACAACAACATGTTTAACTTCTATAAACTGTATGCCGACGTGGATAACTGGTCGCCCAAAAAACCGTTAGTAGAACCTAAAAGCGACAACTTGCTGGACCAGTGGATGATTGCCCGACTGAACGAAGCAATTGAACAGGTAACAAGGGCCATGGAAAGCTATAGGTTAGATAAAGCCACTCGTCCGATTGGTGAGCTGCTGGATGACGCCTCTAACTGGTACGTCAGGCGTTCCAGACGGCGTTTTTGGAAGAGCGAGGATGACTCTGATAAACAGATGGCCTACGAAACTCTTCACTACACCTTACTGCGCACCAGCCAGCTACTAGCTCCATTCTCGCCGTTTCTAGCTGACCGCAACTGGCGAGCATTAGCGCAGGGAACAGATTTACCAGAATCTGTGCACCTAAGCGACTGGCCACTTGTGGGGCCTAGCCTTGGCAAGGCCGTATCTGTTAATAAGCCAGATACGGCTAGCCGTAAGATACTAGAAGATATGGCTGTAGTACGCGAAAAAATTATTACCGAAGGATTATCTCAACGGGCAACGGAGGGTATAAAGGTTCGACAACCGCTTGGCAAAGTTACCGTTTCGGCTAAGGTAGGACGTCCAGACGAATTTGCCAATATCATTTGTGAAGAGCTTAACGTCAAAGAGGTAGTTTGGGCGGATAAGGGCGAAACGGTGAAACTAGACACCAAACTGACCCCTGAGCTTAAAAACGAGGGGATTGCTCGTGATTTGGTGCGGTTTGTGCAGAATGCCCGCAAAAAAGCTGGGTTTAATGTAGAAGATCGTATTTTGCTCAACATATTCTCAGAATCGGCCGAAATAACAGAGGCAGCCAAGCAGTTTAGGGGTACGATTGATAGCGAAACTTTAACCGTCAAGCGCCCCGAGGGGGATGACTGGGCCGAGTACACCGAAACAGTTAAGCTGGATGGCCAAGAAATCAACATTTCTATAGCTAGAAACAGATAGGAATGTACATTTGAAAAGTACCAAACTCTAGATGCCACTTTGGACCGCCAAAGTGGCGCAAAACTCTCGGACTGCTGCCTCGACTTGATACATCTGATGATAAAAAACAGGCTTGCTCGAGAACTCCTCACAAACTTGCCACTGGCAAGTTTATTCGTCAAACAGCTCTCGCGCTCAAAGACGCCTATTTTTCACATCATCTGTTTCAGGTCTTCGGCAGATGCCCGAAACTAGATCCCAGTCCTCGACGCAGCGAGGGGTCCGGGCATAAGGAACCAACCTGAGTAGATGTTGTACCAAATAGGTGGGCTTGGCCGCTAAAGCATGTTCGACGCAGCAAAGACTGCCGGGGGGCAGTCTTTCAAGGAGTTCTTTAGCGAGCCTATTTGGCGCTAACAGATACATCAAGTTGGTGACGCGCCCGGCAGCTTTGCTACTTTGGCTGTCCAAAGTAGGTCCATGCCTTTACAGGGATGGCTATCTCTGTTAGACTCTTATAGAAATTATGGCAGACAAAACAACTAAAAAGGCAGTAATTGCCACCGGCGGCAAGCAGTATCTCGTATCTGAAGGCGAGACTCTTTTAGTAGAGCTGCTTACACCCGCTAAAGACGCCTCATTTGAGGCGCTGATGGTGATTGACGGAGATAACGTAACCGTTGGCGCTCCGATTGTCGAAGGTGTTAAGGTAACAGCCGATATTACCGAGCAAGTGGTCAAAGCCGACAAGATAACAGCTATCCGCTACAAGGCTAAAAAACGCGTTCATAAAACCAAAGGCCACCGCCAGCGCCACACCCAGATAAAAATCACCAAAATCTCCTAGACCACACAGCTTACCAAACAGCCTAGACTCATAAATAAATTAGCCATGAGCAATTTACTGCTCACCACCCATAGTATTATCATACCCCACACAACTACTACGTGCAGAGGTCTGACCTTTGCATTTTCAAGTGGAGGAGGATTATGCCGGCTAGAAACGTTATAAAACAGTACACCGAAGATGCTTATTACCATGTTTACAACAGGGGTGTAGAGAAACGAGCTATATTCCAAGACGATCAGGACTATACCGTCTTTTTGAATCTACTAAAAAGGCACTTGAGCGGTAAAACTCAATCTGATAAGCGAGGAACTCCTTACGAGACTTATGAAGGAAAGCTGGAGCTCCTGGCTTACAGTTTAATGACCAATCATTTTCATCTTTTGTTCTATTTGAGTCAGGACGCCACATCTGTAACAAAGCTTATGCGCAGAGTGGCTGGCGCCTATACTACCTATTTCAACAAGAAATATAGACGCGTGGGGCATCTTTTTCAAGGAGTGTACAAGTGTTCCAAAATTACAAACGAAGCCTACCTGCATCACATCAGCCGATATATCCACCTAAATGCCCGGGACTATAAGGCTTGGCCGTACTCTAGTTACCCGTATTATCGGGGAAAGTACAAATCCGATTGGGTTATGCCTGGCAAAGTACTTCAATTGTTTGATAATGACGTGCGTAGCTACGAGCAATTTATGGTTGATTATCTCGATCACAAGAACATGCTCGATGAGCTTAAGCATGAACTTGCCGACATGTAGCTCTCGCGTGAAACATCTTGTTTAAAATGCAATGCATGCTAGGCTTGACAGATTTGCAAAGGTCAGACCTCTCCAGCACCCAGGTGCCATATTAGCTCGTATGATTATGAAAGAACTTGCAGAGGTCTGACCTTTGCAAGTTTTTTGCGGGTTGTGGAGGGGGTTGTAGAATGAGGGGGGCTTGGTATGATTAGAGGTAGGTATGAGGGGTTTAGCACCACGGTTGCCAAAGGGCAAAAAAGGGGTAATAGTAATTTTTGCGGCCGTGCTGGTGTTGGGCGGAATTGGTGGGGTAATTAAGGCGGCTCTGGGTGGGGCACCATCAAACCAAACCAGTGGCGACATAGAACTGCAGCGCGGTCTAGTTGGCTGGTGGAAAATGGACGGTAACGCCAAGGACTCCACTCCTTATGGTGCCAACGGGAGCCTTACCGGTACGGGCGCGACAACAGACAGGGAAGGCTTAGCCAGCGGCGCCCTCAGCTTTAACGGTACAACAGATGCTGTTACGGTAGGTGATCTCTCTCAACTTAAAATTACTGGTAGCCAAACTATCTCTTTATGGCTGAAACCGTCCGACTTTAGCGCAAGACGCAACCCATATGCTAAAGCCTACGGAGGAGAGGGAACGATCACGCAAGAAACTAACGGGACCGTAAATTACTACTATGGAACAGCTGGTAGTAACAATCTACCCTATCAAGGATTTACGATGTCGTCTGCCCTGTCGCTTAATACGTGGGTTCATTTAGTAATTGTTAGAGACCTAAGCGGCATGACTTTAACTTGGTATAAAAACGGTTCCCAAACAGACCAGGCAGCGGCCAGTTATTCGGCGGCCGTGGCATCAACATTTCCGCTTTACATTGGTAAGGGCTATGTTAGCAACTATGCAGGTAGTATTGATGATGTGCGGGTATATAACCGCGCATTGTCGGCAAATGAAGTAACGGCGTTGTATCAAAGTTATGGTTCAGGTGCTGCCGTTGCATCCGGCAATAATAATTTATTGGGTTGGTGGAAGTTTGATGGTAACGCTAAAGATTCGAGCCCTTATGCTAATAATGGCACAACTACAACTGGATCTACTCTTACTACTGATCGTGAAGGTCTGGCCAACGGTGCCTATGCTTTTTCTGGCACTGCCCCCAGTTACATAACAATGGGTAATTCGACTGTGTTCAACAGCTCAGAAGTTACGTTCTCAGCATGGGTTAAGCCGTCTATTATTTCTGGTTATCAGACTATTATAGCCAAAGAACTGCAATATAAATATCGGATTAGTCCCTCTGGAAACGTAGAGATTCTGGTTAGTCGTAATGGAACAAGCTGGGCAATTAATACTGGTTTTACTGCCTCTCTTACGGCAGGTAATTGGTATAACATTGCAACCACAATCAGCTCAACCTCCAATTTAGCAACAGTCTATGTAAACGGTGCCTCAATAGGCTCGATTGCTCTCGGAGGCTCTATAACGGCATTCAACTCCAATCCACTATTGGTGGGCACATATAACGTTAGCTCTGGTGAGCCATTTCATGGCTCCATAGATGATGTTCGTATTTACGGCAGGGCGCTCTCGGCTGCGGAGATTTCGCAGGGCTATAGCAGCTATAATCCCAAGGTGCAGATTTCGGACTTCCAGAAAGGGTTGGTGGGTGATTGGCCGTTAAACGGCAACGCCAAAGATAATACTCCTTACAGCAATAACGGTACCGTTAGTGGTGCCGTATTAACAACCGACCGAAAGGGCAGGACCAATAGCGCCTATAGTCTTAATGGCACCAGCAACAGCATAACTGTGAGTGGATCCAGCTTTCCAACCAGTGCTATAACGATTTCTGTTTGGGTCGATATACCATCGGCTACTGGGGGTCCCAGACTGGTTAATAATAACTGGGTCAGCCCAGAGGGGTCTTGGCTTATGTATGTTCCAGGCGGTGCCAGTAGTTATGCGTTTTTTGGTATTTACCATAGCTCCTCTCAGTATCCTGCCCACTGCGCGTCTGGTTCATTTACAGCGAACGTATGGCATCACATTGTAGGCATGTACGATGGCAGTACGGTTAAAGCATATTACGACGGAAGCTTATGTACAACTACGACGAGTAGTATCAGCGGTGTAACTCTTTACAATGGAGGCAATGTACAGATTGCTGCGCCTAACGGTGGGTCACCACCCAGCTATTTGATTGATGATGTTCGAGTTTGGAATCGGGCCTTAAGCGCCGCAGAGGTTTCAGCGCTGTACCAATCGTATCGCTAGCCGGATAATGCCAGTTTACAGATAGATTACTGTAACTCTCCAAGATTATCCCCGAACTACCACCCGGACTACCACTCAGAAAACAAAATGGTGCGGAGGTCAGACCTCCGCACCACCCATGTTACAACTCCTGTTTTTGCGGAGGTCTGACCTCCGCAACTCCTGACCTCCGCAACTCCGCGAGTTCCGCAAGTTCGTGGAGGGGCGCACTAGGATGGGGGTTTATCACCTAATGTATACCTGTGGATAACTACGGCCATCGCTGTTGACACCATCCAACAGAGGTTGTAACCTGTAAATAGTCCAACTACGCTTTTGTTTAGTAGCAGGGGTGTATTAAGACAAAAATTTACCCGCCTAAAGTTTTTCACCCACGCAAACTTCATAGAAGTTTCGGCAGGCAAAAAGAAACTTCGGCGGGCGAGCGAAAAAAAACCACCCACACAAATTTCAAAGAAATTTAGGTGGGTAAAAACAAAAAATGCTAAAGCGTATATATACGCGCGTACACGCGCCCGCATGTGTAAAGGCCCGCCTATTGGGCCTGCTTTGCTTTGCAAAGCAGGTTACAGGTTACACGTTACAGGTTACAGATTCTCGCGGAGTAGCTACAAACTACAAACTAAAAACTAAAAACTTGATGCGTGGGACGTTGCTGACACTCACTTTAGCTCTGGTACTGTTTGCCTTGGTAAGTGTTTTTGGTAATACACCAAATGCTAGCGCTGCCACGTCGTCTTATCTTAACTTCCAGGGCAGACTGCTGACCAACACAGGCACGGTAGTGCCCGATGGCAATTATCACATCGAGTATAAAATTTACGATACCATTGGTTCCGGCGCTTCAGCTCAGGGCGTTTGTTCGCTGGATAGCTCCACCGATGATTGTTTGTGGATAGAAACCCGTACTACCGGCAACCTGGTCAGGGTAGTCAACGGTTACTTCTCGGTTAACCTGGGCTCGGTTACGGCTTTTGGAGCGACTATTCCTTGGGATAGGCAATTATACCTGACGATGCGTATCGGGGGTACGGGCGGGGCGGCTTCGTGGGATCCGGAAATGCTCAGTTCCGGTAACCGAATGACATTGACCGGCGTACCTTATGCCTTTAGGGCTGGGCAGCTAGCCAGTTTTAACGGCACCCAAACCGGTACTTTGAGTTTTGGAGCTGTTACCAACAGCCCAGTGCTTACCTTGCCCAACGAAACGGGGACGATTTGTTCCACAGGCTCCGTCTGCACCGGTTATGCTCCAAGTACCTTGGGCACCGGCTACATCCAGAATGGGACCAGTACACAAACTGCAAACTTTAATATCCAATCTGCCGCTTCCGGCAGCATAACTGCGGTTATAAGCGGCGCTAGCGGCCAGACAGTCAATATCCTTCAGGTAAATACATTTGGTGGGGCTCAACTGCTGGCGCTTAGCAATGACGGCAGCCTAACCATTCAACGGCAAACTGCTTTTGAGACAGCACTCTCAATTTTTCAGGCTGGTGATACGCAAAGTAGGACGTCTATCTATGGCTCAGGCGGTTTAGAGTTTGGCTCTGGTAGCGCAGCCCGAGATCTGAAGTTGCTTAGAAGTGGTGTTGGCACGTTGCAGGTAGCCGGGAATGGGGCAAATCCCACAACTCTGCAAGTCCGAGGTACAGCCAGCCAAAGCACAACTGATTTATTTCAAATTCAGACCTCAACACCAACAACAGTCTTTAGTGTGGGAGCGACTGGGGCGGTACTAAGCAAAAACTCAACTGACTCCACCACCGCCTTCCAGGTCCAAAATGCCGCCGGCGCCAATGTTGCGACAGTTGATTCAACTATTGGTAAGCTTACGATTGCACAAGTAAGTAATTATAGCGATGATTTTAACTCGGGTGGCCCAACAGCTGCCAGCCGCTGGGCACTGACTACACCAGATTCGTCTAGCTACACCGTAAACTCCGGCGTAGCGGGCAAATTGCGCATTACCGCTAACCCCAATACATCAGTCCACGAGTGTTGGGATACGGTTAGCAGTTGCCTACGCTTTATGCAAACGCCTCCCACGGGTGACTTTACGGCCGAGATCAAGCTTGACAGCTTGCCACCTAGCGGTATCGGTGTGGACACCTCAGAAGGTATTATCGTCTGGAAAGACACCAGCAACTTCATTAGATTTGAACTTCAGACCAGATCAAACGCCACTCCTACCTATCGGGTTGTTGCCCACAAAGTGATTGCAGGTGTGGGTACCTCAGTCCTAATTCCCAGCAACAACATTACCAGCCCATCCGCTCCCATATATGTACGGGTTAATCGTACTGGTAACGTCTGGACGCTGTATTACTCCACCGACGGCAGTAGCTTTACTAATACTGGTAACTTCACCCAGGCACTGGACGTCTCTACAGGCGGCTCAGGCATTGGCCCTTACATGGGAAACTCCAGTGGCACGGCCTTTACCAATGCCGACTACGATTACTTCCATCTTGATACAGCCAACAGCCAAGTGTTAAGCGCCCGTGGTTCGGCGGTATTCCAAAATATCTACGATTCCACCACCGCCTTTCAGATCCAAAATGCGGCTGGGGATACTCTCTTCACTTCTAACACAACCAATAACCGCATCAAGATCGGTAACGATACAGCTACCACCGGCGCAGATACCACAGCACTGGTGCTCGACACCTCTACCACTGCCAACGAACCGACTGGCACTAACGGCGCTATGTACTATAACACCAGCACCAACAAGTTCCGTTGCTATGAAAGTGGGGCATGGAGCAACTGTATTGGGGCCGGGGCAAACACGACGTTACAAAACAGCTACGACAACGACACCGACACTGGCGACACCATCATTGCCCTGACTGCCGCAGACGACTCGCTCATCTTCAGAAACCCAGCCGCTGCTGGCTCAGACAGCACCTACATCCTCACCCTCGACCAGCTTTCTACGGGAGCCAAAGGAGGCCTGAGCATCCAGAACGCCGGCACGGGCAACCTACTGCTAGTTACCGACACTACAGCCACAGCCAAAGACGTGCTAACCGTTGCCGACGGAGGAGCCACCACCTTCAGGAATCAGACCGATTCCACTACCGCTTTCCAAATTCAAAATGCCGCCGGAACAACTCTCCTCAGCGCTGACACCACCAATCTTGATCTAACAGTGGGCGGCAACTTGCTGGTTAGCAAGTCCTCTCAAACCAACCAAGAGTGGAACAAGATATCTGGCACCGCCGGTACGATTGGCGGCAACAACTCAGCCATCAACGCCATCCGCAGCAGTGTTGTCTACAATGGCTCGTTGTATGTTGGTACAGCCAAGACAAATCAGGCTGAAATATATCGCTACGATGGCAACAACGTTTGGACCAAAGTTTCTCAAACCACGGCTGGTACTATTGCCTCCGCTGGTACCGCTGCTATTGACGCTGTCTGGGCATTGACTGTTCACAACGGCTCATTGTATGCCGGTACTGAAGCCACTGAAACCACCGGTGATGCCGAAATCTACCGCTATGATGGCGGTACCACCTGGACCAGAGTCTCCTTTACTGCCGGTCAAATTGACGCTGGCGGTACAGACAACATCAATAGTGTCAACCGCCTAATTTCCTACGACGGCTCGCTTTACGCCGGCACAAACGAATCCGACGCGGCTGAAGTCTACCGCTATGAATCTGGTACCGATTGGACTAAGGTATCTGGCACCACAGGCACTATTAATGGCGGCACCGGCACCATTAATACGGTTGCCAGCATGACTATCCATAATGGCTCGCTTTACGTTGGTACTGCTGACCAAGTTGTCTTTGCTGAGATCTACCGCTATGAAAACAGCGTTGGCTCCTGGACTAAGATTAGTGCGGCTACGGCCGGCACCATCAAAACCGGCGGCACCACCGCCGTTAACGGCGTCTATGGTCTAACTTCCTACAATGGCTCTCTTTACGCTGGAACCACTAAGACTAACGATGCCGAAATTTACAGTTACAACAACAGCGTTGGCGACTGGACACTTGTTAGTGATACGACCAACGGCGCCATTGCTACTGGCGACACGGCTGCCATTGACGGACTTGGCGACTTAACGGTCTACAATGGCTCGCTCTACGGGATAACCTACACCACCACTGGCCAGGGTGAGGTCTACCGCTATAACAACGCTGCCGGGGCTTGGACAAAGGTCTCTCAAACTACGGCCGGCACCATTGCCAGTGGCGGTACCGCCAGCATTGACGAAATATATCCCCTGACGTCCTTCTCTGGCTCGCTCTACGCCGGCACCGTCGAGTCCACCGCCGCTGAAGTCTACCGCTACAGCGACAACATACTTGAAGCTAGAAGCAGTGACACGCTAAGCACGTTCAATATTAGTCAAACCGGCTATGCTCTCTTCCAAAATGCTACCGATAGCACCACCGCCTTCCAGATCCAGAACGCTGGTGGGGACAGCCTGGTTCAAGTTGACAGCAGCAATGCCAATATCACCCTAAACGGCTTAAATAGCGGTGAGGTTCTAAGCTGGTCAACGACTACCGCTATGCCTACCGCTCTGGATATCCACTCCACAGTAGTGGCGAATGGCTACATGTATATAGTTGGCGGTAGAACTGCTGTTGGTACGTCGGTGGCTACCGTTTCTTACGCCAAGATCAATGCTGACGGCACTGTCGGCAGCTGGAGCTCAACGACCTCACTGCCGGAATCCCGAGACTCTCAATCCTCGGTAGTCGCCAATGGCTACGTCTACGTATTAGGAGGTCAAAGTGCCAGTACCTATAAGGATAGTGTCTACTACGCCAAACTGAACAGCGATGGCACCATAGGAACATGGAACACTACCACCGTGCTGCCCGAAGCTAGGCGTCTGCATAGCTCGGTAGTTGCCAATGGATATGTCTATTTTATTGGTGGCCGTAATTCAGGTGGCACGATTAAGGACACTACTTACTACGCCAAACTGAACGCCAACGGTACAATCGGTAGCTGGACGGCTACTTCTACCATGCCGGCTGCGAGAGACGCTTTCGGCATAGCCACCGGCAATGGCTATGTTTACGTAACCGGCGGCGAAGAAAACACTACTTTCAACAGTACGGATACTACCTACTACGCCAAACTGAACGCTGACGGCACTTTGGGTAGCTGGAGCTCAACCTCTACCATGCCGGCTGCCGTGGATTCGAGCTACTCTGTTGTTGCCAATGGCTATTTGTACAAACTGGCAGGTACAACAACGCCAGTCTACTACGCCGAACTGAATAGTGATGGCACTGTAGGGGCATGGAGTACCGCTGCCAATTCTCTACCCGATACCAGGGTTGATCCTACTGCAGTTACAGTCAACGGCTATTTCTATGTACTGGGGGGAAGAGATGGTAGCAACGTCCGCCACACCGACGTCTATTACACCTCAACATCACGTATATTATTGGGCGGCTCGCTGGATCTGATTGGTCTCTCCGGCGAGAACCTAGCAGAAGGCGGCAGCGGCGGCAGCTTGACGGCAGGCAATACTAATATAATAGGAACCTTCAGTGTCCAAGATCAAGCAAACTTTAATAGTTCATTATATGTAAGGGGTAACTTAACCAGCAACGGCTACGCTCTTTTCCAAAACTCCACTGATTCTACTGCCGCCTTCCAAATCCAGAACGCCGCCTCCGCCTCATTGCTCAACGTTGATTCTACAGGTTCAGGCAGTATATCCTTGCTAGGAAATAACGGGGGGGAATTGAAAGTTCTATCGGGCACTAACTGGAATTCTACAAGCGCCCTGACGCAGTCACGTATGTTTACCGCTTCCGTAATCGCTAACGGCTATATATATAGAATTGCTGGTTCTAACTCCACTGGCACTGCCATATCTGCGGATGTAGAATACGCCAAACTTAATGCCGACGGTAGCGTGGGTACCTGGGCAGCAACAGTATCGCTACCGGTAAACCGCGACTGGCACAGTGCTGTCTACGCTAACGGCTACATTTACGTTGTTGGCGGTTCTAGCACATACGATGGCGGTACTCCTG
>Ga0066639_10003619_pt1 | contig 13368 bp, 16 predicted proteins | sample CryGeyCG2114_010_2_FD_59504 | JGI IMG/M metagenome (GOLD analysis project Ga0066639, IMG submission 59504) | Groundwater microbial communities from aquifer - Crystal Geyser CG10_big_fil_rev_8/21/14_0.10 | ecosystem: Environmental > Aquatic > Deep subsurface > Groundwater | place: USA: Utah...
ACAAACAGAACATCATCAAAAATACCCCCAGGAATTACCCCCATAATTGACATAGACCCGAGCCATCATTGACTTTTTAACCCTACGGAGTAAATACTGAATCAATGCGCTTTAAATTTCAGCGTGGTGCTGCCCATTTATTTCTAATTCTTGCGGCTCTGGCTTTGGTACTGGGAGTTGGTGCATACAAATATCGGCCTTATGTTTACATGGCCTACCAGCACGTAGCGTTTGCGGCAGGGGTAAACCTAAACGATATCTCAAGCGGAAAATACGTATCCTTTATCAAATCCCAAACAGACCAAAAGCAAACCAAACTTTCCGGAGTATTTTTGAATCAGGCATTCACTTACAACGAACTTAATTCTCTCCAGGCAAATGTTCTTGGCGAATCCTCAAGCTCCAATAAAAGAATTTTAATAGATCTTTCCGATCAAAAATTGTATATGCAGGAAAGCGGCAATACGGTGGGAACATTTTTAGTATCCACCGGCAAATGGGCTCCCACCCCGACAGGCAGTTTTGCAATTTGGACCAAGCTCCGTTACACAACAATGGCTGGGGGTAATCCGGCACTTGGAACCTACTATAATCTTCCAAACGTTCCTTATACTATGTATTTTTATCAGGGTTATGGTGTTCACGGTGCTTATTGGCATAATAACTTTGGTCACCCCATGAGTCATGGTTGTGTCAACATGCGCCCGGAAGAAGCGGGAATTGTGTTTAATTGGGCAGAGGTCGGAACCCCGGTTATCGTCCAAGACTAGTCCTGTATGAATTATTTTTTTCTCGCCGCTTTAGCCGGTCTAATCCAGGGCCTGACGGAATTTTTGCCAATCTCCACCACCGGACACCTTATTATTTTCCAAAGAATCTTTAATCTGCCGGACAATTCTTTTGGTCTTTCTTTCGACGCCTCTCTTCATCTCGGCACCCTGCTTGCAGTCATGCTCTTCTTTTTCAAAGATTATCTCCGCGCTTTAAGATCCAAAAGATTATTAATCGCGCTTATTATCGGCACAATCCCGGCGGTGATTGCCGGACTCCTCTTCGAAAGTTACATCAACAATCAAATCCGCCAGTTATGGATAATCGGAGCGGCCTTAATCCTCTTCAGTTTCGCTATGATGTATGCGGACAAAATCGGCAAGAACCTAAAAAACCTTTCCAAAATAAATTCCAAAGACTCGCTTATTATCGGGGTCTTTCAGGCAATTGCCCTGATACCCGGCGTCTCCAGATCCGGCAGCACAATCTCTGCCGGTTTATTTCTAAATCTTACCAGGGAAGATGCTTCGCGTTTTGCCTTTCTACTGTCAGGTCCGGTGATCGCCGGCGCCGGCAGCAAGAAATTTTTAGAAGTTTTGCTTGGCCACGGGACCCAACCCGGCGAAGTCCAATATTTTCTCGTCGGTATGCTCTCATCCGCAATTTTCGGCTATTTGACGATCAAATACTTCCTTAAATATATAGCCCACCACAATCTAAACGTGTTCATATTTTATCGAATAGTTATTGGCTTAATTTTATTAAGCACAATAATTTGGATGTGACCATACTATTCGATAAAATATATCAGAGGAGCGCCATTGGCTCAATGTTATTGAGGCAAGGCGACCTGCTGATATCGCATATCGCATTATTGTCGGCTTAATTCTCGTCAGCACCATCTTCTGGCTGTAAATCGCTATTGGCTGTTAGCTATTAGAGCTTAGCCGTCACAACTAACCTCTAACATCTAACGGCTAATAGCTAATGTTACAATTCTCCCATGGATCACCAGCAGGAACTGCAAAGTCTACAAGAACGGTTCCAAATTATTAAAAAAAGCCTCGATCGCGAAAAGCTTCAACAGCAATTACAGGAATTAGAGTTAGAGAGCCAAAAATCCGGCTTTTGGGACGATTCCGGGCATGCTCAAAAAATTATGAAGAAAATTGGCGGAATTCAAAAAGATATCGAAGCTTTTAATTCCATCGAAATCCAACTGCAGGATCTTAACTCAATACTATCTCTGGTTGCCCAAGATCCCTCAATGGAGGCTAATTTCAAATCGGAAATCAAAAATCTCAAAAATCTCGTCGACGATTTAGAAACCAAAACGTTTTTATCCGGAAAATACGACGAAAGTTTTGCCATTCTCTCCATTCATGCCGGCCAGGGAGGCACCGAAGCGATGGATTGGGTCGATATGCTCTCACGCATGTACCAAAAATTCTTTGGGAAATCGGGTTGGGATTACGAAGTCATAGATGAAGATCCTGGGGAGGAAGCCGGTTTTAAAACTGTTTCGATGATTGCCCGCGAACCGTACGCTTACGGTTTACTTTCTCAAGAAGCCGGTGTGCACAGGCTGGTTCGGCAGTCGCCTTTCAATGCCCAAGGCCTGCGCCAGACTTCCTTTGCTCTGGTCGAAGTCATGCCGGAGATTGAAGACGCGCAAGATTTCGAAATCAATCCCGATGATATCGAGTTTGAAGCCTATCGTTCCGGCGGTCACGGCGGTCAAAATGTCAATAAAGTGTCGACAGCGGTTCGCATCAAACACAAGCCAACCGGTATCGTCATCACCTGCCAAACAGAACGCTATCAAGGCCAAAACCGCGAAAATGCCCTCAAACTGCTCAAAGCGAAACTGTGGGTTTTAAAGCAAAAAGAAGAACAGGAAGAGAAGGACAAAATACGGGGCGGCCACGTCACCCCAGGCTGGGGCAACCAAATCCGCTCGTATGTGCTTCACCCTTACAAAATGGTCAAAGACCTGCGGACGCAATACGAAACAAGCCAGGCTCAGGCCGTGCTGGACGGGGACCTTGAGGAATTCCTCAAGCACGAACTCGCCCTCAAGACTAACATCTAGTCGGTCTTCACTATCCACTATGCACTCAGCACTAAGCACTAATTTTACCCTTGCCCGATTCTTTTTATTAAGATATAATCGAACGAGCCTGAAGTACTCGAATAATCCTATGCACCAGTTAAATTTTCAGAGTAATATTGCCGCTTTACGTAAAGTTCCTGCCAAGAATTGGCTATCAAAACTCGGACCGGCACTTCCCATTATCATCATTGTTTTGGTCGTTGCCGGTGGCATTTTTACCGGCCTTATCCTTTCCAGCCGCAGTAAAAACGCCAAAGTTGCCTCCCGTGCCGCTCTTTCCGAAGATTTTCTATCTCCGGAACAAAAAAAGTCGTTTAACCAAACATTTGGCACAACTGCCGAAGGTGTTGTGCAGAAAAATGACGGTGACAAGTATGCTCAAGGTACCCACAAACTAATTAGGCCCGGTGGAGAAGACCAAACGGCGTATCTAACTTCTTCGGTATTGGATCTCGATCAGTACATTGGCAAAAAAGTCAAAGTCTTCGGTGAAACTTTCGGATCCACTCAAGTCGGTTGGCTAATGGATGTCGGAAAAGTCGAAGTAAAGTAATAAAACTCCCTGCCGGATGATAAAGCTCGATAAAGTCACCAAAAAATACCCTAGCGGCCAAATAGCCTTAGACGATATCTCTCTCGAAATCGCAGAAGGCGAGTTTATGTTTTTAGTCGGTCCCTCCGGTGTCGGTAAAACGACATTTTTAAGGCTTTTTACCCGTGAAGTCCACCCCAGTAGTGGCCGCATTTTTATCGGTGAACAAGATATTTTGGCTCTGCCTGCCAAAAAAGTTCCCTATCTTCGGCGCCGGATCGGCACCGTTTTCCAGGATTTTAAATTGCTCCTCAACCGCACAATTTTTGAAAATGTAGCCGTTCCCCTGGAAGTCACCGGAAAATCCGATAAAGAAATCGAAAGAGAAGTCTCCGAAATATTAGAAAAAGTGGGTCTTTTAGAAAAAGCGAATTCTTTCCCAATTCAGCTTTCCGGCGGGGAAGTCCAGCGCACGGCCATTGCCCGCGCCATTGTTTCCAGGCCACAGGTCTTGCTTGCCGACGAGCCGACCGCCGACCTCGACCCGTTTACAGCCGAGGGAGTTGTCGATTTATTGGAAAAAATCAATAAAGAGCTCAAAACAACTGTCATCATGGCTACTCACAACGTCCAAATAGTCAACAAATACAAGAAACGCGTCGTTTCGATGAAAGAGGGCAAAATAAACAGTGACGAAAAGGAGGGCAGATATGAAGCAGTTCAAAAAGACAGTTAAAATTCTGCGCCGCAGTCCGTATCAGGCCATTGCCGCGCTGTTAACAATGTCGCTAACATTTTTTGTTAGCTCGGTTTTTGTGGTACTAATTATCGGCGGCCAGGTCGTTTTAAATTACATCGAACAGAGGCCCCAAGTAATTGCCTTTTTCAAAGACGAAACCCCCAATAGTAAAATTACCGAAATTATCAACAAGGTTAAATCTACCGGTGTTGCCAAAGAGGTTAAATTCGTCAGCAAAGACGAAGCCCTGGCTATTTATCGGGAACGCAACAAAGACGAACCTCTGCTTTTGCAATCGGTCTCTGCCGATTTTCTGCCGGCTTCAATCGATATTTCCGTCATCCAGGCGCAAGACGTGCAGAAGGTGACGGGCATTGTCAAAAGCTATCCGGATGTCGAAAAAGTAATAACACCGGAAGATTTGGTTAAACAACTTGTTAAATGGACAACCACTCTAAGACTTGGCGGCATCATTTTTGTCTCGACTCTAATGTCGATTTCGTTTTTAATCATCATTATGGTCGTCGGCATGCGCATTGCGCTTCGCCGCGACGAAATAAATATTATGTCGCTGGTTGGTGCCACCCGCAGTTACATTGCCAAACCCTTTTTAATCGAAGGGGCAATTTATGGTTTGATTGGGGCTAGTGTTGCCACCTTTCTTACATATGTACTCCTTCTGGCCAACGCCCGCAGTATCCAGGATTTTCTCGGCCCGATTCAAATATTCCCCATCGATCCTTTGTTTTTCGTTTACCTCTGGGTTGGCGAATGCGCTGTGGCGGTATTTCTGGGTGTGGCCGGTGCCTCCTTGGCTCTTTACAGGTACTTGCGTATCAAATGATCAAACGCACAGTTTTTCTCCTTGCCGGGCTACTAATTCTAGTTCTTTTTATTACATCGGTTCGGGCCGTTTCGCTTGAAGATTGCGAAAAGGGGAGCAAAGATTCCGCGTGTATCGAGTTGCTTCAAAGTAAGATAACCGATCTTGGCACCCAGAAAAAAACCCTTTCCGGTCAAATTGCTCAGTTTAACAGCCAAATCCAATTAACTCAGTTAAAAGTTGCGGATGCCGAAGCCACCATAGTTAAACTGGAAAAAGAAATCGGCGCTCTTGGCGCCCGGATTGGCTATATCAATCAATCCGTAGATAAGCTTGGGGTGCTTTTAAAACAGCGGATTGTGGCAACTTATCAACAAAGTTTTGTCAGTGACTTGGAACTGATTCTAACCTCCAAAGACTTTTCGGATTTGGTTTTAAGAGTGCAATATTTAAAAGCGGTTCAGGAAAACGATAAAAAACTTTTAACCAGCCTCCAAGAAACCAAATCCAATTACGCCAATCAGAAAGACGAAAGGGAAGTAAAACAAGCCGCCATTGAAGCCAGCAAAAGACAACTGGTCGCGTTGCAGGCAGACCTGGATAACCAAAAAGCAGAAAAGCAGGCTTTTCTTAAAGCGACGCAAAATGATGAAGTCCGTTATCAGCAACTCCTGGCCCAAGCCCAGGCTGAACTCGCAGTTGCCTTTGGCGGTGGTACAGAAACACTCATCCGCGATGTTAGCCAAGGAGACCAGGTAGGAACAATCATCTCCGGCCAGTCTGGGTGTTCCACCGGAACCCACTTACATTTTGAGGTTCACAAAAATAAAAGCATAGACGATCCAAACAATTATCTTTCCGGTACTTCGTATTCCTATCCATTCGGCGAATCTGAAACAGGGTCGATCAATCCTCATGGTTCATGGCCATGGCCGCTCAATGAACCAATTTACATTTCCCAAGGTTACGGCATGACCCCGTATGCCCAGTCGGGATTTTATGGCGGCCAACCGCATTACGGAATCGACATGTACAGTAATTCACTTTCAGTCAAAGCCGTTCAAAGCGGCCAACTGTACGGAGGTTCTTATCAATGCAGTAACGGCACCTTGTATTACGGAAAGGTCAAGCAAGACGACGGGGTAGAGGTATTCTATCTCCACATGATTCCGCACTAGTCACACAACGAGGTCTCTCCTCGTTCTGGGCCGTCAATTAGCTGGGAACGAGGAGAGACCTCGTTGTCTTATTACTCTTGACAACCTTCCCCTAGAAACCATAATAGATACTATGATCAAGTGGCTCTGTTTCATCCTCGCTTACACGGTTATATTCTTACTTAACCCTACAAGAGTTTCTGCCACAGAGGATCCAAAAATAAATGAGTTTCTTCCAGACCCTACATCGGGTGGCAAGGAATGGGTCGAGATCTACAATCCTGACAAGATAGATTTATCCACATATTATTTAAAAGATGCATCTGGAAGCAAAAAATTACTTACAAGTCTCCAAAGTTGTGATGTTTATTATGTATGGGAGTACGACAGCGGCGACGGCTGGCTTAATAACACAGGCAACGAATCAATATATCTGTATAGTCCTGCAGATGCCGCGATTGATTCGTACGCCGATTGGACAAGCCCACCGGAAGACAAGACGCTGGGAAGATCTCCGGATAAAACCGGAAATTTTCAACAGTTAGAGAGTCCAACTAAGTGCGCACAAAACTCCTCGCCCGCTCCTACGCCAACCCCGACTCCGACGCCAACCCCAACTGCGACTCCTACTCCGACTCCGACTGCAACCCCAACTTCAACGCCCACCGCTACTCCAAAAGCGACTTCTACCCCAACCCCATCGACCAAACCAACAAGCATCCCAACTCCAAAGCCAACAGGGTCAGTACTTTCCCAAAGCACCTCTTCCCCGTCTCCAACACCAACACCAATTGATAGTGCGGCCCTGGAATCAGATTCCGGCTCCCGCACCAAGCTGGCATTTATCATCACCGGTTCAGGCATTATTTTAATCGGCTTATCCGCCGGCTTTTATTTCTTCTACCGCCGTCTGGACCAACAAAAAGATGTAAGCGAAAAAGAAACCGACAAGAATTAAAGCCTCCTGATTACATGGGATTCGGAAATTAAGGTTTATCCCTGCGCGAAGCGAAGGGTTCATCCTTAATTTCCTGCGTAGCTGTTTAGGGATAAACCCTGAACTACGTTCAGGGATGAACCCTAAACGAAACATTGACACCAGAACTCCAAAGTTGTTTGCTTGAAGAACAGTGCCCAAGATAATTTTCGCAATAGTTGCGAGTTTGGTTTTTATATTCTCCAACGTATCTCTAGTATTTGCCCAGGCCACAATCCCAGAACCGGATTTTAATATCCGTCTAGAAGCTAAACAAATCAGCACACTGGATTTTCAAGCAAGTCCGGAACCTATTATTGAAGGGAACTTTCTGCAATACCCCTTAACTGATATTGCTAACCAGCCCCTCACTCTTCAATATCTGGACGGCCCAACAGGTGGAGCGGTCTTTGGGGGAATCCCATTCACTTTTCCATCAGGTAACAATATTGCGACGACATATAGCAACTACGATTCGTATTCAATAGATACCAATGTTGCAAATGTTTCCGCGATTCACATTCTGGCGAATACAGGGAATACTTGGATTGCCTTCAATGGACGAAAGATGGGGGAGGTAATCGCGGAATTTTCTGACGGATCTTCTTTTGTGACGGATCTTGTTGTCGGTAACAATATTCGCGAATGGCTTCATGGCAATCCCTATTTTGGCGGGACGGTGAACACTACAACAGATCCAAATACTCAAGAAGTTTATCGGACGTACAACAATCCATATTTTGGCAATCCGGGGCCGGCAGTAATCGACATGACAACCATACACCTGCCGCAAAATTTTATCGGAAAGACTTTAACAAAAATTACCCTAGCCGACATTATCCCTACGCGCGATCCGCATCTTAATTGGTATGGCCTGACAATCGAAGGAGGCGCTCAACCCGTCGCCCCCACACCATTTTTAGATCTGCCGTGGGATTACCAGGGCCAAGGTAAAACCTTTGAAGATGTCGGGCTTCACCCAAATTCCTGGTTCGATCATGAGTACCCGTTTCAAAATATCGCCTGTTGTGTGCAAAGAGTTATGACATACATTGGCGAAACAAAGAATGATTTTTATCGTTCACATAATGGTTACGATTATGGGTCCTTACAAGGCGTTGGATTGAACACTCCTGTTCTTGCAGCCGCATCCGGATGGGCGACTTTTAAATCGGAAGCAAACAGCGATGGGGCGGGCAATGTAATCAAAATCGACCACGAAAACGGTTATCAAACCTGGTACGAACACTTACAATCCGACGGTCTGGTAATTTCTAATGAAAACGGCAAAGTTTTTGTAAACAAAGGTCAGCCTATCGGAAAAGTGGGTATGACGGGCATTACCAACGGTCCGCATATACACTTTTCAGTTTTTCGGGATCTTAATAACAACGAAACATTTGATGACGACAATCCAATGGGTGCTACAGACCCACTTGGTTGGGAAAAGAAACCCGAAGATGATCCCTGGCCAAGAGACAAGGGCGGTGCACAGAGCCACAACCTGTTCGTTGCCAGAGCCCAGCCACAATCAACAATAATACCGGCAAGCGGCGGATCACAAGACAACGGAAAAGTAAAAATCACGGTCCCGAGCGGGGCTGCGGCTCAAGGGTTCAAACTCACATTTAAAAATGGCCCTTTCGAGAAAATTGCCGATAATCTAAAGAGTATTGGGCCATCATTTTTCTTGGAGGCATTTGGTCTCGATGGTCAAAAAATAACACAGTTCAACGAACCGATAGATTTGTCCTACTACTATTCTGGTGATGACATTTCCAATATCGATGAAAGCGGCCTTAAGCTATACGCCTTTAATGAATCAACTCTCACTTGGGAGCAATTACTGACAGGTCTGGACGAGGCAAACGACATTATTTCGGGACAAACGTCTCATTTTTCCCAATTTGCCGTGATGGGAGAAGTTAAAGACCTTACACCCCCAACAACCCAAATCGCCCTAACCGGCGATAAAGGCCAGGAGAATTGGTATAGGTCAAATGTAGCTGTCGAGTTAACCGGGGAAGATAACGAGGGTGGTATCGGATTACAATATACGCTTTATACAACCAATGGAAATGATTGGTTTGAATATAGCCAGCCATTAATTTTTGATCAAGAGGGCTCATATAAAATCACCTACCAATCCTTCGACAAATATGAAAACACCGAAGAACGCAAAACCGTTGAGTTTAACATCGACAAGGTTACACCGGAGGCTAAAATTTACGTCGACCCTGATAAAAAAGATCTTGTCGTCAAAGGCTCCGAAGATTCCAACATAGTAACGGTTGTCAATGGTAAAAATCTCCAAAAAACTTACGCCATCACAGACCAAGCAGGGAATACCGTAAAACTGGATGTACGGGATTTTGATATTAAGAAATTGGACAGCTTCAAGCTTTATTCAATTGCCTATAATCAAAACGCACCGACTCAAGTGCCAAAAAATAGCTACATAGTTCTTTACAACGGCAAATTAGGAAAGCTCAACGTCAAAGAACAACTATTTACTATCAAAGATGTCATAAAAGTCAGAATTACTTACGATAGAACCAAAGACAAAAGTACTATATATACCATGCAAGGCAATAGCTTAAAGCAGAAAGAAATAAGAAGCGGTTTGGTGCTGTTGCAACTAAAGACTAATAAAGGTAATCTGGATTATAGTTACTAACAATGAAAAAATCTGCCCAAAAAGGAAACACATTCCTAATCATCTTAATTTGTGCGGCCATTATCATTGGTGTCGCAATCTTTTTTGCAGTCAGCTCCCCAAAAATTGCTAGCTTAACGTCTCCTTCAACGACACCCGATAGTACTCAGGAGACATCTAAGAACCTGAAAACTTATACCAGCGACAATCTCAAAATTGCATTTAACTATCCGAAAGGTTGGTACATAGATGAAAAAGATTACGACATAATGATAACCTCGTATAGTACGAAAATAGGGGAAAACGTAGAACCTAGCGATGGGCAGATTAAAATTTTTATAAATGATTATTCAGGCTGTTTCCCAACATTAGAAGAGGATCTAATTGATCCCGCTTGTGGCCAAGGTAAAAAGAAAAACAAGATTATCTCGAAAGACGCAAGGCAAACAACAGGTGGGGAATTTCTAAAATATACGCTTGACTCCTACGACGAAAACCAAAGAGTACAGTATTTTTTCCAAAAAGGCAAAAAGATTTTAGATATCGAAAAGCATCCCGACCCATCCCAGTTCGAAAAAGAATTTAACCAAATCGTCGACTCCATCCGCTTTTTGCCTTGACCAAATCTGCCCAAAAAGGAAACACCTTCCTAATCATTTTAATGTGTGCTGCCATTGTAGTTGGTGCAGTTATCTTCTACACCAATAGTTTCCAGGAAAACGCAACACTGGATACTGCCAATACTCCTTCACCAACACCCGCCACAACTAAATTTCAAAGCTCAAGCGTTATGAAGTTTTCGATTGACGTACAGCAAAATTTTGTTGTTCAGGATAATAATGGTTTTATAACAATCATGAGTGGCGAGAATCAAATTTTGATTAGCAAAAACGGTACAAACTTTAATAATATTAATGACTTCTTAGAAACTCTTCAAAACCAAAACAGGTTCAAACTTACTGACCCTATCGACTTGTTGATTAATGATGCGGAAGCCATAGCTGGAACTTTTGGAGAAGAAAAAATTTATTACGTGATGCCAAACGGCGCTTACCGTGTTTACATACTTTCTACAAAGTCTCCACAACTTTACTCAGCCCTCGACCAAATCGCCAAATCCTTCCGCTACACGCCCTAAAATAAATACCCACTCCAGCCGGCTTATTGTGTTAGAGTGACGATCGTCAGCCTAACACACAAATCAAACTCCATCATTCGTCATCCTGAATTTAGTTCAGGATCAATGCATTTTACTGTTCCGGTCGGAACACTTAAATAACTTGCCGATCAGGCCTTTGATACACATATGGCAATACCAGAGATTAGAAATTGCCATAATTACTGTGTTATCCTATTTAGACGTTGAAAGTTAGTTACAACACGCTTTTACACCCAATATCTTTTACCTCTGCCTGCCTCCCGGTTATTTTGTGGATGGCGGTAATTTTCTTCTTTTCTTCACTTCCCCAGCAACACGCGAGCGACTTTTTCCTGCTTGATTTCACAATCAAAAAGATAGCACATCTCTCAGAATATGCAATTCTTTATGCTTTGATTTATAGAGCAACAGACGGCAAGTTGATTCTTTCTTTGATTTTGACCATAATTTACGCGGCCACCGACGAGCTTCACCAATCATTTGTCCCGGGTCGTACAGCAAAAATCTACGATGTTATTGGGTTTGATTTGGCTGGAACTTCCATCGGTGCCTTTACCTTATGGAAATTAAAACAATTTCACCGGCCCAAACATTAAAAGAAGCTGCAAAAATCGCGGCCACCCTTAAGGCGGGGGATATTGTCGCGCTTTATGGGGAACTGGGCGCCGGCAAAACCGTTTTTACCAAGGGTCTCGTAAAGGGTCTGGGAATCAAAGCCAGAGTAGCTTCCCCGACATTTGTTTTTTTAAGAATCTACAAAGGCAAGAAATACACGGTTAACCACCTTGATCTTTATCGGGGTGAAGGCGCGGTGGATTTCAAAAGTTTGGGTCTGGACGAACTCTTCGACAGTTCCAGCATCACAGTAATCGAATGGGCCCAAAAATTAAAAGGCAAACTGCCGAAAAAACGCATCGATATCACCATCAAAAAAATCGATGAAAAAACGCGAAAGATCACCATTTCCCGTCCGTCATTCCCGCGAAAGCGGGAATCCACGCGATTGAGCCATGTCATAGATTCCCGATCAGGTCGGGAATGACAAGCAGAAGTATGAAGTTCTCGACAAGTCATGACCCTGAGAACACAGTTTCGAAGGGCTCGAACAATAACATACAAGAGGCTGCAACTATTTTGAAAAAAGGCGGCGTAGCCATTTACCCCACAGACACGGTTATGGGAATCGGCTGCAGGTGGGACCGGGAAAAATCTGTCGAGCGTATTTACCAAATAAAATCTCGGCCAAACAATCTACCGTTCCCGATATTGCTTGCAGAGGCATCTCAGCTAAAAGATTTTGCCGTTGTGACCCCGCTTGCCCAAGATTTGGCAAAACGCTATTGGCCCGGGGGATTAACAATCGTATTAAAACTTAAAAAGCTTTCTCCTCCGGTCATTGCGAGGAGCGGAGCGACGTGGCAATCTATTTTGAGCGGGAAAACTTTAGCTATCGAGACTGGAACGAGAGCTGAATCCAGCGAGAAAGAAAATGCCACGGGCTTCAGCCCGGGGAAGTTTATCGGTTTTAGAATCCCAAACTCAGAGGTTGCAAGACAATTAATCACTCTATCCGGTAGACCCATCATTGGTACCTCTGCAAACTTCCACGGGAAACCGTCGGTGCAAAATTCCAAAGACCTGGACCCGGCGCTTGTGAAATTGGTGGATTATGTCGTCAAGGGCCAATGCGCTGGCGGCATTGAATCCACAGTGGTTGATGCAACAGGTAAAAGCCCTATCATTATTCGTAAAGGTGCGGTGAACGCAAAATCCTTAATTCTCAAAATCGACACCGTCCAAAGGGAAGAAGTAATTGTGGAAATTGCCGATAACTGGAGCGATCTTAAAAAGAAATTGATCATCTCTCAACAAAAGGGCTCCCAAGCGCTGCTGCCGGCAATTGTGAAGATTCTAAAAACCGGCAAAAGTGCGTTAAAGGATTTAACAGCCATAGAGGTAAACGTTGGCCCGGGTTCTTTTACCGGTACCAGAATCGGCGTTGCTGTTGCCAACGCTTTGGGTTTTTCCCTGGATATCCCCGTTAACGGCTCGCCTCGCGGCGAAGCGGGCAAACTTGGTAAAATAGCTGTACCGAAATATGAGAAGAGCAAGTTCGACTAACAATACAAATATAATACGATGCAAATATACAAATGAATACTAATAATACTAATATTAAGGGTTCGGCTAGTGATAAATTAGAAAAGGTTATTTACCCTGAATTGTCGTATAAGATCGTCGGTGTATGTTTTGACACACACAACGAACTCGGCAGGTTTGCCAGAGAAAAGCAATATGGTGACGCCTTGGATCGCTGCTTAAAAATATTGAAAATTCCATACAAAAGAGAGTTTCGTGCAGGCAAGACCGGAAATATTATAGATGGTACTAGACTAGAACAGCGTCTGTTAAACTAGTCAAAGTGCTTGTTAGATCAAGTAA
>Ga0066639_10003620_pt1 | contig 13367 bp, 10 predicted proteins | sample CryGeyCG2114_010_2_FD_59504 | JGI IMG/M metagenome (GOLD analysis project Ga0066639, IMG submission 59504) | Groundwater microbial communities from aquifer - Crystal Geyser CG10_big_fil_rev_8/21/14_0.10 | ecosystem: Environmental > Aquatic > Deep subsurface > Groundwater | place: USA: Utah...
AAAGCAGACTCTTTTGATAGTAAGTATTCATCAAAAATAACTGCCTTTTCTTTAAAAAACACACAAGATCCAAATATTCTCGTCGCCTCTATCTACACCCACCCATTTTTCTCGGGCGACCAAAGAGACTCTGCTAAACAGCAAATCAAGCAAATTCAAAATTTTTCTATACAAAATCCAAGCTGGACAATTGTGAAAACTCCTAAAGAACTCACCCAGGCTCTTTTTGAAAATAAAAAGGCAATTATCCTCTCAATTGAAGGTGCAAGCGGCATATTAGAAAATGAAGAAGACCTCGAATTATTCATCGATCAATTGGGAGTTCGAATCGTCACCCCCATGCATTTTTTAAATGACGAATTTGGAGGAGCCGCCTTCCTCAGAGGGCCCTATCGGCTTTTAAACCCCATTGCCCTCATTAATACCTATCTCCATGGGCCATCTGCCACTCCCTACCCTCTTAACTTAAAGGGGCTCTCTACAAAGGGTCATTGGTTAATAGACGCCTTAATCAAAAGAGGGGTTTGGGTAGATTTCACCCATGCTTCAGATCTTGCCCAAAGGGAAATGGCTAAAAAATATAAAGCACTAAACCTGCCAATTCTTTACACTCACACCGTTTTAAGGAACTACTTCCAGGCAGAACGAGCCCTTTCTCTAGAGCAACTCTCCTGGACTAAGGAGACACAAGGAGTGATTGGAGTTTTACCAAGCAGCGATTATCTTAAGGGAACCCCAGGTGATCATCCCTACCACCAACTCTTGCAGCAAATTAGAGAAATTTCTGAAGAGGCTAAACTCCCTGCACTTTATTTTGGGAGTGACTTCAATGCTCCCCTTACTCACCTTCCTGCCGGAAGCAACACTCACACGCCAATTGACCAAACGGGTTATTGGAATTACCACCATGAAGCAGCCCTTCTCAACGCCCTTTCCAAAAGCGACGTCGGAGCATTTTTTGATGAAAAGACCGCTCTCAGATACTTTTTAGAAGCTTGGCGCAAAATCAGAGTGCCCCTCCATTAGAGTGTTGTTCTAAAAGGATGAATTTGCTAGGCTTCTCCCAACTCGATTAGGTCATTTCTTAGGAGGTTTAAGGCATGAAAAATATCTTCCAACAGCGAATAAGAAAAGGAATCAAGTTAGCCACCTTTGCTGCTCTCCTTTGCTCCTTTTTCCTTGTGAACGCGCAGGCTCAAGACTCTGGCTATCCGAAGAGTTGGTGGGACCCCATTGATAAGAAAAGTGCTCCTGGTTGGGAAGTTCTTCCTCAAGAAGCAGCTCCCGGAGAGGTGATCCTTTCAAAACGAAACGAACTGGGGCTCCTCTCAAATTTTGCGCACACCCCATTTACCTACCACGGCAAATCCTACGAATCGCTTGAAGGTTTTTGGCAAATGATGAAATTCCCAGAAACAGACACTGATGAAAGAGCGCAGATTCCAAACTTTGACTGGAAATACTCTCGAGACCAAGTCTCTCAAATGGTTGCCTTTGAAGCTAAAGACGCTGGAAGCATCGGCAGCGAGGCGATGAACCGTTTGAAAATTAACTGGGTCACATTTGAAGGGAAACAACTCCCATACAGAGTTCAAGAAAAAGGACCTCACTATCAAATTATTAAAGAAGCCACTTGGGCCAAAGTCCTACAGAACCCAAATGTAAAAGAAGTCCTCTTAAAAACTGGAGATCTCACACTCAAACCCGACCACAATCAAGGGGCAAATCCTTCTCCAGCATGGAAATACTATGAAATCCTAACTGAAATTCGAGACCAGCTTAAAAAATCTAAAAAATAACTTTCAAAGGATTGCTCCCATTGAATTTCACAGTCACTGCACTCACTTCAATTGGAGAAGGTTTTGAAAACCTTCTCCCTCTTGTCTCAGCTTATCAAGTTTTGAGGTCCCGACCATTAAAGCAAATCCAAATAAGGCCATCACCACTCCAATCCCCCTTGAGTCCAAATCAAAAATGCCCCGATGAATGCCTTTTAAAACAAGAATAAAACCACTGACCATCATTACCCACATCAAAAAAGTCTTAAAAATTTCGAACAGCGCTTCTTTTATTTTTACTTCTGGCCAAAGCCCAATGGGAGACACTTTCTGTTGAAAAGTAAGGATGACATCGAGATCCGTTTTTGGACCCAGATAAATCCCAAGTAAAAGTCCAACTAAACTTGAACCACTCACAATGATCAGACGGATCTCATAGGGCACCTCAATCCAGATCAAAATGATCCCGGCAAGAAGCCCTCCAATCATCGAGGTGAGCTCAGAGAATGCACTCACTCTCCACCAAATCCACCTCAGAAGTGTTGGCATGCCAAGACTTGCCCCAATGGTAGCCACCCATTGCCAAGCAAGTTCAATTCGGCTGATTTGAAAACTAATGAGAACAGCTGCAGTGATAAAAGCAAAAATACTCAACCGTGCAATCCAGAGCTCTCTTTTTGCGGACCGATTTTTAGAAAAAACAGGATACCAATCATTCACGATATAACTTGCTCCCCAATTGATGTGAGTATCAACCGTACTCATAAACGCTGCGATGAGGCTCGCAACGACTAACCCCAAAATCCCAGGGGATAAGAGTTTTGCCATCATCAAGGGGTAAGCCATTTCTCTGTCTTTATTTAAAATCTCTCCGAAAGCCCCTAGAACTCCTGCCTCTTTTCCAATTGGAAAGAGCACTAAAGCGGCAAGTGCCGTTAAAATCCAAGGCCACACTCGAAAGACATAATGGATGAGAAGAAATAAAAAGAAGGCTTTTTTACTCCCATCGGGGCTTCGAGTAGAATTGAGCCTTTGCATGAAATACCCCCCTCCATCAGCACTTGGAGTAGAAAAGGATTGAACGAATAAATACACTCCAAAAGTCACTGAACTAATTCCAAGTGTCGAAGCCCATCCCGACTTGAAGTTTGGGAATAAATCTAAATACTCATGCCCAGTTCCATAGTGCGTATTGAGTCCCTCTAAGAGGGGCCGAATTCCTCCCACTCGATCAATTGCTTGATAAGCAAGATAGACACTGCCAAAAAAAGCGAGCGCAAACTGCAAAAGATCGGTCAAAATTACTCCACGGATCCCCCCCATAGAGGAATAAATTCCAACTAAAAGAAGAAGCACAATAATCGTGAGTCCCTCTGAAGGCCCTCCAAGAGAGCCCCCGCTTGGCCAAATCGCGTCGAGTTTTAAAAAGAGATCAGGAAACCACTCCTGCCAATTTAAAAAGACAGAAATAATTTTCACCATTGCCCTCAAAACCCATCCAAGGACAATGCAGTTGATAACGATCCCCGATAAAGAGGCACGAAAAAGGCGAACTCGCTTTGCCCACACTCCGGAATAACGAACTGAAATCAGTTCCGCGTCGGTTAAAACTCCAGAACGATTCCATCGAGAGGCGAAATAAATCACAACAGCCGCGTGGATCCCGATCCAGGCCATCCACATCCAGTTCCCACTGATCCCTTTTCCGGCAATGATCCCAGTTACTGCAAGGGGGGTGTCACTGGCAAACGTCGTGGCAGCCATCGAGATACCCGTGAGCCACCACGGTAGAGAACGATTTGCCAAAAAATAGCTTTCTTTACTCTCAGAACTCACGCCCTTTAGCACATAGCCGACAAAAAGAACCATGATGAGATAAATGAGAATTAAGGACCAATCGAGTAGTCCAAGATTAATGAGTTTCATAAACTCTCCAGAGAAATGGTCAAAGCCCTTGTCTTTAGTGGCTTCATCCTAAAAAGGCAAGGAACTTGACTTTCTCTTATGCAGAGGGCTAATTCTTTAAGAGGATTGAAAGAGAATAGGAGGCTGAGCTCAATGAAAAACTGGATTTTTCTTCTGACCGCAATGGGGTTCTTCATTTATTCCCACACAGCTTCCGCTTTTAACCTTTGCGGAGATCCACCCAACTCACAAATTCAAACCGAAATTTTAGATCTTGAGACAGAAGAATTTAGCCTTCCTCCTTTTCAAAGCTCTTCCCTCTCCTACGACGAGCGAGTCTTAAACTGCAATCGGAGTCGCGATAGTCAAGGAGCTCAAATCGCAGCTCTGTACCAAACTAGCCAAAGCACTCTTCTAAAAAATGAAAAGAATCTACCAGAAAAAATAGTTAAAGGAACCCTTCGCTATTTAGGCTTAGCTAGTCTTCCTTATTCTTATTTAATTAAAAAAGAGAACGGGACCTGGGTCATCACGACTCCCCTTCACTTTGATTTCTTAAACTCCTCAGATGGAGCGATTGATCTTCCATTTGATCTCGCGCAAGAACTCCAAATTGCTACCCAATGCGATTCACAAACGAAACTCTGTCGTATACAAGAAGCCCTCACAGTGAATGGTCTCCCTCTTCGAACCCACCTCATGAAGTATTGGCAAAAAACTATCGAAACCGCTTGGACGAAACCAGGATTTAAAGTGCTAGCACCGATCTTAAACCTTGGAGAAATCCCCTCACCACTTGCCGGTGAACTCCTCACCGAAAAGGTTTATTGGCCCATTTTCTTTAATCGCGATCCAAGTATACGCCCAATGTATTATCCCAATCCCCTTCAAGCGCGTCCCCTCTACTCTGGCATAGAAGCTCACTCCATTGCGCACGAGGCTGGCCACCTGATGGGACTCGACGATGAGTATCCGGAGGAAAACTTAAGAAAACTGGGAATGCAGGGGGATGAATGCCAAAACCTTGGAGGAGACACCTACCTCATGTGTCAGAGTTCATCCCAGTCTCCTAGCACCAAGGGGATTTACTCCTGGATTATTACGAGACGCTATTTAGTGGGGATTTGATTAATCTTCCAACCCAATTAGCGTGTTTGCCTTGTTGCTGTTAAAATTCGACTTCTAATTTTAGATAAATGAGGCCTTTTTCTCCAGTCCGAAGGGGCATTTGCAGACACAAAACCCTCTATAACCAACCTTAAATTCCCATGAAGAATGGGTGGGTTTCTATAAAAAATAATGATTAAAGACCCTGCATAGAGTTCTTCAACCCGATCTACCAGTTCTCCTGAAAGCCTACCATACCCACGTCGAGTAGCTTCTTCTATTCGAGAATTTAAAAATGGACGAAACTGAAGCAGAATAGCTATTCTCTCATAAGGACGCCGATCTAGATCAAAAAGTTTCTCATCTGAAATTTCTCTCTTCTTTAAACCATCAAACCCAATCAATTCTTTTATTTCTCTTAGTTTCATCTCAATATTCTCATCTACTGTTTTTGTAAAATCATACTCGATTTCACTCAGCTCCTGATAGGTATCAGGAACTGGGACTTCAAACGGATCTCGAGACCCTCTAAATTGATATATCACTTCTCTCACCACCACCGCCTCTGCACTTGTCAACTGAGACCAGAATTGAGCACTCTCTGGACCCGAATAAAGCTCATAAAGCGGTCTTAAAATATAGTTTGGAGCCCTAAGTAAGTTCTGTACTAAACCAAACAAAAAACTATTCCATTCGCGTTCGGATTGATGACTCCGATTGCGAACTGCATTTTGGATTAATTCTTCTAGTTCTCCAGTGCCCTTTGACAAAGAGTCGATTAAAAGACGAATGTAGAAATCCCGATAATCCTCTTGGGACTCGGACATTCTAAGAGACAACCCGCGAGTGATGTTTAGAGTTTTCTCAGCCTCTTCGATGAGGCGAGACTTTTCAGCATCCGAAAGATTGCGAGTTAAACTCTGACTCAACACCTGCATTAAAATTGCTGAATAATAATCTAAAATTCGATCTCTTACTGATGCTTCGGCTGACTCTAAACGAAGAGACTCCGGTGCATTCAATCGATCTAACCAGCCTAAACCCAACAGAGTTGAATCTTTCCTTCTATTCAAACGAGCCAACAGACTTAGCGTGGCATTAAACCAAGAACTGGAAGTTTGCAGGTGAGGAAAATCTCGAGAGACCTCATTCAGCATTTGTTCATATCGCACCCTGAGAGCCAAAGGTCCTCTTCGTTGATAGCGATCAATGAGAGGCCTTGCGTCAACGCCAAGTAAAAACCGATGGCTCAATACAATAGATCCTCCCCCTTTTCTCACTTTATCCGCAGCGCTCTTTTCATTTGACCAAACCTCTAAACTCACCTCATTAAAATCTAAGATAAATTCAGAATCATGAAAGGAAAGAACCTCGTGCATTAAATTAATGATGCGCTGATTAGCAGAATCGATCAGGGCGCTCCTCAGTTTGATACGTTCAGCCCAAGGGACTCCATAATGATCTTCGATTAATTGGTTTAATAGGCTATTTTTTTGATTATATTCCGCATAGCCTACTCCTTCAATTTCTAAGATATCTCTGAGACGAATAGAAACTAAATTTAAAAGCTCAGCTTGTCGATCAGGAGGCATCAACCGATAGCGCCTTAAAGCCGTTTCAGCTTGAACTCGAGAGAATCCCATTTCAAATAAAACTTCTGCAAAAACTTCATGAATGATCTTGCGATCAAAGAGCTCTGGAAACATAAACTTTAAAGACAAATACCTCGCGCCTTTTTCGGAAAAAGAAGCAGCGTCTCCCCTTAAATCTCTTTGGGTCAGAGCCTCCTGAATCTCTTGCCTCATTTCATCAATTTTCTTTTGGTAGGCCTCAATTTCGAGGACGGATTGGATCAATGAGGGGAGAAGAACTTCAGAAGCTAAAATCGAGCCTTCAAGATCTGATGGTGGCTCTATAAAATAAGTCTCATTTATCTCAAAAAGACCTAGGCAAGTGCCTTCCTGAGAGAAAGAGGCAATCGGTGCACTAAAGAGCAACACTGCTAAAGCTGTATACCTGATAGTCAAGGCTGTAAGTTTTTCAAAATTCAAAGATTTGCTCTCATTAACTCTGCAGAATGGTTCTGCTATTCAGAGTGATCAACTTTAATTGTCAACCCCCATGCAGTAAAGCAAGATGCAAGCCAATGTCATTTTAAATCAAAGTTACTGAGGTTCATTCTAGAATCGACTCCAATCAGCTGCCCTGGCTTCATCGAGATCCAGATATTTTCACCTTGAAGAGGCTCACTTGAAAAAATAAGATGGTTCACTTGACCTGATTCAGTTGGCGCCTCACATTCCACTGCAAAACTTGAACAAGTATCTCTCTCTCCACATTTTTTCTTGTATGTACTGTAATAGAGAGACTTCCCGCCCTGAAAGGCAAGCATGAGATTTCCATTCGTTAAAATAAACGTCAGATAGGTTTCTAGCTCTCCTGCTTCATCCACTTCACTATAAGGGCCTACAAAGCGACATACTGTTTTGATCGCCTCGGAGACACAGCTCTGTAGAATCTCTAAAGAAATTGAATCACTCGCTAGATTTTCGCACTTGTGAATGGCGTTTAGAATTAAATAAAAAATAACCTCACTATCTGTATCTCCCAAAATAAACCGCCTGAGCGGCGGCTCAATTTCATTGAGTAGTGCTTCGCGAATGTGAGTGAAGTCTTTGATGTTCCCGTTATGGGCAAAAACCCAGCTTCCAAATTGAAAGGGGTGTGTGTTGATCGTCGTGAGTTTTCCGTGAGTCGCCTTTCTCAAATGAGCCAGAACAGTTTGAGAAGAAACAATCCCTGAGACTTTTTGAAAAAGCTCATCACCCAGAGCGGAATCCACTGATTTAATGAGGTGAGGGGTATTCAAAAGATAATAAGCAACCCCCCAGCCATCTGGATGAGCCAAGCTTTGTTGCATCAATGCATTTTCTGCCCCCACTAAGCTTTGATGCACCTGACTATTAATCACAGAACGAAAACCAAATAAACGGCACATATTTTAACACCACTCAAGTTATGTTAGATTTGGGTCCATGACCCTGAGCCATCCCCCCTCTTTCATCATCGCTTTAGCTGGACTGTTTCTTTTTCCTCGAGCGGGCTCCTCTGCTGAATTTTACTTCAACCTCAAACAAAGAGCTTGCATCAATCAAGAAGGAAAACAAGGTCACAACAAAAGCTATCTAGGAGAATGCGGAACCCCTCCTCAGGTTAATTTTAGCAGAGAAGCCCGTTCTCATCAAAACTTCAGAGGAGCGGACCTCAAAGGAGCCAAGTTTTTGAGAGCGAAGTTGGACCATATCGACTTTAAAGGCGCTCACTTAGAAAACTCCCAATTTATTCAAACTACCTGTCAGTCATGCGATTTTTCTCTCGCGCATGCTTCAAATTCTCACTTTGACGGGGCCAATCTCTTCGATTCTCTCTTTATCCTATCCAAACTGGAAGGCACGAGCTTCTTTGGAAGCATCCTTCAAGGAGCGGATTTAAGAAAAGCAAACCTTAAAAACGCCAATCTCAAAAATTCAAAACTAGAGGGGGCCAACCTCCAGGGATGTGTGCTCGAAGGGGCAGACCTCACAGGTGCAAATTTAGGTGAGACCCCCCTTCAAGAAAATCAAAAAAAAGAAGGCCTTTTAGTCTTAAATCCAACGGACTTAAAAGGAGCCACTTTTAACTCAAAAACGAAGCTTCCCTTTTCTAAAGAAACAGCCCTTCAAAAAGGGATGCTTTTTAAAGATGAGACACAAACTAAGTAAAGGAACCCCATGCTAAAACCAAAACTCGACAATCCAGGCGTCTTTATCCTAAAAACTTGGAATAAACTTTCTCGCATTCCCATCGGAAGACTGATTTTCAGTAAAGTTCTCTCAAAACTCGTTCCCTACACGGGGTCGGTTCCCTTTAAAGTAATTTCTCTCACCGAAGGGCACTGCCGATCTGAGCTCACCGACCACCCCAAAATCCAAAACCACTTGCACTCGATTCACGCGGTTGCCCTCATGAACTTTGCGGAACTCACGTCTGGCTTAGCAGTCACAACGGGTATCCCCTCAGATGCCCGCGCGATTCTCGTGAACTTCCAAATCGAGTTTCTAAAAAAAGGACGGGGCGTGATCACAGCAGAATCTCAAATCCGCCGAATTCGCTCCTTACAAGAAGAGAAAAAACTCACTGTGAAAGTTGAGCTCATGAACGCAAAAAAAGAGGTGATTGCTAGAGCAAAAGCCGGTTGGCTCATTCGCCCAAAAGGCGTTTAAATAAAAAAACCCGCAAGGATTTTGACCCTGCGGGTTTTTTTGACAACTGTCTAAAAGCTATGCGCTCTTTCAGATGGCTCCAAGGGCTCGGATTGCATTCTCTGTGAGAAGTGAATTTCGCCCAAAGATCCCAAACGCTCCTCCCACTACCCCGATAAAAATCAGGCAAAACGTGAGAGTCATCCAAATTTGCTCTTTTCGTGTCCACACTTTAGTCATTTTAAACCTCCTCCGAAGCTTAGTTTTTCTGCCTTTTTTCTCTGCTTGCCTGATTAAAATGCAATCAAGGGGCCAGTAAAGTCACTCATCTAACCCCTTGAAATCACAATAAGAGTGTCGCATTTGCGCACCAGCCGCCCCGCCCCTCTTCATTTAGAGCCTGTGCGCGAAAACCCCGCTTTAGCCCTCCTCTCCTCAACCAGTAAGTAAATGTTAGATAAAACAGATCTGGGAATAGGAGCGAATCTGGTAGGTTCTGGCCACTTTTTAAGACGTTGAAACGAGAAAGGACCGTCCCATGAAAACCCTCTCACTCGCAATCCTCCTCAGCCTTGGGAGCGCCTTTTCACCCCTTCTCACCCATGCTCAAGACCTAATCGTTGCCTTCCGTCAAACGAGCCGTTCTAATGCCCTAGAGACCCTCCGCTCGATTGGAGCAGGGAGAACAGAGGCGATCGTCGGGCGACTCGGACTCGTCAAAATCCACCTTTCAAATGAGAGCCGCTCCACGCGAGACCCTAGAGAAATCTTAAGGATCCTGAGGCAAAACCCCAATGTAAGATACGCTTTTTTTGACCGACCAATTGTGAAAAGAAGAGCGGATGCCTTTGCCTCCGCTGAATCGGCAAACGAGCCAACTAAAGCACCGCTTGATTACTTTGATCGAACCCAGTGGAATCTAAAAGCCAGGAACCTTGTTTCATCTCAAGCTGAAAATGTTTGGCGGGAATTTCAAGTCCACAGCAAAACTTGGCAGAAAAAAGAAGTAGTAGCAGCAGTCGTTGATGGAGGATTTGACCTGAATCACCCAAATTTAAAGCACGCCTTTTGGAAGAATAAAAATGAAATCCCAGGCAACGGAATTGATGACGATCAAAATGGCTACGTCGATGATGTCATGGGATGGAACGCCTACAACGACTCCCCAAGACTCCCCATTGATGATCACGGGACACACGTGAGTGGGATCATTGGAGCACTTCCGAGTAAAACCCAAAAAATCTACGGGATCTACCCTTCGGTTAAAGTCCTCCCTGTTGCCGGAGCAAGTGGCAATACGAGTATTATTTTAAAAGCCTACGGTTATATCCTCGATCAAAAACGCCTCTACCTTTCTTCTAAAGGACAAAGAGGGGCAAATGTAGTGGTCGTGAATTCAAGCTTTGGGGTCGACATGGCTGATTGCAAATCTGAAGAATTCAAAGCCTGGAATGAGATCTACAACGAAATGGGTTCTCTTGGAATTTTAAATGTCGTTGCGACAACAAACCAAGATCTCAATGTGGACGAGGCTGGAGACGTTCCGAGCACTTGCGAGAGCCCCTTTTTAACCGTGGTGGGAAGGATCTACCAAGATTCTCATCAAGAAGGCGGCTACGGGCGAAAAAACGTCGACATTCACGCCCCAGGAGACAACATTTATAGCACGGTGAGCGGCGGAAAAATTGCTCCTATGACGGGAACCTCAATGGCAAGCCCCCATGTCACGGGAGCCATCGCCTACCTCTACTGGATCTTTGAGAGCATGCTGCCGATTGAAACTCCCGATCGCGTACAAAAGGCGCCTCTCTATATCAAAGGGCTTCTCCTCCAAGCAGCAAGACATCAACAAAACTTAGCAGGTCTCACGGCTTCAGGGTCGACTCTCGATTTGTACCAGGCAGCGAGCTTACTTGTGGATCGATTTGAGTCAAATTCAATTCAAGCTTCAAAAGTCGTGAAACGAGAAGTTCCGTTAAGAAGTATTTAACTTAAAGAAACAAAAGCAGCGCGAACCGTCACTCGCAGCGCTGCTTCTTTTCTCTCAGAAGAGTTTCAATGTGCGAGGTGATCCCCTGAAGAAATGTGGTTTTTTCTTGCCACTGGTCTTGAACTGAATTCCAAGGACTCCCCATAAAAGCGCTCAGAACCCGTTGACAAGAAATCACTTCGCACGCCACAAGGATTCTTTTTTTCTGATTCTGCTCTTCTTTCAGCGTTTGAGAGAGACACCCCAGGTGATCGCTCGATTTGAGTTTTGTTTTAATTTCTTCATAAAAAGCGCCCGCAAATTGAACCCATTGCCCAACACCTTTCATGAGATCAGAAGTCGATTCGAGTTCGTCGAGTTTCGGAATTCCCTTTAAAGCCTTCTGTTTAGCATAAAGAGAAGGAGTTCCCGCAAGTGGTGGGTTTTTCAAATAGGAACTCAAATCAAAAGCATAAATCCTAAAGTCATCAGATCCGACATAAAGATTCCCCTTTGAATCAAGAGCTATTCCTCTTCCAGGAGTTGAAATCCCTATCTTAAATTTCTCTAGAAGATTGAGAGTTTTTGCCTTTGAATCGTATTTGGCAACCACGAGCTCCTGAAGATCATTTATGAAAAACAAGTAGCCTTCTTCAGTGAGGGTGAGGCTCCCCCTGACCTTAATTTTTTCGAGTTTGGGGTCCACCGCAACAGGATCAGTATTCCAAACCTTGATCCCCTCGAAATCCCCTCCAAAAAAGAGAGCCCCATCGGGTGCCTGAGGGTAAACAAAGTCGACAGCATTCTGTGAAGCCCCAAAAATGGCCTCTTCAAATAGAGGCTGCGTTGAAGCTACTTTCCCAATCGCACTCAACTTGATGATTTCTGTAATTAATCTAGTTCCGTAAGGATATCTCTCTCTACGTTCAGAGAGAACAAGCAAAAATTCTTGATCTCGAATTTGAGAGATAAACCCCAAAGGTTGAAAGTCTAACTTAACTTCTTCTGTCTTTACAAAATGATCATTGAGGAGCTCATAGACATAGAAATGGTGTTCAGTCTTATTTGTTGAACGAGAATAAATACCCCCGCTAAACACGAGGCGTCCTTCACTAGAGGGTGTAATCGGCGTATTTAGGCTAGTGATATTTAGCTTCACTTTATCAACTACTTTAAAGCGAGCCTTCGTCTTAGAAACCATTTCAAGTTTTAAAGCCAGGAGTTCCGATGCATCGTTGATATAATAAATGTAGTCCTTCTCATCAACTGCGATTGGCCAATTGAGAGTGTCTCCTTTAGTTTTTGTAATTTGCTGTTTTGCGATCAGCCTCAATTTATGCTTTGAATCAAGTTTGGCAGCATAGAGATTTTTGTTTGAAGCGGTAAAGAGAATCACTCCATCTCTCATCAACTGAGGAGACCCATAAAGAGGGGCTCTGATATCTATTTGATCAAGGAGTTCAAAAGCCCCCTCTTTTAAACGGAGTGCATAAAGATGCCCATCAGCCGAACCTGTGATCACTACTCCTTCGGGTGTCACGACGGGCTCTCCCAAGATCTGACCATTCGCTAAATACCCGTCTAAATATTTCATCTGAGCAGAGGCTTTTAAAATGAAGCTAGTGAGACAAAAAAGGCACCCAACTACCCAGAAAAGATTCCAGCCTTTTTGAAGAGTTTTTTTAGATCGACTCAGCATTTTCGCTCCTGACTTAAAAGTGGGGACTCTTATACAGCTGTAAACAATCGAAGTAAGTAACGCCCACGGCATTAAATGGCAATGGATTGGGGGGAGTTTTTCTAAAGTCGGAATGCTTCAGATTTTTGAGTGAGGGGGGGTGCTTTGGTTATACGAACTTAGTAATAGATAAAAGTGAAGTCTTCGCCTGAGCGGTTCTCAAAATAAAAAAGCCACCCCAATCCGGGGTGGCCAAATGAAACAAAAACAAACGAGGAGTTGGGTCGAACCCAGCTCTGAAGACCGGCGGTCTTCCGATGTAAAACTGCTTTCAACGAAAGCAGGTAAAAAAATGAATTTGAATTTTTAGGCGTCCCCTCCCAGAAGACCTGCCTTAATAACTCTAAGCCTATATTAATTGATTAAATTAGTCAAGAAATAGAGGGGCTTTTTTTAATCTCCTAAAATCGGTGCTGGAGGGCCTTATTTTGAAGGACCTGGGCCGTTTGTTTTTCTCGAAACGATTGAAAACGCTTTCTCAAATTTTCATCGTTAAGCGCTAAAATTTGAACGGCGAAAAGGCCTGCGTTGATCGCTCCGTGGGCGCCAAGTCCCATCGTCGCAACGGGCATCCCCTTGGGCATTTGAACCGTAGAAAGCAAGGAATCTAGACCATTTAAAGCACTTCC
>Ga0066639_10003625_pt1 | contig 13357 bp, 18 predicted proteins | sample CryGeyCG2114_010_2_FD_59504 | JGI IMG/M metagenome (GOLD analysis project Ga0066639, IMG submission 59504) | Groundwater microbial communities from aquifer - Crystal Geyser CG10_big_fil_rev_8/21/14_0.10 | ecosystem: Environmental > Aquatic > Deep subsurface > Groundwater | place: USA: Utah...
CTATGCGCAAAGGAATTTATTGGCGACGAGCCATTTGCTTTTTCTGATGGCGACAGCATTATTGATGCAAAGTCGCCGGTCATTAAACAACTCGTACAAGTATTTCAGAAAAAAAATGCCTCTATTATTGGCGTGCAGAGTATTACTGACAAAGAGGCCATGACAAAATATGGCAATGTCTACGGAACACCAACAAAGGAAAAGGGCGTATACCGTGTGAAACAATTTGTCGAAAAACCTCCCCGTAACAAGGTTTCACCACATGGGTTGATCGTTGGGGGAATGCGCTATATTTTTACCAAAGATATTTGGACAATGCTAGAAAAACAAAAAGCCGGACGCTCTGGAGAAATTTGGTTGGCCGACGCAGCACATGCACTAGCAAAAAAGAAACCGTTTTTTGCGTATGAGTACGAAGGCACCTACTTTGATACCGGAAACAAAATTGCATTACTGAAAACAGCTCTTCACTTTGCAAAAAAACAAGGTTTGTTATAACCACATTTGTCTATGCAGACATTTTTTCGCCGTTTTACTATACTTACCTGTGTTCTCTTGACGCTTTTTCTGGTTGGAGACCCAACATTTGCACAAGAAGAACCGAAAGGGCCCAGCAGTGCCCCAATCGGAAGATATTGCCCGGCGACCATCTCTATCCAAGGTATTCCAAATGATACATTTGAGTTTATTGTAGCAGAGCAGGCAGCAGGCAGAATGAATGACCGTAAAGCTGCCGAGTATATAGCCAGACAAAATAAGTTTTGTGGTCTTGAGTACTTGCCAACTGGTGCAGGTGAAAAAACACTGAATATAATTTACCCGTTTGATGTCAACATCGACCCGATTGATATCTACAGGAAAATGCTCGCCATAAACAAATCAAGTGCACAAGAGCTCGTTCAAAAGGGGCAAGCCCGTGCGGCTTTTTTTGAAAATGGTTTTCTTAATGAACTCGCACAAGATGGCTCTACATATAAATGTTGGCCATTCCCACAAGATGCATTCATAGAGTATTTAGATGTCATAAATGCTGACACGTTAAATATCCAAAAAATTGGTGCCTCCAATACCCGCGTATCGACAGAAAGTTGCCCCGAATTCGATAATAATTTTGCAGAACCAAATGCGGCAACGTATATGATTCGCATTTCTGTAAAAACGGGACCGCTCGCCTATGAAGGAGACCTCCTAGGCGGAAATGGTGTAGGAACTGGGAACCTATCTGGCCTTGCATCACAACTCAACCTCCTCAAAGTAAATTCTGTCCCAGAACTTATCGGAGCACTCCTCAAAATTTTCATGGGGGTACTTGGGACTGTGTCACTCGTTATTATTATCTACGGCGGAATTTTGTGGATGACTGCCGCGGGAAATGCAAACAGAGAACAAGAAGGTCTGGAAATTGTGTTTTGGGCAGCACTTGGGATCATCATTATTTTGAGCAGCTACGCTCTCGTTAAATTTATCATTGGAAACGCATTTTAGTCGTTCATGGCTTGTCATTTTTTATATGTTGAAATATTTTCCCCGCATTGTTGCCATTACCCTGCTCCTTCTCCTCGTTGGTTTGGGTTGCAAAGGGCCATCAGCAGCAGAAGAAGCTGCTATTCGTCCAACCGTGTTAAATTATTGGACCGTCTTTAATGACGTAGCAACACTCCGCCAGTTTGCAGACGAGTATACTGCAAGCAAACCATACCTGACCATCAACATTCGCCAAGTGCGCTACGAAGAATTTGACAAACTCTTTGTCAACGCCCTCGCAGACGATATTGGTCCAGACATTATTTCCGTTCACACACGGTGGCTCCGAAAATACCAACCACGTCTTGCCGCCATGCCAAGCAGCGTCAGCGCAGCAGACGTGTTTATCAAAGGGGAATACACCCAAGAACTTGTCATTGATAGAAAGCAAAATGCCATGCCTTCGCTTAATACAGTGAAGTCAAGTTATATTGCAACTGTGGCAGACGACGTGGCAATTGGCGGGCAAATGTATGGACTTCCTCTTTCTGTTGACACGCTCGCACTCTACTACAATAAAGACTTACTTGACCGTGCAGGGATAGCAACACCACCTGCTACCTGGGAAGAATTTTTGGAGGCTGTCAGTAAAAGCACCCAATTCCGAGAAGACGGAACCATTGTCCAGTCCGGAGTAGCACTTGGCACAGGGAACAATATTGATAATGCTCCAGACATCCTAGCTCTACTCATGATGCAAAAAGGAGTGGAAGTAACCCGTGGCGCGTCAGTGCTTTTTGATACAAGCATTGAACAGCTCCGAGGAACGCATCCAACACTTGAGGCACTTCGTTTTTATACAGATTTCGCCCGACCAAATAAAGAAGTCTACTCATGGAATGCGACCAAAGACGACGCGCTGAATGCATTTGTTCGCGGGCAGTCTGTATTCTATGTGGGTTACGCATTCGACCAAACACGCATCCGTACGCGTGCTCCACAAATGAACCTGGCAATTATCCCTATGCCACAACTTGATCCATCGCGCCCAGTGAATGTTGCCAACTACTGGGTGGAAGGGGTTGTCGGAAAATCAAAAGAAAAAGATTTGGCCTGGGACTTTATCCGCTTTATCACAAGCCCTGCAAATACCAAAATATATGCAGACAAGATGCGACAGCCATCTCCATACCGATCACATGTTGCAGAGTATGCCGAAGATCCACTGCTCTCCCCATTTGCAAACCAAATTTTGACGGCAAAAAATTGGTACCGCGGAAGAAATGTGGATGTCGCAGAGGGGGCGCTTTCGAGCTTGATTGAGCTCTATTTGGAACCATATGCCATTGATGTCGCAGAGGACCAACGCGATGTAAACTTGATAAAAAATGCTGCAAGAATTATTCAACAAACCATGTAATCCCTATGCATGTGTCTTCGATAAAAAAAATCTTCTCATACCTGTTTATTTTTTTCGCCCTAGGACTTTCTGTACTGAGTACAACACAAGTGTCTGCGGTGGGATATGGTGGGGCAGACTTTCGTGCAAGCCAACAAGCAGACGAGGCTGTCAAACGCTTAGAAGAACAAAGAAAGCAAGCGGCTATTGCCGCGGCGCAAGCAAAAGATCAGGGACTCCGTGAAGAATGTGATAGACGCCTTGTTCAAACAAGCCCCCAGTGCGCAAACATAGAAGACCTTATTGAAGGCCCGCCCGGGGAAACCGTCGAGCAACAAACAGAAAGAGAAGAACTGCTGGCCTCGTGTAACCAAGCCTTCACGTCCTGTATGAGTGTGAACGATAATGCGGGAAATTTTTCTGATGCAGAAAATGACTGTCGAAAAAAACGGGCCGTATATAACAATGGAGCCTGTGCATCTCCAGCCACCATTGGATCCAATGCATGTATTGATTTTTATAATAGTTGTCTTAAAGATGCTGAATGGGACCAACAAGCAATTGCCGAGGCACTCGGAAGTGCCGGTGAAGCAGGTGGTACTGCAGGAGGCTATCCCGTTCGCATGACAATAGAAGAATACAATAAACTCAACACCCCCATCCCCTACTGTGCCTTCACCTACGAGGGCTGCCGGGACGCAGATGACCTTGTGACACTCATGGTGAACATTGGGAAAATGATATTTTCTGTCATTGGCATGCTCGCCTTTGTCATGTTTATCTATGGTGGATTTACCATGATTCTTGCCATGGGAAATCCAGAAAAATTCAAAAAAGGCATGCAGATTTTGGTGGCGGCAGTTGTCGGTATTGTTATTTCACTCAGCGCCTACTTACTTATCAACTTCATCCTCGACGCGCTTGGCGTAGGGGCTGGTTTTAGAGCCCTTTAGTATTCTCGCCCTATGTTTAAATACTTCACTTTTCTCCTAATCCTCACTAGTTTTTTTGTTGCGTTGCTTGCACCATCTTTCTCGGTGTCTGCTGTTGACGAAGCAACCGTAGTCAAATTACAAAATCCGATCGGAGGCACGGCAGAAAAACCAGAAGGGAAAACAGACATCCGTGCAATCTACGGAACCGCTATCAAAGCAGTGCTCGGCATTCTTGGCTCTCTGTCACTGGTGGCATTTATTTATGGTGGTGTGTTATGGCTCACATCAGCAGGTTCATCCGAGCGAATAAAAAAAGGACTAAATTCCATGCTGTATGCGGCGATTGGTATGTTTGTTATTTTTGCGACCTATGGTATACTTACGACCGTAATTGAAGGTTTAACTAAGTGATGTTGTGTACAAATGTTCTTTGTGCGCAACACTACGAGACGTAATTATCTCTCTATTGAGAGGAGGTGAGACATGTGTATTTAGCAATCAAACTTGCAAAACAACAACTAGCCATGAGTCTTGTGGCGGCATTTGCCCTTAGTCTTGTGTTTACATCAATCGCTTCTGCGGTAGGTCTAGGACAAGCTTGTGGAGCCAACGTTGCCTGTGACGGGGCGTTGATTTGTCAAAATGCGGTCTGTGCAGAACCTGCTGCCGGTGGTGGTGCTGGTCAAGACGTATTTGGTATCAACCCAATCAAAGACACGACCAAGCTCGGACAAAAAGACGTCCGACAAACAGTCGCCGAAATTATCAACGTTGCCCTTGGGCTTCTTGGTACTATCGCAGTTGTAATCATTCTCGCCGGTGGATTCCAATGGATGACAGCGGGTGGAAATGAAGAAAAAGTTGGTGGCGCTAAGAAATTAATTATTTCTGGTGTTATCGGTTTGGCAATAATCATGAGTGCCTTTGCCATTTCTAAATTCGTTATTAACGAACTCGGAACAGCAACCAGCACAAAAGACTTTCAAAGAATCCAATAATCGTGCATGCCGAGGGGATGCCAGCATCCCCTCGCTCACGTATTGTAGATAGGGACACAGCCGTATGTACAATACAAAACATTTTATTCATTATATATATTTTTGTATATGAAGAAGTTTGCCTTTTTTGCATTTGCTTTTGCAATGCTCGGATCACTACTCTCCATGAGCCCTGCTCTTGCAGTGATAGACGGGAATGATCCGCTGGGTCTAAGTAGTGGAAGAGCAAGTGGATTGGGTGAAGGAGATGTCCGTGACACAGCGGCCAGCATTATAAACATTGGTCTCACACTTCTTGGAACCATTGCACTGGTATTCACCGTCTATGCAGGATTCCTTTGGATGACAGCAGGTGGAAACGATGACCAAATCGGAAAAGCAAAAGGAATTCTGAGCGCCTCAGTTATTGGGCTAATCATCATTCTAAGCGCATACAGTATTACAAAATTTGTTGTCGAAAAAGGATTCAAGGCAACAACAGGGGTAGACTATGTTGTCCCAGCAGAATAATATTTCCACCTAAGGACTTACCCATGAACTCCTCCGTCAAATACATGCTTTCTCTCTGTATTACCCTCATATTCGGAGGAGTTCTGTTCGGTCCGGCCCCAGTATTTGCAGATATTTCAATTGCGCCAAACCTGGGAATTGATACCGTTGCAAAAAATGCAGAACTAAACACAGAAAAGTCGCTCCCAAAAATAACAGGAAAAGTCCTTGGAGCAGCTCTTTCTATGATTGGTCTTACCTTTTTTATCATTACTGTGTACGCTGGTGTCATATGGATGACAGCGCACGGCAATGAAGAAGCGGTCACAAAGGCAAGAAATACCCTGATTGCAGCTACTATTGGCCTCCTCATCGTCTTTGGTGCCTATGCCATCACCAAATTTGCATTTGAAAGCGTCCAAGGTGGGGCAAGTTCAGATGGTGGATCCCCGCCCGCAGCAGACAACCGCTGTGGCCAAGTAGGACCTGGGTTCAGCTGTAAAAACATTGCAACATGTGCCGGCATTGATAATGCCGATGATGTAGACGCAGCGCGTGCCCAGTGCACAGCCCTTGATACCTGCGAACTCAACCTCTGTGCCGGGGGAAATGATGTCGTTTGCTGCCAGTAACATATATCTATTTCTAGCTTACTGTTATGTCAAAAAAAATATTACTCCTGCCTTTTCTCCTCGCTGTGCTCTTTGTCCCCGTTATTGCATCTGCCCAATATGGGCTTGACGAAACCGCAGGCGGCGCAGGGCTTGATCAATACGGTTCGTCAGTATCAGTCATTTCAGGAAATATCATTGGATCACTCCTCTCGTTTATTGGTGTGATTTTTTTTATACTTACAGTCTACGCTGGGGTACTTTGGATGACAGCCCGCGGCCAAGAAGATGTGATTAAAAAAGCACAAAATACCCTCATCGCGGCAGTCATTGGTCTCACGATCACGATTGGGTCATATGCCATTACCAACTTTATCTTGGGCAGCGCAGGCGGCGGTGGCAACAATGATGGAAAAACGCCCGCAGAAATCTGTTCTGAAATCCAAACTGAAGATCAATGTCTCAACACAAACCCAGACCCAAACAACCCCGGCGTCAGTTGTACTTGGGCGCAAGAAGCGGGAGTCGATCAAGGTCACTGTGAAGCATAACTACTCTGTTTGATATGTCACTGCACAAACACATCCGTATATTCATTTTCAGTATTGCGTTCGTTGTACTCCTGTTTGGCGCAGCAAATACCTTTGCAAAAGATCTCAAAGTTGGCGATGCACAAGGCTTTCTGAATGAGGCCGTTGCACCAACGGGAATTTCCCAATCAGATATTTCCAGCGGGGCAGGGGTGCTCGTAAAAAGAGTACTTGCCGCAGTCGGGATAATATTCTTTGGCCTTATGGTCTATGCTGGATTTCTCTGGATGACAGCACGTGGGGAAGAAGATCAAATTACAAAAGCGCGAAACACCATTGTCGGCGCTATTATTGGACTTATTGTTACGGTTGGTGCCTACGGTATCACAGCCATACTTGTTACCAGACTACAGCAGGGCGCTTCTGGGGGCGGAAATCCAAACAACAAGACAGCGCAGGGCTGCTGCCAAGATCGTGTCAATGCCATTTGGGCGTGTCGTATTACCACAGAATCAGATTGTACCGAACGCGGGCTAGTCTGCGAACCGGGTGACGATTTTTGCAGCCCAAGTGATTTCAATTTCAACGAAAACATTGTAGAAATTCCAGCGTGTGTTGCCACATGCGACGAGAAAAATCAATAGTATCTCATTTAACTTTTTTGTATGAGCAAGATAAAACATATTGCGTTGCAGTTCATTATCCCTCTCCTTCTTATTGCAATTTTTGTAGCTCCGGCGGCACTGGCAAAAGGGAACCTTGGCGACGCCGTAGGAAACCTTGGAAAGTCAGGAGAGAAAGCCGGAACGTCTGAAGCACAAGTAGAAAACGTGGTAGGGACTGCAATCAACGCTGCACTTACATTGGTCGGGCTTATCTTCCTGGTTCTTATGGTCTATGCTGGATACCTTTGGATGACCGCACGCGGGGAAGAAGCAACGGTAGAAAAAGCACAAAAAATTATTTCTGCAGCAATTATTGGATTGGTGGTAGTCATGAGTGCCGCAGCCATTACAAAACTTGTTACCAGTCGATTTGAAGGCTAGCCCATTTCATATCTACTCCCTATCAACACATGTACTATGAGAAAAAAAACACTCCTCGCCACCTGTATCCTTATTGCGCTATGTGTCCCCTTATCACTCTATGCCATTGACCTTGGTGGTGACTTGGCAGACAAGGCTGCCCAAGGCGCAGGCTATGCAAAAACAACAGATACTTCTTTTGCAGAAACTATTGGTGTTGTGATAAAAACAGCACTCTCCTTTGTCGGTGTCATTTTTCTGGTTCTCACCGTATACGCTGGTTTTCTATGGATGCTTGCCCGCGGAGACGAGGGCCAAATAGAAAAAGCACAAAAAATCATCCAAAGCGCAATTATTGGTATGATTATTACCGTTGGAGCATACAGTATTACCGCATTCGTCGTTCCACGCATTGTCAGTAAAACAGCTGGCGGACAAGTTGGTGGTGGCTCAGGTGGCGGTGGCAATGTCTGTTCACAGCGATACGATGACTGCCAAGCAAACTGCGAACGAGACAATGGCGGGAATGTAGGTGCTGGATACAAGCGGTGCTTAGAAACTGCATGTATGCGCTTTGAGTGTTCTGACTCGTGTAGCAACCAACTCAATGGTGTAAATGTTGGTGAAGAGTTTTACAGGTGCGAAGCAGCCTGCGAGGCAGCTTGCTAACCCATTATATATGATACGAAAACACCTAATTCGAACATTGCTATTTTCTTCCATCCTTGCCATCGGACTGTTCCTTGCGTTTCAAGGTGCCAGTGCTCAGTCACTTGCAGACCAAATTAATTCCCAGATCGGTGCAGGAGCAAATGCTGCAGAAATTGGGAGAGCCGTGCCTCCACAAATTATTGTGGCAGAGATGATTAAAATATTGCTTACTTTTGTTGGAACTATTTTCATGGCACTCATCATCTACGGGGGGTACTTACTCATTGCCGACCGCGGTGAGGGGGACCGATTTGAACGAGGAAAAAAGACAATCAGTGCCGCCATCCTAGGGGTGTTTATTGTGCTTATGGCGTATGGTATTACCCTCTTTGTGGGCAGATCACTCATGGCAAACGTATATGGAAGTGAATACCGAAATACCAATCTCAAAGTAAAATGTAGCGTCATCAAAGTTATTCAAGGAAAGGGGTGTGACTCTGTTCAAAGAAATTAGTTAGTATATGACCCACACTATAAACAAAATCTTTACCGCTTCTGTCCTACTCTCTGCACTTGCCTTCAGCCTGATTCCTGTGCCGGCATATGCCGACTATGCAACAGACTTACAAGCACAGCTTGGCGCAACAGCAGGACGAGAGGGAGCAGATATCGCAGAGTCAAAAGACCCACGACTTGTTGCAGCACTCCTTATAAAAAGTGCCCTAACTGTTCTTGGTACGGTATTTCTTCTGTATACGGCATATGCTGGCTATCTCATCATGACTGCTGCGGGTGATGACGACCAAATTAACCAAGGGAAATCAACACTCGTCCGGAGTACCATTGGCGTTCTCATCATTTTAAGTGCCTATAGCATCACCATCTTTGTCACCACAAAATTCATTCCACTCGAAGGATCCCAACAATTCCCCGATGATCCACATGAGGAGCAAGACGCTATTGACCGTGCGCAACAACCCTTCCAAAATCAAGACCCTCTCAACCAAGATATCAACCGATTTAGAAGATAATAAACATGCCAGCATATGCTGGCATGTTTATTACGTAAAGATAGGTATATAGAAAATCAAGAAACAAATAGCAACCACCAATATACAAATTTGACTACTGAACGTTGAAATTTATTTGTTTTTTGACTTCATATTTATGATCATATCTCTGTATACTGTTTTAACAATGACTTCAGCAGCAGGAGTGGTGCGTGCTTGATCTGAACATGTTGACATTGGTTTGGTTGTATACATATCCACATAATAGAGTAAATCTGTCCCAGTACGAACAATATGCCCATACCCTGCGTCCGCAATATACTCGGCATTATGTTCTTCTTGTCCTGGGATCGGGTTTATTACAATCATAGGTTTGCCAAGAAGAATACACTCACTTGTGGTGCTTCCTCCTGGTTTTGTCACAACAACATCCGCCAGATGCAGATATTCATCAACGGTCTCTGTCCACCCAACAATGTCAACCGGTATTGACGTGCCAGCACTTTGTACAACCGCACCCAGTTGTTTGACCAACTTTTTATTTTTTCCGGCAACCGCAATAATACGAATTGGGTTGGTATAGGTGTGCTGCAGCAAGAGTGCCAAAACGGTATCACTTTTCATAAACCCTTGCCCACCGGAAAGAAGTAACACGACTCGCTCGGTACTCGAAATGTGATACTTACTGTGTAAGTCAGGTATCGACTTATTCATACAAAAAATCGGGTCAACTGGGATCCCCGAGATAATCACATGTTTTTCTGGAATTCCTTTTTGTACCATTTCCCACTTCATTTTTTTTGTTGCCACAAAGTAGGTTGCTCGTGTACTCACCAACCAATACGAATGAATACCATAATCCGTAATCACCACTGACAAAGGGATTCCCTTGTGACGGGGTTCTCGTGACTGTTCAATCACTTGTGCCGGAAATGAATGCGTGCAAATAATATAGTCGGGGTCAAATGTATTGAGAAATTGATAAAATTTTCTTGAGTTAAACTGGTTTGCTTTTTTAATTATTTTTGAAACAGTTTTTACCCGTTTGTCATCATTCGTTTTTTCATAAATATATCCCCAAAGTGACGGAATTGTCCGGACAAGGACATCGTACGTTTCAATAATAGCCTTCCGCAGAGGCATGGAAACATACTCCATCATGTCAATATGTTCTACAGTCAACTCTGTATCTGCCACAAGCGCGGTGGCAGTTTTTTTTAGTGCTTCTGCCGCACGAACATGTCCTCTCCCGGCTGACACGGAAATAATAAGAAGTTTTTTCTTGTGCATATCTGGGGAGTATACGGAACCTGCGCTCCATTTGCAAGTCCCTCTATTTCAACACATGAACCACCCCCGCATTGGCATCCACTTCCACAATATCTCCTTCTTGTAACACGGTCGTGGCTATTTCTGTCCCAACAATACACGGCGTCTGTAACTCGCGGGCAGTAATGGCGGCGTGCGACAGCATACCACCAGCGTCCGTGACAAACGCCCCGGCTTTTTTCATAAGTGGTAAGTATTCTGGACGAGTCATACCGGTGATCAAAATGTCTCCTTCGTTAAAGTCAGTCACACTGTGTGGGTCAAATACAATGCGGACCCTCCCAATGACTGATCCGGGATATGCAATTCTGCCGGTCAGAACATTCGTTTCATGCACTTTGGCAATACTATGTTCAATAGCGCGAACCATGTCTCCTACAATGATCTCGTGCTTCCCTGCTTCACAAAATACAATACATCCATTATACCGATCTAACAACTCACGCTCCAATGGAAGTACCCCTGTGCGGATATATGTTTCCACCTCGTCTTTGTCAAGACACAGCATGCTTTCATATGCATATCCCACGTGTGTGGCAAGCAGTTCCAAATACTTCATCATAAATGTTTCGCCTTGTTCGTATGCTGGTTCTGCATACACTCGTGCTTTAGATAATACCGGCATCACTTTTTCTAACACATGGTCCGGCAAAAAATCCACCACCACTTTTACCGGTCTATGCCACGTATTATATTCGTGAAACACTTGAAGAAACTGTTTGTACTCACTCTCACGCAACTGTTTTCCGTAGTGCGTATTGGTAAATGCAATCATTGCGTCTGTTTTTTGCCGTAACTGTTCACTCCATATCTGTGCCAAACCAATATCATTCAATATTTTTTTTGCCACCAACTGTCCAAATGCGTGATACGATGTTTCCTCAAAGTATGCTGCTGTGTATTTGTTACGATAGATATATAAGGCATAAGGAAACACGGTATTGAGCTCAGTATGTTTCATGAGAAATGTATTGTGAAACCCAAGGGCACTATTATAATGAACATTAAATCTCCCAGCCCAATGTTTGATCCACTTTTTTTCTGTGATTTTTTTCATATGTCTATACTAAAAATATATTCTCAAAAATTTGTAAGGGGCTCCGAGTCTGCATGTGCAGACTCGGAACCAGTTGTGACTTCACCGCCTGCGCACGTACGACAACAGACGAAGGTCACCATTCACAAGCTCCACCCAAAACCCCTCGCAGCGGTCGAAGTGACCGCCGTTGAAGGGTGAGTAGTTCGGGTCGAGCAGACAGGCGAGCCCCTCGAGCCCCGTCCCCCGCAAGATCACCAGCGCGCACCGCGGGGCCGGCGCACAGCGGAGACTGTAGAGGCCCGTGCTGTAGGCCCGGCCCGGACCCCGGATCATCTGGAGCGCTTGGTCTTGCGGGGTTTCGGTAAACCAGAGCTCCCCGTGGTCGCGCCCGGCTGCCCGAGCGCGCTCCTTCAGGTCGTCGTGAAACGACACAAATTTATCAAACTCGGGGACGGTGTGCACTACACGCAACCACTGGGCCGCCACCTCGGCGGTCTCGATACAGTGCGACGCGCTCGCCGAAGCGAGGCAGTCAAACTGAATCATCTGCACGAGCGGCATGAGCACACGGCTCACGGTCTCTCTCCCCTCCTCGGTCAGCCGGTTGTGCGCATCTCGATGCGCATGTCGAACGAGCAATGCTCGCATCAGATTTTCCTCCAAGGTTGTTGTGAATGTGTCAAGATACTTCTATCATGACGAGTGAGTATACCGTGATTATCCACATTTGTCGATATTATATCGTCAAATGTATATATTTTTTGTTTATTTCAAGCTATTTTTATGTTGTTGACGACAGTTCAACAACATGGTACTATATTGGTATATGATTACCGACATTCTAAAAAAATTGCATTTCACAGACAAAGAAATACAGGTGTATCTTGCCGTACTTGAGCATGGACGTTTGACCCCAGCCCAGGTATCCAAATACACTCACATCAACAGAACAACCGTATACAGCACTGCAAAAGAGTTAGTAAAAAAAGGCCTCCTCACAGAAGATATCGCCGGGACCACTCGGACACTGGTAGCACTTCCGCCAACATCGTTAGAACGGCTTCATGAGCATGAAAAAAAAATCTTGGACAAAAAAAAACTACTCACCATGCAAGCGGTTCGTGAGTTAGATGCATTTACCAGAGAAACAAAATATTCTGTACCAAAAATTGTATTTGTAGAAGAAGATGGGGTGGAAGCACACCTCTATAGACAAACTCCGGTATGGAATGCAAGTATTCTCGAAAGAAACAGTGAATGGCTTGGGTTTCAAGACGCCAGTTTTGTAAAACAGTATGAACCATGGATTGACTGGTATTGGGAGCAGGATTCATCAGAACGGATTCATTTAAAACTTTTGAGTAATGAAAAAGCAGAAGAAATCAAAAAAAAGAAATTTTCAAGACGGCAAATTCGCTTTTGGAACAAGACAGAAAACTTTACCGCAACCACCTGGGTGCTCGGTGACTACGTCACCATGATTATTTCAGGTCAGCGCCCGCGTTCCCTCGTGGAGATTCACGACCCTGTTTTAGCGCATAACATGCGCGAAGTATTCAAAGGACTATGGAAAGAAGTATTTAATTAAGGAAACATAAAAAAACAGCCCAATAGGGCTGTTTTTTAATAAAGATCTACAAAGGGGTGACCAACGGGAATTGAACCCGTATTATCGGGACCACAACCCGAAGTAATAACCATTATACCATGGCCACCCCACTATAGACCTATACAAAACGATGATAGTATATGCTATCACAATAGTTATGTCAACCAGCGCTCCTATGTATAAATAAAAAAACGCTTGGGACAGTTGAACCCAGGCGTTTTTTGTTCTCTTAGGTTGATGTTATCTTGAACCAATCCGTTCAAATGCA
>Ga0066639_10003626_pt1 | contig 13355 bp, 16 predicted proteins | sample CryGeyCG2114_010_2_FD_59504 | JGI IMG/M metagenome (GOLD analysis project Ga0066639, IMG submission 59504) | Groundwater microbial communities from aquifer - Crystal Geyser CG10_big_fil_rev_8/21/14_0.10 | ecosystem: Environmental > Aquatic > Deep subsurface > Groundwater | place: USA: Utah...
AGCTTTAAGATTATCTTTAACTGTTTGTGGATCTTGACCGGCTTGACAATCAGCTAAGGCCTGGTTAAAGCTGGCATCAATAGCATTTTTATGATTTTCAATCGCCAGGTCAATGCTAGCATGTTTGGCCTCAATTAAACTGTCCAAGCTATTTCTGTAAGCTTCAATCGCCAGATCAACCTTATCTCTTCTGGCTGTGACTGCAGCTTCAATAATGGCTTTAAAAGTTGCTAGAGCTTGTTTTTGTTCATCAGTTTCAGCCTTTTCTTCCAGTTTAAGGTAATGTTCTTGGCGGTTTTCATCCCATAATTCTCGGCTTTCAGCTAATTTAGCATTATGTTGATCTTGATAAGCTTGCAGCCTAGTTTGAATTTCAGCTCTTTTGGTTTCAATCGTGGCTTTAATATTATTAATTCTGTCTTCAACTTTAGTTTTAGTATTGGTAAAGTGAGTGCAAAAACCCAAAGCTTTATTTTCAATCTCATCCGGCTTATTTTTTTGGCTTTCTGCTGTTGATATTGCCAAAGATGCTGGGGTTAAACTTAAAACCAAGAAAGCTGTTATGACGATAGTAATAATTTTATAAATCTGTTTCATCAGTTGCTTGGGCGAAATTTTTAGTTTCCTGATCTTCACTATTAAAAATATTAACATCACTGTTTTCTTGATCTAGGGTATTATTTTCAGCGGTAATATCATTTAATATGGCTTCAACTGCATCATCAACATTGCCCGTCGCCGTCTTTATTTCTACAGTTTCTTTATCTTGCTGAGAGTTTATTCCAGACATTTTTTTATTTTTAATGAATTCTGGCTTTTTAATTAAGATTAAACCAGTCAGGATTAGTAGTCCAGCCATAACTATTATGATAATATTTAGCCTTTTCATCGCCCGTTTTCACCTCCTTTCTCATTGAAAATTTAATTTTTTAAAAAGCTATTTAAGTTTAGCTGATAAGATTTCTAAAAGTCAATTAAAATTTTAATTATTTAGCTCTATAATTTGTTTAATGTTTTTTTTATCCACTTTATTTTTCCTTAACCTGAATATCGTCCAAAATTGGTTTGCCCAAGTGATCTAAAGGAACTTTATCAGCTAAATACCTTCTGTCTTCATCTAAATGAATTTTTCCATGTCCATTAGGAGTGCTATATCTAAAATCACTGCCGTCTTTTTTGCCAACAAGATAAACTTCAGCCTCTCTAGCACCTTTTTGACTAATAGTTGGGTTAACTATTCGGTCATATCCACCGCCAGGCCTTGGAGAAGTTTCTCTTGAGTGGCAAACTACCGCTCCGCTATCAACTAGATTTTTAGTGTGGGAGCCAACAAATATAGTTGCTGGTCCTTGATGGTGTTCGGCTGAATCTCTTTCGTCTCGCGTTGCTTTTCTTATTCTTGTAGCTGGCAGATTTTCTGTTTTAAGTCCTCCATAACCAACTTTTGGTTCGCCTAAAAGCGTTGTTTGTCCTGGAGCAAGCGTTTGTTTGCCTCCGTTTGCAAATATTACTGTTACATAATCTTGGGCTTTTAAGACTAGTTCATGACTTCCTCTTTTTCCTTGAGCTTTTGATTTAAGCCTATCAAGATCATCTCTTGGATTAATATCTCTGGACATATGTCGTCTGCCATCTATCCTCGTCCATCTTTCTGTTGACATAACCTTAACTAATGGATTCTTCCCTTGTAGTGCTCTTTCGGTTTCATAAACAGAAGGGCCTTTAGTTAAAGAGATTTGTGAAGGTGGTTTTTGAACACTGGTTTTTAATTGGCTACGGCCCTTATTTTTAGAAGAAGCAGAAGATATTGATTGACTGCTGCTAGGTTTATATTCACCAGCTTTAGCTAAAGCATAAAAACAAATTCCGATAAAAATAGAAACTGGCCCCCAAAAAATAATCTTGTCAGCTAAGTTTTTATTGTTACTGTCGGTTTTGCTCATTTTTTCATTTGCTGCTTGTCCTTGTTCCAGCTGTTCTCTGCTCATACTTTTTGGATAGCCTGGTTGACATTTTTTTACATCATCCTTACATTCTGCTGATCCATACCATCCTCTAATTACTGATTCTGGTATTGTTTGATGATAAGCAATAGCTGGATTATATTCGGGATTTTGATTGCAAGGCATCTGTTCTCTTGATTGATAAGGATCAGCTTCTAAAGTTTCAGTTGTGACAATTCCATTATCAAAACGGGGGAAAAAGTCTGGAGGCAATGGCTGGCCAGAATTATTACAAACTGCCCAGACTCCGCCAACTTGTTGAGCGCACCACTTAGTTCCAGCAAGAGTGATTCTTCTTGTGTCTAAATTATTATTTAGCGGTGAATCTGTTAAGGTTATGTTTTGGCAATTTACTAATTGTTCTGGAGTAGAACATCTAACCGTGGCTTGAGATACCCTAGTTTCGTCAAATACTTCATATGGCCCAACCGGCTCACCGTTTATATTACATAGTTTTACCATAGAACGAGGGTCTGGACTTAATTTTGTAACCCAGACTTGATCTCCAGCTAACACAGATCCGCCAAAAGCTTGTTTTAAAGCAGCTACCACAAAACAATCATTGATTTTATTTGGTTTCCAGGGGTAGAGTAATGGATCAGTATATGGCCATGGTTTGACCTGTTCGGCAGCTGTAAAGCTAAGTGGTTGGGGGTCGTCAATAGTAAATGAATCTTGGTGAAGATTGGTATTTAGAGTTCTTAATCCTAAGGGGGTGCAAAGGGGATTACGTGATTGGTCAGTTACACGCGCACAAGTTTGGTCGCCTGGTTCTAAATCATATTCTGGTAAGGCTTCATTCATTGTTACCACTTTACAGCCATGTAATATTTGGAAATCGTTACAAGGACCTTTTTTGGCAATTATTTCCCCATCTGCCCAGGCTAGTTGTGGTAAAATTAACAGGGCAAAACAAACAACGCCGCTGGCAATAGCCATAGCAGCTGCCCTTTTATTTAAACGATAATCAATAATATTATTGAGTCTAGCTGTATCAATTGCAATAGATGCTGTTGGATTATCAACTATTTTTTCTATTTCTTGCAATTCACTTTCAACTTTTAAAATGGCAGCTTCATAATCAAATTCTAGACATCTTTGTTTTGTCTGTTCTACTTCATATTTTACCCTATCAATTCCAGTTAATACTTCTTGAGTATTTACTACCAATAATGGTTTAGCTGCTCTTAATTGGTCAAAATCTAGATGAAAATACAAACATAGTTTATAAAGACGGTCAATTTCTAGTTCTTGAGCCATCTTTTCTTTCAATTTTTGATAAAATTGGTTTGTATGATATTTTTCTGGGCATATTTGGCCAATTTCATCCAAAGCTTGAGTTGCCTGATTTAAGCTTAATTCTGGATTCAGTTCTGCCAGCCAAAAAAAAGAGGCTTCGATAACTTGTTCCAAAGTAAAAGGCTTTTCTCTTTTGCTATTTTGGTTAACTAAAAAATTAACTACACTTTGCCAAAATAAATCAGGGGAGGATGCAGCCTGATTTTTTATTAAAGAACCTAAAAGAAAATGGCACTCCAACTGTTTTTTTAAAGGATGTAATTCTTCTCTAATAAGAGAGCAATGATTAGTAATTGTTTGCCAGGGAATTTGATTAAAATACTTTTTATCATCTGGTTCAGTTGATGGAGAAATTTGTTGATATGCGCTAAGAATTCGAGAGGTTATTAAATTGGCAAGATTTAAAGTATGACGATTTAATTCTTGGGGATTAAATTTAGTTTCTGCCTGAGTAATATTCGAATAAACATTAAGTACTTCAATTATTAGGCTTGAAAAGTCAAAAGGCAATAGCGATAGATCATGGTTAGTTTCAGGCCCTTTTTCAATTAATGTAGGTTTGGGGGCTTCTTTTATCATCATCTGGGAAAAATTGAAAATAACCTTCCGATTTAATAGACATAATTATTAAAATCAATACTTTTTTGAGTATATCAAATTACTATAGGGTAGTCAATTAAATTATGGACAAGTACCTACATTCTAAGTTGAAGTACACCACTTTGTTCTTTTTCTCTTTTGTATTTTCTAAACTTGTATTTATTCACTTCTTGCTCCATGGCCTCATTGGGTGTTTTGTAGTTTAAGCACTTTCTTGGTGTATTGTTTAATTGGTTTTCCAGCCATTGAATTTGCTGGTTGGTGATCATTAATAAATTAGTTCCTTTAGGCAAGTAACTTATAATCCTGCCAATGGTATTTTTTACTGTTCCTTTTTCCCAAGAAGCATAAGCATGGCAGAAATAGAATTTAGCTTTTAAAGTTCTTGATATCTTAATATGTTTGGCATTTTCTGAACCATTATTACCAGTGATTGATTTTATTATGGGCTTTTTTGACTTTTGAAAAGATTTTAACATTTTTAAATCTTTTAGCATAGCTTTAGTCTTAGTTTTAGTTTTTTTATCCTTTCCCTTTTTAAGCATGGTATATCTTGTTTTCCTGGCTACCGTTACCGATAAAGCAGTCTTATTATCCCCTTTGTCCTCCATAAGATCTGTTTCAAAGTGACCAGCCTGTTGTCTTTTTTCTACCTTTTTAGGCCTGTTATCAATAGAAACTGCTTCTGGAATTCTGGAAGGTTTTTGACATCTAACTTTCCTGCCTGTTTTTATTCTTCTTTTTTTATGAGCTTTAGCAAGGTATATCCATAGCTTAAACTTTTTACCCTTGTCATAGATATATTTAAGGGTCTAGATTACTTTAGAGCGGTTTTTCTCTAAAATTTTTTAATAATAATTGATAAATATTTTTTCTGTTGTTCCATCTGAATTAAGATTCCTTTAAATGTAATAGAAACTTATTTTTATGGATTCCATTAAACTTTAATAATCTTCTCTTAGTATAACTCCAAAATGATTCAATTTCATTAACGTGATTTTTACCTCTGGCAAACTCATTTTTATGGTGATGAATCCTGTAATGTTTGTATCCGTTTAATACTAATCCATCATAACTTCTCCAACCATCAGTGTAAATTGTTGATTTTTCAAGTATTTTACCCTTGATTGCAGGCATAAGTTCTTTTCTCTTACAGTTATCAATAATCTGAGTAAATATCTTGCCATTTCTTTTTAAAAGTCCAACCACAGGCACTTTCCCTTTAGCTCCTCGTCCTCGCTTGCCCCTTACTCTTTTAGCTCCAAAATATGATTCATCAGTCTTAATTTCTCCGCTAATCTTACTAGTATCATTTTCTTCTAGTTGGTAGATTCTTAATCTAAATTTATGATAGAGATGGATATGAAGCGTAATTGGAAGCTATTAGAGCAGAGGCTTTGGCAGAAGAAATTGAATTATATATGGTAAGGTACGATTTGTTAATGATTGATGAAAGAGAAACAAAAGATTTAGGTGGCCGTGAAGTAACAATTCATAGACTATCCTTTTATAGGCGTTCTACTTATGATGATAAGCCAACTCTATATGCCTTATATGATATGGGCGATTTATATCAAAATATTACTGAATGGAGGTTTGATTACCCACTTTGGGACAGGAAAGGGCAAGCGTGGGGTGAGAGACCCCAGACCTTAGGATCAAATATCAAACACATCAGGATGGAATGATAGTTACTAGAGATAGGGAACAACAGTTTTTCTCTGTTGGTGAAAAAGTATTGGGTATAAAACCCGATGAAGATAAGATGGATTGGTCATATAGTACAACTAAGGATAGCCAACCAAGTATGGAAGCTGGTGGGATTTTAGATTTAAAACAGCTGGGGAAGGTAATGAGTTTAGCACCCTCTGTTCAGATAGTAAATAAATAAGTTAAATATATCAAAATATATCAAGCAGGCCCGGAGGGACTTGAACCCCCAGTTCCGCTTTTGGAGAGCGGTGGTTTGCCATTAACCGACGGGCCTATCAATAGTATTTTACCAAATAGATTATTATTTTGAAAGTTAATTTTTAATATTTTTTTTAGGAAGTTTAATCACAGATTTAATAGTGGAGTTGGGGATAATATAAATATTTCTGTCTTTATCTTTTAGGGTAATGGTTCTTAAGCTGATTTTTATTACTTTGCCTTTGTTAGTTCCAATTTTTACTTGATCGCCAATATTAAATTGGTTTTCCAAGATAATAAAAAAGCCGGAAATCAAATCTGCCACTAAAGATCTGGCGCCAAAACCAACTGCTAAACCTAAAATGCCAGCTCCGGTAATTAAAGGGGCGATATTAACTCCCAGTTCAGCTAAAACCATGATAAAAATGGTAAAATTGATAATAATTTTGCTGGTATTGGTAATTAAATTGGTTATGGTTTTGATTCTTTTTTTCTGGTTTTCTAAGTTGGTTTGGCTGATTTTTTCTGGAGCCAGCCTGATTTTTTTTATCAAAAAAGCAATAATTTTTTTAGCAATTTCGCCAGCAATAAGATAAAGAATTATTTTTAAAGTTTTTTGGCCAACTAAATAAAGCAGGTTTTCATAATTGATAATATTAAGCATAATAATCTTATTTTATTTTAGATTAATAATTTTAGCAATAAGATTATGCTGTTTGAGGTAGGGGAGATTGGTTGCTGTTTCCTAATCCTTGATTATGGGCGATTTTACTAAGATCATCAAGTAAAACCTCTTTGAGCAAGCTAAAAAATCCTTTGCCTTTTCTTTGTTCTTTAGGTTCTTTGGCTATTATTGGCTTGGTGTATTTATTTAAGTTTTCAGCTTCTATTTGACTGGTAATTTTATTGGTGGCAAGGACTATAATTTGACTTTTATTGGCTAGGTCAGTTGGGAATTGTTTATATTCCTGCCGACAAACTTGTTCTATTAGCCTAATACACTTGACTGGTTTAAGCTGCCGGCCTTGTTGCTGGTATTGAGCTTCTAGAGTTTTCATTACCAGCAAGCAAATGATTAAAATTTCTACTTCTTGTTTAACATTTTCTTGAAAAAATGTTTTTAAGTTGGCTAAAAAGGGGTTTTGTTCCTGATTTTGTTCCATTAATTTTAGTAATTCTATGATTTGTTCTGTTTCTGAATTAGAATTAGGGGATGGTTGTTCATGGGTTACAGTTTGGCTAGCAGTAGCAACACTTAGATTGGTTCTAACTTCTTCTATTGTTAAAGCTGTTGATTCTGTTGTAACTGTTGCAACAATTGGTATTGTTGGGCTAGCATCTATTTTATTTTGATTTAGAGGAGAGGGTTCCAGGGGAGATAATGCCTCGACAGTTGGGGGAGGACTTGTTTCTGTTAGTGGTACAGCTGGTGAAAATTGTCTTTCTACCATGTTACCTCCTAAACTAATGGTATTATACCATAAATAATCCTGTAAATAAATACTATAGGAATAGAGAAGAGTTATTGTAAGGCGGAGGAGGTGGGATTTGAACCCACGTGAGGATTGCTCCTCATCGGTTTAGCAAACCGACGCAATGGACCAACTATGCGACTCCTCCCTAACCTTTTTATTATACAAGAAAATTAATTCATGGTAAAATTTTAGTGATGAAGTTTGTTAAAGATAAAATTTCTTTAAATGAGTTAAAAAAGATTGCCAAGGCGATGTTTGGTGATCTGGTTAAAGCAGTTGTTGATATTAACAGAGGAATTATGGTAGTTGGCGGTGAGCTTCATGCTGATGAAGAAGCCTTGCTGTTAAAACAGGGTTCAGCCCAAAAAGATCTTTGGGGGATTAATATTTATCCCAATATGCCGGAAAACAAAATGGTAGAATTTGACTCAATGATTAATCTTAAACCTTCACAAGGAAATTTAAGTCGGGGAGTTGATAAATCTCAAATAAGAGAAAAAATCTTAAGACTTATAAGGAAGTTAATTAAAAAATGACTTATTTTCATAAAAGTTTAGCTTCAGGGCAATGGTTTAAGTTATTATTTTTTGAACAGATGGCTAATATTGGCAGTGAAGTAGAAAGAGCTATATCTTGGAAACAAAAGAAAAATAAGGAATACAGTCAGCAGGCTTTTTACCGCTGTTTAGAGCTTTTAGATTTAACGATAGCTGATATTAAAAATAGATCTAGGTTAATAGAATTAGTTCGATTAAGAGAAGTTTTAGCTGATTATTTTATCTTTGATAATCAATATCAGTCTTCTGATAAAAAATGGCAGAGTTATTTTTATCCTTTTAACTTGGCTGTTAGGATTAATTGTTAAGTTAAAAATGAAAAGCTGTTAGTTTGGTGGACCCGAGGAGAATTGAACTCCTATCCTCACTATGCCATAGTGATGTCCTGCCATTAGACTACGGGCCCTTTTGATATATTAATAAGAAAATAGCTTTATTTTCCTCTTTTGCCAGAAAACATTTGTAGTCTTCTTGAGTTTAAGTCTTTAAATGAACGGTTTTGTTTTATCCCTTGCTGTAATTTCAAAAAATCCTGTTTTCTTTTTTCTTTAAGGTAATCTAAGATATTGGTTTTGGCTTTGTTTTTAGTTTTGGTCATTTTAATTTGCTTTTTTCTTTATGTTCTGTTCTTTTTCTACATCTCCGGCAATATTTTTTTAGCTTTAGTTTGTCTGGGGTGTTAGTTTTGTTTCTTTCGGTAATATAGTTTTGGCTTTTACAAACAGTACAAACAAGAGCAAACAAGACTCGAGCTCCTTTTTTCTTTGCCATATAATCCTTTCAAAAATTAATTTATAGATTTATAGTTTGGATTAAAATCTTTACTTTGTCAATATTTTTTATTTTTTTGAGCCTGAGGCGGGAATTGAACCCGCGACCCCTTTCTTACCAAGAAAGTGCTCTGCCCCTGAGCTACCCAGGCAATTAAAAAATATATTAGTGCTGGGGGTAGGATTCGAACCTACGTAGGCCTTTCGACCGGCAGTTTTACAGACTGCTCCGATTGTCCACTCCGGCACCCCAGCACTTAAACCCACATTAAGTGGGCTTTAAGTGCTAATTTCTTATTATATCAGAATTAACCCAAGCTAAACTAATCAACTAATAAGTTGGAGTTGATTCTGGCTTATCTTGGTTTGGCTCTGGTTCAACAGGAGAACTGGGTGTTGGTTCAGGACTGGGCGTTTCAGCTGGTGTAACTGGATCAGGCGTCATTGGTTCTGGAACTACTGGTTCTTCTGCTGGAGGTGTTGTTGGTTCAGGGCTGGGTGTAATTGGTGCAACTGGGTCAGGTGTTGGTGCTGGTGTTGGTACTCCTGGTGTGACAACTGGATTGTCATTTTGATTTGGATCCATATTTTTTTCACCTCCTTTGTAAAGAAAAAATATTTTATTTTTATATCTAAAATCCATTTTAGAAAATTTACTAATAGCTGTCTAGGGTTAATTTTGAAGTTAGTTTTAACTTGAGCCTAGGGTGGGATTTGAACCCACGACCTACGGTTTACAAAACCGTTGCTCTAGCCACTGAGCTACCCAGGCTTTTTATTTTTTTAAATTCTTTATATTTGTTTTACTCATTATACTAGAAAAAGGAAAGTTTTTTAACCAAAAAATCTGCCCCACGTTTAAAAGCATTATACAAGGTGTTTCCCCGGCACTTGGCCAAGTGGGTGATCTGTTCTTATCTCCAATGGAGGTAAAGAAACTTGATCTCCCTTGAAAACAGTAATGTGGAGGAAAAATTCCTCGTATATTTTTACTGCTTATTAGCAGGGCAGTAATTATTTTATATATCAAAAGATATCAGCTTGTCAAGGGATTAAAATCTTTAGCATGATTTCTATTATTGGCAGGATAATAATAGCAGCAATTGATCTTTGACCAAACAAAGGAAAAACAATAAAAATTAATAAAATTGTGCTGTATCGGCTTAAATTTTCTTCAAATTGCCAAGCTAAATCTTTGGGTAAAATGCCAGTTAAAATTTTTGATCCGTCAAGTGGGGGAATAGGCAGGAGGTTAAATAATGCCAGACTGATATTTAAAACAATAATGATAAAAAACAAATAAACAGGTAAAGGAATAGGAGAAAATCTTAAAATTAAGCTTAAAATGACGGCCAAGATTAAATTACTAGCTGGGCCAGCCAAAGAGATTAAAGCTTCATCTTTTTTTGGAGAAGCAAGATTATAAGGATCGATCGGTACTGGTTTGCCCCAGCCAAATCTGGCAATCAGCAAAGCTAAGGTTCCAATTGGGTCAAGATGGGCTAAAGGATTTAAAGTTAACCTGCCTGCCAGTCTTGGAGTTGGGTCGCCAAGTTTATCAGCCACCCAGGCATGGCTAAATTCATGAATGGTAATGGCAATTACGATTGAAACAAGATAAATAATAAAAGATAAAGGATCAGCAAAAAGTAAATCTAGCATAAAAACAATATTAACATAAAATTATTATTAAACAAAATCTAATAACCATTTTTTTAAATTAGTTAATATTAAAAACTTATTTAAATAAATTATTTTATAAATTTTATAACTGATTTTTATTGAAAAATATATCTACCCATTTTTATAAAAATAGACTGATATTAGAAATATAAATTTTTAGTATAAAAATAATATTTTTATTTATTTTAGTGGAATGGGAGTTTATAAATAGTTTGCTTTTAATTTGGGTGATTATAAAACAGCTTTAATAAGATAAAACAGCCAGTTTTCTAAAAATATTTGTTTTTTTATTATTAATTTGTTATCATACAATTTATGGTTAAAAGAATTTGTCAACATTGTGGCAAAGGAGTGATGAAAGGCCATCAAGTTTCTCACTCAAAACAAAGAACAAGAAAGTTTTTTAGGCCTAATCTCCATTGGGCAAGAATTATAATTAATGGTAATAGAAAAAGAATGCTTCTTTGCGCCAAATGCATTAAAACTTTAAAAAAGAAAAATACATCTAAGCTTGGTTTGCCAGCTTTAAATCAAATTAAAGACAATAAAAAGACTGGTGAGAAACCAGTTTTAAAAGCAGTAAAAGACAAGCAGGAAAATCAAGAAACTTCTAAAACTAAAAAATAGTTTTTTAACCTTTAATTTTGTTTCTTTAACTTTAATCTTCTTTTTACCTTTTTATTACTTAAGGTAGAGTTTATTTTTTTTAATATATTGAGCTACTTTTTTAGGAACCAGATTGATAATAGATAGACCTTTTTTTATCCTTTGCCTTATTTTAGTTGAAGAAAGATGGGAATAAATTAATTTGGGGCGTTTGATTAAGATAAATTTATAGTCAGGACTATCTAGTTGATATTTTTTTAGATTAAAATTAAAACCGGGGCGAGGAAAAACATAAAAGGTGGTATTGGTAATTAATTTATGCCATTGGCTCCACTTTTTAAATTTTTTTAAATTATCAGAGCCAATAATAAAACTGAACTGATGTTGTGGATACTTTTTGTTTAAGATATTGATTAAATTAATTGAATCACCATTAAGTCTGTTTTTGATTTCCTGATGGCAATATTTGATTTTTTTTCCAGTCAGCATTTTGGTCATAGCGGACCGGTGTTTAACGGCAGCCAGATTTTTTCTAAAAGTATGTTTAAAACAGGGAATAAGCCAAACTTCATCAGTATTAGTATGATTTAATATTTGCTGGGCAATAAGTTGGTGGCCAAGATGGGGAGGATTAAAAGCTCCGCCCAAGATTGCAATTTTCATTTGTTTTATTTATGATTTATTTTCTCTTTTGTTTGATTTATCTTTATTGTTTATTTTTAATGTCTTTTAGCATTTTTTCTGCTAGTTTATCATTGGGATTTATTTTTTCTAAAACATATTCAAGCTTATCTTTAGCTTGGTGGTATTGTTCAGTTTCTAGATAAAGCTTTGAAAGATCAATATAAGCAGTTCGGTAATTTGGTTTTAAATCAATAGCTTTTTCCCAGACTTGCTGGGCTTTTTCCAATTTATTTTGTTGTTGGTATAAAAGGCCAAGGTTGTAAAACAGCTTAGCATCAGTTGGGGCCAGCAAAATAGCTGTTTCTAAAGCCTTTTCAGCCTTATCATTATATTCAGGATTAAGATAACCCAGATAAATAAAAGTTTTGGCTTGGGATTTATAAAAGTTTAAATGAACTGGGTTAAGTTGAATGGCCGTATTTGATTCCTGTTCGCTTAGGGCTGTTAATTGGCTGATAATTTCTGCTGATTCAGAAGCATTGGTTTGCTGATAAGCCAAAGCTAGTTTAGCGCTTAATTCTGATAATTTGCTGTGATACAAAGCCTGGTTTGGCGACAGCTGGATTGCCTTTTGCAGCTGTTCAAAACCAGTGATTAAATAATCTGATTTATAGTAGTTTTCTCCCTGATTATAGTGATAATCAGCCCGCCAGATATTAACAATTAAGTAGCCTGAATAAAGAGTTAGGGATATGTTTAAGATAAATAATAAATCTTTTAAAAACCAGCTTTTAAGGTTTAAGTTTATATTTCTGCTTTTTTGATCAGAAAAGCTGTTTAGATTAAAAGTAAAGGCGGGAATTAAGAAAAACAAGATGCCAATAATTACCACGGAAAAACCAAAAAAGTTAGTGATAAGAATAGTTATAAATCCAGTGGTTAGCGAGATTATAAGAGTCTGACTATCTTTGTCTTGATTATTCTTTCTTTTGTTTATATTTAAGCTTTGCCATAAAAAACTTAAGGTAAAAAATAAGTAGGTAATTATTCCTAAAGCTCCTTGACAAGCTAAAATATTTAAAAATTCATTGTGGGCCTTGTTATATAAAAAATCCCATTCAGAAAGTAAATTATGTTGGGCTGGTCTAAAATTATAATAAGAATAGGCAAAAGTTTCTAGTCCAGAACCGAAAATAGGGTAGTTTTGCCAGATTTTAATTGCTCCCTGCCAAACAACTTTTCTTATTTCTGATGATTCGGAAATAAATGGTGCTAATATTTCCTGATCTTTTTCTGCTGCTGGTGGGGCAGTAATTGGCTTTTGGGAGAAAATGCTAAGCCAGAGCGGCGCTTTTTTAATATAATGGTAGCTTTTTTGGCCTAAAATTAAATAAATAATCAGTGAGATAATCCAGATAACTTTTAATTTTTTCCAAACTGGTTTTTGATTTTTTAAGATGAGAATAGTAAAGACGGTAAGTCCAAGCCAAAAAGCTAACAGAGCTGATTTAGAATTGGTAAAAATTAAACAAAAAAGAAAAGTAATAAAAACAAAGTAGGATAAATATTTTTGATAATTTGTTTTAGCTTTTAAAGCCAAACTTAAAGGAATAAAAATTAAAGCATCAATAAAAGCTCCTAGCCAATTTGGCTGACCCAGGGTGGAAAAAATCCTGTTTTGAACATCTTGAACCCAGTATTTAGCATCAATGCCAAAGCGTTCTAAAATACCATAGAAAGTTACTAGAAAAGCTGAGCTAAGCAAGGCATAGATGCTATAAAAAGTTTTTTTTTGATCCAGATTGCTGACAAAAGCATAATAAAAAA
>Ga0066639_10003628_pt1 | contig 13349 bp, 7 predicted proteins | sample CryGeyCG2114_010_2_FD_59504 | JGI IMG/M metagenome (GOLD analysis project Ga0066639, IMG submission 59504) | Groundwater microbial communities from aquifer - Crystal Geyser CG10_big_fil_rev_8/21/14_0.10 | ecosystem: Environmental > Aquatic > Deep subsurface > Groundwater | place: USA: Utah...
ATGAAGGAGAATACAAGCTTATGGGTCTTGCTCCGTATGGAAAGCCTAAATATATAGATAAAATATATAAATTGATTAATGCTTTTGATGACGGAAGTTTTTCTTTAAATCTTGATTTTTTTTCTTATCATTACTCTACTAAAAAAGTTTATAGTAAAAAATTTGAAGATTTATTCGGCAAAGCCAACAGTAATAATAGTTCCAATAAAATTGTCCAATACTACGCAGACATTGCGGCAAGCATTCAATTTGTTTTTGAAGAATCCCTTATTAAACTTGTGAACTATATTCACAAGAAAACAAAAATGAAAAACTTATCATATGCCGGAGGTGTTGCTTTAAACGGTGTAGGTAACTGGAAAATTGCCAGCAAGTCATTGTTTGAAGATATTTTTATTCAGCCTGCTGCAGGGGATTCAGGAGGAGCATTGGGAGCAGCTCTATGGTTTTATCACACTGTTCTAAATAAAAAAAGAAATTTTATTATGTCACACGTATATTATGGTCCGTCAGAAAATAAGTCCGAAACAAAAGATTTTCTTGACAGAGAAAGTATCCTATATAAGGAATTTAAGAGTGAAGAAAATTTAATAGAAAATATAGTTGACAAATTAAGTAAAGGAAAAGTTGTCGGTTGGGTTCAGGACGAATTGGAATTTGGACCAAGAGCTTTGGGGCACAGAAGCATTTTAGCAGATCCTAGAACTTCAAAAATGAAAGATCTTGTAAATAAGAAAATAAAATTCCGAGAATCATTTAGGCCATTTGCTCCTTCTGTGATCTCGGAGGCCGGACAAAAAATTTTTTTAACAGAAGAAAAACATAAGCAATATCCATTTAAGTTTATGCTTTATGTTTTACCCGTTAAAGAAGATGCTAGGAGTAATTTAGGAGCAGTAACACACGTTGATGGAACCGCAAGACCGCAATTTATTCAAGAATCCACCAATCCAAGGTATTATAAGTTAATAAAAGCATTCGGCAGGGAAACAGGTGTTCCCATTTTACTTAATACGTCTTTCAATCTAAAAGGAGAACCTATTGTAAATACGTCAAAAGATGCACTTAAAACCTTTCAAAAAAGCGGAATTGACGTACTTATTATTAATAGTTTTATGGTTGAAAAGTAAATAAGAATTAAGTTATCTTGTAAAGAGCATCAAAAAACAACTTTTGAATTGGATGAGGACTGTTCCTCGTTATTTCTTTCCAATTTTCAGGTATTGGATATTCGTCTTCTTTAATATTGGAATTATCTTTCGTTTCCGATTTAAGCCACTGTTTTGTATAAAAATAACCTCTGCATGATCTGTCGATAATTTGAATATATTTATTAATTTGAGGTCTAGTCATCTCATGGAAAGAGCTGACATTTATAAAAAGATCAAAATATTTCTTCGGGAGAAGTTCAAGCTGGTGCGGTAAAAGAAATTTGATACGGCATGATTCAAATTCGGATTTAATTTCTTTAAAAGATGTAAAACTTCTGAATAAAAAAATCTTTTCTTTTGGAAAAATCATTTTTAGATAATTTTGAGATACAAACAATGCGGGAGGGATGTCAACTATACAATACGAAGAATCGGGGATAATATTTAAAAAGATATATGCCAACCTTCCATATCCTGCACCTAAGTCAACAATCCTTGCATTTTTTGGTAAACTAATTTTTTGAGTTATGCTATAAAATTCATGGATAGAATTGCATATATCTTGAGATATTGGCTTATTTTTATAATAAACAATGAAAGGATTGCCAATTAATGGTTCTTCTAATTTCTTTAAAATATTCAGCTTATCTATTTTTGAGACATATTCCATTAAGCTTGACACAAAAATGCGGTATATAATAGCCGATAGCGGATGGAATTTTCTGAGGGAGTTTTGCGGCTTCGGACTGTTGATTTTGAAACGGCTATAAAGAACAGGGGCAAAATTACCCTTTTTAAGCTCTCCAAACAAAGGCGATAACTGATGTCTTATTATACTTAAGATTCCCCAGCCGAAATAATGGTAGCTTACAGTGCGCTTGAAGTTCTTAAAACCGGCTGTTGAGAGTTGATTGACATGAAGTTTATTTAGTTTAACCCAAAAATTTGAAGGGTGGAAGATACGAGAAGATTTTTTAAACTCTGCAAACATATCTTTTAAAGTTTTGTCGTCTTGTTTGCTCATATACTTTAAATCGTACTCTACATAGTCTTTGAAAGACTTAAATGCAAAATTTTTGAGTAAAAATTCGAATAGTTTTTGCACGTTCACTGTATAAGGGGAAAAAATAAGATTGGATAAAAAATTTTTTTCTTTTATGTCATTTTTGTAATAAGAAGAATTTGATTTTGGAAGGATAAGCTGCCAGTTGTGAATGAAAAGATTTGCCCTTTTTTTATTTTTTGTATACCATTTTAGCTTTTTAGCATAATATGGTTTGTTTAAAAGGCTAAAAAAATAACCTGATCCGAAAGGAATCCCAAACTTAATTATGTTTGATAAATTTATTCTTGAAGGAAAAACAATTTTTTCCTGAGGGGGATTATATGAGTTTCGGGAAGTAGAAACAGGTATCTCATAAATCCCATCAAAATTATAAACATTATTTGAGTTTCCATAAATAGAAGTAGAGTAGGAAAAACCGTAATCTTTTAGTATCCTATACCCATCTTTAAAAAATAAAATTTTTGGTGCCTGAAATCCCTTAACCCCATACTTAATTAAGTATTTTTTTGATTCATTGAGTTCTTTTAAAAGATTTTTTTTGTTAGTAAGCTTTGCATGAGTATGGGAATGCCAGCCTACTTCATGCCCTTCATTTACAATTCTCTCAATAGTCCCCGGATATATGTCCTCCAATTTAAAAATAAGAAAAAAAGTGACTTTTTGATTATATTTTCTTAAAAGTTTTAGAAGAAAATCCAGGGACTCAAGAGAGTATCCATTATCTAACTCCCGTAATTTCTGTATGCTTAAATTCCTTGTTTTGGTTTTTTCAGAAAAAATCCAGGATTCAAAATGAATGCCAAGGAGATGAGAATTTTTTTTATCAATCATATAATCTTAAGTTTTTATATTTTTTGTCTTAAGTAGTATATCATTGAGATTATTTTTTTGAAAGCTTAAAGTTTATATAATGATTTTAATTATTTTGGAAAGGTGAGCGGCTCGAAAGAAAGAGAGAGCTGATTTCTTTTCAATGGAACATATTGTATAATTTTTAGTTGTAATATTAAAATGGCTCAACCTTTTGTTAACATAGTAATAATAACTTATAACGGATATAGCTACACTGAGGCTTGTCTTCTTTCTCTTCTAAAATCCGATTATCATAACTTTAAATTTTTTTTAGTAGATAATGGGTCAACTAAAAAGGATTATGAATTTTTTTTAAATAAATATAGAAAAAATAAAAAAATTGAATTTATAAGAATTGATAAAAATAGGGGATTTGCTGCAGGTTGTAATGCTGCTTTAAAAAGAATAAAAAAAGGCTATATTGCATTCGTAAACAATGACACTCTAGTAGCAAAAGATTGGCTGAATCCTATAATTTCATATATGGAAAACAACCCCGAGGTGGGTATGTGTCAACCAAAAATAATAGACTTGAAAAAAAAGGAGTATTTTGAGTATGCCGGTGCTGCAGGAGGATTCATGGATGTTTACGGTTTTCCTTTTGCCCGAGGCAGAGTTTTTTTTACTATAGAAAAAGATAAAGGCCAATATGATGATATTGTAGATATTGTATGGACCGGGACAGTACTTGTTACAAAAAAAGAGGTGATAGATAAAGTAGGATATTTTGATGACATATTCTTTTTATATGCAGAAGAAGCTGATCTTTGCTGGAGAATTCATCATGCTGGTTTTAGGATAGTTTATATACCTAACTCAATTATATACCACTACGGATCCACAAAAAATATCGTAGATAAAACATTTTACAATCATAGAAATGGTTTGATTATGCTTATTAAGAATTATTCTGTCTTTCAGCTTATTCGATACCTACCAGTAAGATTGTTATTAGATTTAATTGCTTTTTTTTACTATCTCGTTATCTATTTTCCGAACTGTTGGGAGATGACAAAGGCATATTTAAGCTTATTTTATTTAATGCCAAAAGTCCTCCACCAAAGAGCTGACATAAACAAACTTAAAAGAATAAACGGGAAGCCAAAATACAAATACCATCTTTACAAAAAAAGCATCATAATAGATTATTTCTTAAAAGGTAAGAAGAATTTTAAAGAATTAAACTATGAGTTCTAATTTATTTTGACTCGCAGCATAAAAGTCTTTTTTAAAAATGTTGGAGAACTTTACTTGCATGAAAAATAAGCTCTCAAGATTTATTAAATTAAAAGAAGTAATTTTTCCTTTTTCTATTATTTTTTTAATACTGATTACGTATTGGAATTTAACAAAATCATTTTTTGAACAAGATGAGTGGTTGGGTATCGGAGGTATTTTATATTATACTGAACCAGGAAGACCGTTTCTTGAAGTTTTATATAAATACATTCGAGATATTATAAGTGAACGAATGGTTCCCCTGACTGTAGTCAGTTTATATTTTCAGTTTAAAACTTTTAGTCTGCAATTCTCTTACTATGCTTTAGTAAGCATAGCGCTGCATTTGATTAATAGTTTTCTTATTTTTTATTTAAGTTTAACTTTACTAAAAAATAAGTATTTAGCTTTCATTTCAGCTTTGTTCTTTGGTTTAAACAGTATTGCTAGTCAAACAGTTACTTGGATTGCAGCCACCATGAGTACTCAAACTGCAGCTTCTTTTTTTCTTTTATCTCTATTATTTTTATCTAAATTTATTCTTGGTAAGAAGAAAAAAACTTTTTTTTTGGGCTTATCTTTTCTTTTTTTATTTATAGGAATTCTTTTTAAAGAAATCATTCTTCCGCTTTTTATTGTAATACCTCTTTTTTGGCTAATCTATTCTCCCAAAGTAAATAAAGAATTTCTTAAGAAAATAGTAGTTCCTTTATTTATTATTGCTTTATTTTATTTTTTTATAAAATACGCTTTTGTGCCACAGAATTTAAATGGTTCTCCTCAGTTAAAACCATGGCTTGAGCCCCATGCTACGACCTATGTCTATAGACTTGTTACTGCACCATTTAAAATAATTTCTCAATCGGTAGCTCCAGCGGAGCTTATGATATCCATATCAAAAAAGATAATTTTTTTAGGCTATCCTCAATATTTTGTCTATTCGGAAACAGAAGTAAATCCATATGTTTCGGAAACAGTAATTTTTGACTCGGTTTCCTATATGCTTTCTTTTTTAATCTTTTTTCTTTTATATGTCAGTTATCGATTTTCTTTAAAAAGCAAAAACAACGAGTTTCTTAAACCCCTATTAGTTTCAATTATGATAATAATAGTTAGCTCACTTCCTTTTGTTTTTATACCGGGAATAGGAGGGTATTTTTCAATATATGAGCCTCGACATCTCTACATTCCTCTTATAGGATCAAGTCTCATGTTAACTATTTTAATCTATTCCATAGCAAAAATTATACTTCGTAAACAAAAATTAGCAACCATTTTTTCTATTGCTATTTTACTTCCGTTTATTTGGTTTAGTGTTTTATCTATTAAAGGTAGAATTCATGCTTTAGTAGAAAATGCTAAGGTTAGAAAGATGATACTAAACACAATAAGTGATCAACATAAAACCTTGCCAAACAACGCTGTTATTTATACTGAAAGCGATAGTCCTTATTACGGTCTGCCATTGGGTCAAAATATTTTACCTTTTCAATCCGGCTTCGGACAGACACTTTTAGTCTGGTATTATTCAAAAGGAGAGAAATTGCCCTCATGTTTTTTCGATCATGCCTGGCTTTATTACTTAGATAAAGACCAAGGATATAAGAATTGCAACGGAAGGGGATTTGGATATTTTAGGGACTTTGAAAGCTTAAAAAGAGCAATTCAGGAAAATAATTTGTCTCATGAAGAGATTATTGCCTTTTCCTGGAATTCTAAAAAAAAGATTTTCAGGGAGAATACTCAAGAAATAAAAAACCGTCTAAAGCAGTCATCGATCAATAAGTAGTTTGAAAATATTCTTATTCTCCATATAAGTAAGACTTCAAAGGTGTAGTCAGAGTAATTGCTAAGCAAAAAATGTTATGTTAGAATAACAAAATCGAAGATGAAGGTTATCCTAGTTTTTCCGACGATTATCAACTCAGAATATGGTTTGCCCCGTACTCCGCCTCTTGGAATAACCTATCTAGGAACCGTTTTAAAACAAAAAGGACACAAGGTAAAATTAATAGATCTTCGTTTGCCAAAGTACACAAATGACTATTTTGTCAAAATCCTTAAGAAATTTCGGCCGGACATTGTAGGAGTTTCGGCAACGAGCTATGGCTATCTTAGCGGCAAAGAGATTTTTGAATTAACTAAAAAATATTTTCCAAAAACTATAACAATTCTTGGCGGTCCTCACGCATCTGTCGGAGGACTTTTAGCAATTAAAGATAATAATTTAGACATGTTCGCAGTTGGAGAAGGGGAAGATTTAATTTTAGAGCTGATTAACGCTTTAGAAAATAAAAAAAATCTGAAAAGCATTAAAGGCTTATCTTATAAAGACAAAAAAGGAAAAGTTAAAATCAATGCGCCACGTTTTAACACATCGGATTTAAGCCGGCTTCCCTTTCCTAATTTTTCTTTTTTTCCTCTTAAGGACTATAAGGCAGGAGGAGTTTTAACTCTACCGGTTATGACCTCAAGAGGCTGTCCATATGGTTGTGTTTATTGCGTGAGCTGGAAAACTCAAGGAAAAATGTTTCGCGGACGGAGTCCAGAAAATGTGGTGGATGAAATTGAAAATTTGACTGAAAAGTTCAGCGTTAATCATTTCACGATTTTAGATGATAATTTTGCATTTAACAAACAACGCGCCATCGAAATTTGTAATAAAATTGTAGAAAGAGGGTTGAAAATTAATTGGCAATGTGATCAGGGTATTCGAGCAGACAGAACAGATTATGAAGTATATTCTGCGATGAAAAAAAGCGGATGTAATCTAATTGCAATTGGAGTGGAAAATCCCGATCCCCGCGTTCTTAAAGAAATGAACAAAGGCGAAACAATTCAAGATATCAAAAGGTCAATTAGAGCTGCTCAAAAAGCAAAGCTTGTTGTTAAAGCATTTTTTATTATCGGGTGTCCGGGAGACAATCTTAAGCTTGTTAAAAAATCAATTGATTTTTTTAAAAAAATGGATATTGATCTTCCAAGATATAGTATGATGACTGCATACCCGGGAAGCGTTCTGTGGGGTTGGGTTTTGGAAAATGGCCGTTTTCTAAAAGATGCCTATGAATACACAATACTGCATCCTGACAGCTCAAAAGAAGTTCAATTTGAAACAAAAGATTTTCCGGCCAGGGATAGACTGGAAGGGATGAGATTGGCAACTAAAGAAGCAGAAAAATGGATAATACGTTACAAGCTCAAGTCAAAACTTGGAGAAAAACTCGGTCTTTTTTTATATCCTATGTTTAAAACAGACATAATGCATCATTTTCTAAAAAAACTTTATCAAATGAGGCTTATAAGAGTTGTTGATTAATTTGTGAGAATAAAGTTATTATTTATTATATGAAAAATATTTTAGTCACGGGTGGATGCGGTTTTATAGGCAGCGAAGTAGTAAGAAGATTAATTGACAGAAACTATAATGTTAGAGTTGTTGATAATCTGAGTAAACCGGAGTCAAAGGTAAAAAAAGGCTACGAATTCATTAAAGCTGATATAACTAAAAAAGAAGTAGCGCTCAAAGTTTTTAAAGACATAGACATCTGCATTAATCTTGCAGCAAAAATTGGCGGTATCGGTTATTTTCATAAATATCCTGCCACCATATTATCCGAAAATAATAAGATATATTCGGCAACTTTTGAGGCGGCAGCTTTCCATAATATAGAAAGGATGGTTTACATTTCCTCGTCTATGGTATTTGAATCTGCCAGGAAATTTCCAAGCAAGGAAGAAGATATCAAAAAAATTCCTCCGCCCGTTTCTTCTTATGGCTTTTCAAAACTAATTGGAGAAAAATATTGTGAAGCTTTTTGGGATCAGTACAGACTTCCTTATAGTATATGCAGGCCCTTTAATGCCTATGGAATAAATGAATATCCCGGAGAAGAAGTGGGGTATGCTCATGTAATTCCCGATCTTATAAAAAAAATCCTGAATAAAGAATATCCTTTGCCAATTTTAGGAAACGGTCAGCAGATACGCTGTTTTACGCATGTAAGTGATCTTGCTTATGGTATCATAACGGTAATGGAAAGCGAAAAAGCAATAAACCAGGACTTTAATTTAGCAAGTCCGACTCCAGTTAAAATGATTGACTTGGCAAAAATGCTTTGGAGATTAACAGGACAGAAAAAATCTTTTAAGGCAAGTTTTATAGAGGGTTTTACTTACGATATCAAAAAAAGAATTCCTGATACGGAAAAAATGAAAAATTTGTTAGGGTGGAAACCAAGGGTTAATTTTGAAGATGGGTTAAAAGAGGTTATAGCATGGCTCAAAAAGGAACTTTGAAGAATATGAATAAAAAAATTACGGTTTCGGTTATTGGTATTGGAAGAGTTGGATTCCCTTTAGCTCTTGTTTTGGCTGACAAAGGGTTTTTGGTATACGGTATAGGAAAAGACTTTTCCCATATAGAAAAAATCAATAGCGGTGAAATGCCTTTTATAGAACAAGGTGCTCCGTCTTTGCTAAAAAAACATCTTAAAAAAAATTTTTTTGCAACAACAGATTATTCTTACATCAAAAAATCGGATTATATTATTCTGACACTTGGAACTCCTGTTGATGAAAACATGAATCCAGTATATGAGCAGATTACATCTGCAATTGAAAAAGCAAAACAATACCTGAAGCCGGGTCAAACACTTATTTTAAGAAGCACTGTGTCCCCGCAAACGACAAATTATGTAAAGTCACTCATAGAGGACATGGGAAAAATAAAGGTTGGAGAAAACTTTTATTTGGCTTTTTGTCCCGAAAGAATTGCCGAAGGAAAGGCCATAGAAGAAATTATATCAATCCCCCAAATTGTGGGAGGTGTTGAAAAAAAAAGCACGAAAAAAGCAGGAGATTTATTTAGGAATATGGGGGTTTTAGTGATAGAAACAGACGCTGTTTCCGCAGAACTGGCTAAGCTTTTTACAAATATGTACCGTTATATAAATTTTGCAATGTCCAATGAATTTATGGTTTTGGCAAATAATTATCACAGAGATATTTATGAAATAGTTAATCTGGTCAATTTTAAATATAAAAGAGGAGGACTTGCCCTTCCCGGACTAACAGGCGGTCCTTGTCTTTTTAAAGATGGATTCTTCTTGATTTCAGACCTTCCCTTCATGGATCTGATTTCTGCAAGCTGGAAGATTAATGAATCAATGCCTCTTCATTTGGTGAAAATGGTCAGGGAAAGAATGAAGTTGGAAAAGAAAAAAGTTGCTCTTTTAGGACTGGCTTTTAAGCCGGAGATAGACGACATAAGAGAATCATTAAGCTTTAAGGTTAGGAAGGCACTTTTAAGAGAAAGAGCAGAAGTAGTGTTGCATGATCCGTACGTGAAAGATTATGTAAATCAACGGGTTGAAAAAGATGTTTACAAGGCAATAGAAAAAGCAGATCTTTTATTTATAGCAACAAACCATAAGAAATATTTATCTCTGGATCTTAAAAAAATCAGGGAATTGGTCAAGGAAAATTGTATTATCTGTGACGTCTGGAATGTTTTCAAAACGGATAAAATAGTTTTTACCATAAATCAATTAGTTCAAAATGGACAAGAAAAATCTAAAAAATAAGATTCTAAATAAAGATTCATCGGTTTTTTTTGCTACGTTTGCCCCATATGCTGACAATAAAAGACTGCCTACAAATGGAATGGTAGAGCCGCTCATGTCTTTTTTACTGCCTAAGGTCGGAAAATTATTGATTATAATTCAGCCTCATCCAGGAAGCGACAGGATAAACCCGATAGTTGAGTTGTATGAGGAAAATAAGTTAAAAAAAAAGAAAACAATATCTCCAATCCTTTATTTTCCAATATCCTTAATTTGTAAGCTGCAAAATACAAGCAAAACCCACATCTCCTTTAAATTGAGGGATTTTTTCTCGGTAATATATACTGGGTTAACAAAAAAAGGGAAATATGACTTCTTTATTGGCCTGGAGTCTATAAATACAGCAGCGGGAATTGTGCTCCGTAAATTTGGCAAGGTTGAAAAAGTAGCATACTATGTCTCCGATTATTCTCCTGAGCGTTTTAGTAATAGTTTGTTTAACTCAATATATATTTTATTGGATCGGTTTTGTGCTATGCACGCAGATTATATATGGGACGTGTCCGATGCAATGCAGTCGGCAAGAATTAAAGCCGGTTTGAATCCTCACAAGAGCGCTCCAAATATCCACGTTCCGAATGGGTTGTTTCAGTCTCAGATTAAGTGCCTGCCTGTATCAAAAAGAATACCCGAATCATTGGTTTATATGGGTACGTTAGGATATGAGAATGGACCTGACTTGGCAATAGAGGCTCTTACTAAAATTAGAGATAAATTTCCCAACGCAAAGCTCCATATTGTAGGCGGAGGAAAGGAGAATTTAAATAGACTTAAGAACCTGGCTGAAAAGCTGAGGCTTGGCAACTCTGTAATTTTTTATGGATTTGTGGACGATAACAATAAAATGGCTGAGATTGTAAGAAAATGTTCTGTAGCAGTGGCGCCTTACAGGACTATAGAAAAATCAGTCCGCTGGTATGCAGATGCAACAAAGATCCGTCAATATTTAGGGTCTGGTCTTCCGGTTGTTACTACATGTGTTCCTCCTCTTGGCAGGTCTGTCGCATCCCGCAATGCAGCGCTTATAGCAAAGGATAAAAAAGAAGATTATGCAGATGCAATTGTTTCTTTGCTTTCAGACAAAGACCTATATACAAAAATGAGCATAAGTGCTATAAATCTTGCTAAGGAAAACACATGGGAAAACACATATGCGCAGGCTTTCTTAAGCATGGAAAGATACTCCGAATAAGTTCTGGTTCAAAACACAATAATGACTAGATTTTTTAAAAAATATTCAATTGATTTTATATTCATTTTTCTGCTTAGCCTAACTCCCTTGTTCTGGTACAAAGGGGGGAGTGTAATGTTTGGCCATGATAACGTCTTTCCGCTTGATCCCATCGTTTTTCTTACAGGAAGACTGTCTACTTGGGTTGGGCATGGATTCGGACAAAGCCAAGCTCTCATTATGGGTACGATCCCGATACATCTTTTAGATGCTATTCCTTATATTTTGGGGATGTCACTACAGCAGACGCAGCAGATGGTTTATATTTTTTGGTTTTTCATGATGGGTTTTGGTGCATATGTTTTAGCACATGCAATAAATCCGGAAAGCAGAATTTTTAAATTAACAGCAGTACTCTTGTATCAATTTAATTTTTTTATTCTTCAAGGTTGGTGGATTGGGGAGCGGACAAAATTCTCTGCCTACATTGCTTTTCCTCTTGTTCTTGCAGTTTTTTTGAAAGTTTATCGGAACAATTTGAGTCCCTTAAAAGGAGCAATCTATACAAGCTTTATTCTTTTTATCTTTAACGCAGGAGGACTTTTTGGTATTTCTTTATATGGAGGCTTTTTTGTCGGAATATCCATTTTTATTTTATTTTTTTCTTTTTTAAGTTTTTTTAAAAAACAATATCAAACCATTAAGCGTCTTGTTCTTTTATCTGCATTTTCTGTTGTTGGTTTTATTCTTTTAAACGCTTATTATATTTTTCCTGTTTTTTCTCAATTTGTGTCAACTTATACACGGGGTGTGCAAAGATCAGGCGGACTTTCGGGGTTTGTAGATTGGGCATCAGTAATAAGCGCAAATGCCAGCTATATAAACATTATGAGACTCCAGGGAATTGCCGAATGGTATGATAATCCACAACATCCCTATGCAAGATTTTATTTTGAAAACCCCCTTTTAATTGCTTTAAGTTTTTTATGGTTGATTTTAATACTTTGTGCATTAATAATTGTCAAAAAAAGAGAAAAATTAGAGATAGTTTTGTATTTATTTTTGGCATATCTTTTAGGAATTTTTTTTACAGCCGGAACCCATCCTCCCCTTGGATTTTTATATGAATTTTTTATAAAGCATGTCCCTGGGGCTGTTGCGTTTAGAAGCCCTTATTTCAAGTTTGCTCCCATAATCTTTCTGACCTCAAGTTTTCTTATTGCTTTTTTTGTCGACCATTTTCGCGGAAAGATTAAATATATCATTTTCATTTTTCTAACAGTCATAGTTTTAATATATCACTTTCCTTATTTTACCGGTAATTTTTTTTCTCAGACAAAAGGTTTTTCAACACGGTTAGAAGTTCCAGAGTATGTATTTGAATTTGGAAAATGGATTAATGAAGACAATATAACAAATGAAAGAATTCTAATGCTTCCTCCAAATAATCCTGACTTAGGATACAGTAAATATAACTGGGGATACTTGAGTTTTCAATCATTGCCGACTTTTTTTACCAATAAATCATTTGTAATTAATAATGACAGCTTAAACGAAGAAGAACGACTGTTAACAAGCAATCTTTATGAGTCTATTGCTCTGAAGGATAAACATACTTCCTTACATTTAATATCTTCTCTTGGAATTAAATATTTTGTTTTACAAGAAGATACGGTTGTTGATTCCAAATCTCCTCTTCCGCTAGATTTTAAATTCTATAAAGATATTTTGGAAAATGATTTAAATTTTTCTCTTGTTAAGAAAATTGATAAATGGAGTGTTTATAAAGCTGAGGACCGAAGCTTGCCCCAATTTTTTACAACAAACAATTTAGCAATTATTCAAGGAGCAAGCCAAAGTCTTGATAAGTTTTATAATATTGAAGGTTCGGATATCTTTGCAAAAAAAGAAGACGCGACAATCATCCCTGAAAATCTTATTAGCGGATATTACGTTTCCGCAGAATGCTTAAACTGTGATGAGGGCGGTAATGTCTTCATACTTCCCGAAAGAAATATTTTGCCTGATTCTCCACTTTACCCCTTAGTTTTATTTAATGAGCAGCTGAAACTTAAAAAAAGTGATAAAAAAAATAAAATTTATGATTATTTAGGATTGACGTTAAAACGAGCTGGGGAGATTAAAGGAATGATAATTTTAAAAAAAAGGGTAGATGGACAAGTAATAAGAAATTACAATCTTTTGCTTGAGGGAATAAATAATAATTTTAACCAATTAGAAAATTACGAAGAAAAATTTAAATTAGC
>Ga0066639_10003629_pt1 | contig 13349 bp, 14 predicted proteins | sample CryGeyCG2114_010_2_FD_59504 | JGI IMG/M metagenome (GOLD analysis project Ga0066639, IMG submission 59504) | Groundwater microbial communities from aquifer - Crystal Geyser CG10_big_fil_rev_8/21/14_0.10 | ecosystem: Environmental > Aquatic > Deep subsurface > Groundwater | place: USA: Utah...
AGCATAAGTCAGGGATCTGATGTGCTAGAGATTGGAGCCGGACCAGGAAACATAACTGAAAGGTTAGCTGTTAATGCCAATAGAGTCATTGGGATTGAATTGGATCGAAAATTTAAGCCAATGTTGGAAGATTTGGAATCTAGACATGAGAATGTAGAAATTATTTATGGAGATGCGTTGATGGTTGATTTTAGAGGAATAGTGGGAAGAGGGAATGGGGATAGGTCTTGGCAGATTGCATCAAATCTCCCGTTTCATATATCAGAGCCATTTCTAGCTAAAATAGCTGATTTGCCAATTGAGCAAGCAGTATTAATAGTGGGAGATCAGCTTGCTAGAAAAATGGAAATAGCTCGACCTGATGATTTAGAGTTTTCTAAGACATCTTTATTAACACAAACTTTTTTTGAACTGAATATTATAGAGCAAATTGATAGAGATTCTTTTTATCCGCAACCTCGAACAGATGCTACATTAGTTACTCTATATCCAAGAGACAAACGAGATTTTGATAAAAGTATGGGGTTAGCGATTTTAAGAAACTTATTTTTAAGCGCAAGAAGGAATCCAACAGTAGAGAAAGTAATTAAAGAATCATGTTATTCAGGTGAAAGACATTCTACAATGACAAAGATAGAAAATCAAAGAATGGCACGAAGAAAGTCAAGGCAAGAATTGAAACAATTAACTCGAGAATGGCAAAATGGGGCAGTAAGGGATTATAGCGATGATGATTTGAGGAGTGTGTCTGAGGTTGATAGGTTAGCTATACCTCAGGATATTCTCAGCAAACCTTTCTCTAGACTAGATAGTCATGATCTTCGAGTGTTAGCGAAAGCTGTGAGCAATAGATTTGGACAATCTTGATACAACTACATGCTAATTCTATTTAGCTTACCATAACAACCTAATCGTAGCACCCCTGACCGGATTCCTTCCTACGCTAAAGCTTCGGACGGCAAGTCATTCGGTCGATATAGCTTTCTCTAAAGCTACACTTGATTTGAAAAAACTTTTTTTCATAAAAGCAATTCCTGATCCAGATTTAAGATATTTTTCAAATGCTAACGCTTGCGATCTTGTTCTGAATGCGCAATACCATTCTAGATGATAATTTAAATTTGATTTTGTTGATTTGACTTCACCAAATTGATGCTTTCTCAAGCGATTTTTCAAATTAGGTGTATAACCTATGTAATAACGCGAAGTTTTTGTATTTCTCAGTATATACGTGTAATACATGCTTGCTAACTGTAGCTTTAGCGAAAGTTAGCACCCCTGACGACTCTTATTTTGAACCGCTCCTAGCTCATTTTAACAACTTAATGGAGGCTTATCAAGCCAAAAAGGAGGAAGAATAGTGTTTTCCTCTGCTTTGTTTGATGAAAGGACTTTTTATAAAATCTTTATTGGAGATCTTCTGAATTGTAAAAACGAGGTTATTATAGAAAGTCCGTATATTACTAGCGAACGGACAAACTTGTTTATTCCCATATTTGAAAGACTTCTTGAAAAAGGATTAAAAATCTATGTTATGACTAGAAATCCTAAAGAACACACGTTAAGCATGGAGATTCAATCCGAAGAAGCAATCAGAGCATTTGAAATAATGGGTGTTCAAACACTTCTTTGCGTAGGTAACCATCATAGAAAACTTGCAATTCTAGACAGAAAAATACTTTGGGAAGGAAGTCTTAATATTCTATCTCAGACAAAAAGTCGGGAAATAATGAGAAGGATTGAAAGTGAAGCATTTACTTTGGAAATGTTTAATTTTTTAAAGCTTGGAAATTTTATTTAATCTTCGTTATATCGGAAACGTCTAGTCCTAATGCTTTACTAATCTTTTGTAATTTCTCAAGAGTAGTATTTACTTCTCCACGTTCTATTACAGAATAATAATTTGTATTTATTCCGGCCTTTTTCGCAACATCGGCTTGAGTAAGCTTAGCATTTTCTCTAGCTGCTCTTATTCTCTCTCCTACTTCTTTTCTGAATTTAGGATTATTCATATATAGATATTATACCATAGGCATTAAAATACTTAACTTATTAGGTATATTATTTTTGATTATTTATAAAAAAAACTTTTAATCTAGCTTGGCGGACAGATTTGTAAAAAGCATTTTAATAGCTTCTTTCTGATCATTGTCTCCATAGTCTTCTAAGTTCAGGACGTTGATAACCCCGATAGCTAAGGCATACTTATAATTATCGAGGAAATTTTTAATTTCATTTTGTGCTAAGCCATTTCTATTCATACGCACTCTAATAGCTTCTATAATTCCTAAAGTTCCTATCCCGTGTAAATTACTAACCTCTTTCCATATAGTAGAGAAAGTCTTTTTACCTAACTTATTTAATTCGTCAATATACAGGTCTTTTGGTAATAAGTCTTCTATCGTAACGATATTAAAAATTGTAGAGCCTGATAGTGATTTTAAATCATCACAATGGAAAGATTCTCCGGCAAGCCTAGTTTTCTCTTCTAGCCCTGCTGTATCTGAATCATTTACAAGAAAGCATTTTTTGTTATGATTTTTGCTTAAATGTGCCAAATTACTCATAGCTTCAGTGCCTCCAGCTGGAACTAATCTATATCCGTTGAATGGATCGGTAGTTACTTGTTCTTCTAATAATTCTGTCAGTTTATAAAAGACTTTTTCATCAATAGGGCCTTCAAGAATTACGTTTTTTGACCCTAAAAGATCTTCAGACCAAGTTAGAGATATCTCATCAAGAGGAGAGGGTAATTCATTTTGTGTGTATTTTGTCCACCATTTACTTGAAACTTTAGTGCCTCGTCCTTTTTCTTTTGCAACCATTAAAATCTGGTTCCTAGAATCCCATTCAACTAAATCCTTGGAGTGAGTTACATAAACTATTTGGATTTTAGAATTAATTCTAGTTAGCTCCCTGAATTTATTTAGTAAATCCTTTTGAGCCTTTTTATTTAGCGGAAGACCAATATCATCTATAAGAAAATTGCATTTTGTGAATTTTCTATCTCCGCTAAATATCTTGAATAAAATGTAACATACCATCTAAATCCAAAGCTTCTGTCTTCAGGCCAAGTCCATATCCATTTTGCATCGTTATCTTTATCAGAATCAGCAATATTCCTACAATCTCTGAATTGAATAACGAGATTCGTTGGATCTGAGAACATTCTCATTTTGATGTCTTCTTGAGTCCATGCTGATCTAAGCTTTTCCCCGGCTTTTGCAGCTCCTCTGTTTAATTTATCTACTCTAATACTAGTATCAACATTGGTCAGATCGCTATCTTGAATTCCTCCTAGCTCCAACAATTTTTTAATAGTTATTATGTGTCCTTTATTACTATTTTCATCCTTATCTAAATCTTCATAAGTTAAAGCTAATTCAGTAAGAGGAATATTCTTTCCTTTTATTAAATCTCCTAATGCATTTATTAATGTTGCGTCGGGGATTTTATTTGTTATTTCCTGTAAAATACCCTCTATGTTTAGTGATACTGATGGAGCAGGTTCAGGCTCTTGTGTTTCAAGGGGAGCATCTGGGGGTAATTGCTCTAAGGATTTGTCTATTGGAGGAGTAAGAACTCCTACATTAACAGGGAGCTCTGGAAGGTCTACTTGATAAGTATTTCCAGTTCTTGAAATTACAAGTTTTTCAACAGTTTCTAACCCATATGTACTCTTTAAATAGTTTAATTCCTCTTCGGAAAAATCTATAAATTCACCAGAAATATATGGTTCAGTATTGCTTAATTGATATTTATCCGTATCTTCAAAATCTTCTACAGTCAAAAATTTATTAATAGCTAAGAGAAGATTACTCTTACCGCTTTCGTTGCCACCCACAAGTGCTGTTATCTGGGGGTCTAACACAAGTTCTGCTGAAGAAATAGATCTGAAGTCCTTAATTATTATTTTGCCTAGTTTCATATTATGCCTAGGCAGCCTATAACTTATACTACTTTTATATACATGAGTCAATTAGAATATTAAGGATTTCCAGATAAAAATGTTCTCGGATTAACAGGAATTCCAAAGACATTTATTTGAAAATGAAGATGTGGGCCTGTTGACCATCCTGTTCTTCCCTCAAGTCCTATTACTTGATCAGTTGTTTTAATTTCTTGATTTTTAATGACATAAATCTTGTCAAGGTGTCCGTAGATTGAGGTTACATTATTTCCGTGATCAATTATTATATGTTTCCCAAACCCCCAAAATATCTCTCCTGCATAAATAACTTTTCCCGGCATAAAAGCTGTAACAGGGTCTCCAATTTTTCCGTTAGGATTTGCGATATCAATTCCTGAATGGAATAGTTGATAAGGAAGATCAGGCTCTCCAAATTCCAATGTAATAACTCCTCGTGTAGGCCAAGCTGTTTTAGTATCAATTTTTCCAATTACTTTTCCTGTTGCGGGATCATGAATTTCAACTTCATGAGTTTGTTGATTTTGCGTTGCAAGTCTGTCGGAAATTATGTCAATTCCTGAATTAGTTAGAAGAATTACTGCAATTACCGGAATTAGAAGGGTAATAAGGAAAACTGAAGTAACATATAAGAGCTCTTTTCTAAAAGACCAGATAGTAAAAAGCTGAAGAGGATTCACTAAGTTAAATAAATCTCCTTAGGATCAGTTGTTAGGAGTGGGTGTTCTTTTTCGGAAGCCACAACCTTTAAGGCAACGTGATTCTGATCAGCAATAATCAGAGCTTCTCCGCGGTCACAAGTTAAGAGAAAATGTTCTTCGTATTCGCTTAATTTAAATTCAGATGCGACCTTTTTAATTGTAGTTGTATCTTGGCGCATTAAAATTCTAAGGGACGATTGTGAGGCAATTGCTCTTCCGTATTCTTGAGACAAAAAGTCATTTGCTTGCTGAGTGATAATTGTTACGCCCAAATAATATTTTCTTGCCCGTCTAACTAGGCCTGAAATAAATCTTGCACTCTCGGGATGTTCAAGAAGCATCCAAGCCTCGTCTATTACTAAGATTCTTTTTTGAGGGTTTGATTTAACCTGAGAATTTACAAAGTTGGCAATGACCATCATCATAATTTGACGAAGTGATTCATTTAAATCCTTAATGTCAAAAACTACTAACCTATTGTTAAGCTCGATATTTGTCTGTGAGTCAAAAACAGAAGATAACGACCCTTTAACAAAACGCTCCAACCTATTACAAAGGTCACTTTGACGCATATCTTTCAACACTTTATAGAAATCTTTTAAGAGTGGGTATGTTTTAACTTTCTTTGACATTCCTTTGCCACTTAATGAAAAACCATGTTCTTTATATGTTTGAATTATTGCTTTATCGACTATTGCTTTTTCTTCCGAAGTGAGGGAACCAACAAGTAAGGAAATAATTTCTGTTAAATCCTGGATATGCTCGATGAGATCATTTTCACCGTTATATGAAGTCAAAGAAAAGTCAAATGGATTAATCTTTTCAAGAGATTTTGCAGAAAGTTTTATATATGTTCCATTAACCGAGGCCGCAAGCTGTTTATATTCTCTTTCCGGATCAATAACAATTGCGCGTGTTCCTTGCATGAGCTGTCTTAGTATTTCTACTTTTGCAGCATAGCTTTTACCACTCCCAGATTGCGCAAAAATAATACTGTTTGCGTTATTTAATAAAAACCTGTCAACGATAACTAGGGAATTATTCGATTTGTTAATTCCATATAATATTCCCGATTCCTGAACGAGTTCAGAAGAAACAAAAGGAAATGTTAGAGCGGCTGATGAGGAGTCCAAGTTTCGTTTTTGATTTAGTGTGTTTTCCCCACGAGGCAGGACGGATTGCAAGCCTTCAAGCTGCTGAAACGCTGCGGTTTTAATATAGAAAAGATGAGTCGACATAACAGTCTCAAGAATTGTTGTTAATTTATTTAATTGCTCTAAGCTGTCCGCAGTTAAACTCATATAGATTGATATCTGGAAAAGTTTTTCCTGCCCCCTTTGAATTTTATCTTTTAATAGAATCGCAGATTCTAATGGATCTGTTATTTCTGATCCAATTATCTTACCGTTCTTCTGCATGGCTCTTTTTGTTGACTCTAGCTCGGTTATTTTCCTATTTAATTTTGGTAGGGCTACTAATGGATCGACTTGCTCAATATGATATGAGATATCAATATCATGATTGAAATTAATAAGCATATTTAGCCAGCCAGTTGACGCTATGTAAGGAAAACCGGAAATAAAAAGTGTTCGAACATACTTATCACCAATTTGAAGATAAGTTCCATTTTCTTCAAGTCCGGAGTATGAAATTAAATCAACTTGGTCTTGTTCACCAAAATTATATTCAAAAGACTTTTTGAGAAATTCGGCCTTTTTTGCTTTCCTACTCTTTTTACCATGCCATGGAAAGTAACTAGGAATAGGCAGTCTATTAAATTGTTGTATTAATTTTTGCATATTAATTATTAAGTAACATTTCGATCGTGTGTCCTTTAAGTTCTTGTGTTTTTATTTGGTTTGGATTGTAAAAGCTATAGAATAAATCTAAAACTTCAAGACTGTCCAGGATTCTTGCTTTCATGCCAAGTTTTTCAAGACCCCTAGCTACAAGATCTCTTTGTAGATACATATGTTCTCGTATTACCGAATATTCTTTGTTCTTATCCGTGTGTTCGTAGGGAATAACTATATAAAAGCGTCTGGACAAAATCTTATTGCCTGAAACAAGGTTTTTAATAAAGGAGCTGTAATTATCAATCTGCATTTTATATATCTTTTCTCGCTCATTCTCTTTGCTTTTACCAATTTGCTCAAGATAACCATCAATATCAATCTCCCTGACTCTTACGAGAACCTGAAGTTTTCCCGGAAGTGAATTTAGAAAGTTTTGAAAACTATCAATTAATATGTCCTGCTCTTCTTCGCTTTTTAATTCAAAATTAATTGAGGAGGTTTCAATTACTACCCGATATTGATTATTAGGTAGTATCAAAATTCCATCTCTTACTTCTTTAATTTGAATTTGTCGCCTAGTTGAGACTTTATTTTTGTTCTTGTTCAAAAGCAACATGCATACCTCCTTTTCTACTACTTTTTAAGCTGAAGTTATATCTCGGATTAGAAATTAAATCATCAAGTCTCACAAGATCACCAACGTTGATACTTGGAATTACAGTTTTGGCTTTTTGCGTAAGTGATTTTTTAAATAAAGCTCTTGGTTTTTTATCAAGAGCTGGTAGATCCATATTTCTTAAATAAATATCGTTTTTATTAAATACATAGTATTTTGGCCTAAGATTGTATGAAAGTAGTATTACTAGCCAATTAATAACTACTTTGTTTTTAATTCTTACTGCAAGCGCAGAGCAAACAATAACTGATAGAAGGATGATGGGTAATTTATATATTGAAAAGGAAAGTATTGGAGGAAGCCCGATATAAACGATAGCTGTTATAAAAGCAGGGAAAACTAAAAGTAAAAGCTGAGTTAGATTAAGATTTCCGGCAATTTTATCCTCTACTGTTGTAATTTGTGCTGGGATTATTCTCGTTCTCATGCTGCTACCACCCTTCTTGGAGTTTTTGCAACACCCTGGATAGCTCCCTCAGAGGAATTTTTTGTTGAAATTACATTTATAATCTGTCCTCCAACTTTTTTTACCATTCCCCGCCCACTGTTATAGAAAATTAGCTGCATCATAATTCCCGGGGTTTTAAGAAGAGTAAATAATAGACCGATTCCAACGAGAATTGAAATTAGAGAATTAGTGCCTTGTTGACCTGGAATTGTTAGGAAAGCAGAGGCAAGTTGGATTATAACGACGTGAACAAAAACAGAAAATACAGTCATGATATATGTTTTAATAGTAATTTCTGCAAAGTCTGAAAATTTTGGAATAACCCAGAGAAGAAATATAAGAGGCGCTAGAACTGCCCCAAGTGAAATTAAAATAAGACGAGTTATATAAAACAAAACAAGAACTACTGCAAGAATTACAAATAAAATCATAAAAATAAGGGTAATAATCGTTGTTGTTCCCGCAACCAGAGACGCAGGATCAAAAGCATTTAGAATCCAAGCACTTCCTATGCCGCCTGTTAAATTAATTATTACATGTACTAAAGCATTTGCCGCTTGAATAACCCAATCTGCTAAAAAGATTGAGGAATTAGCAAGTAAAAATGCTAGTCCAACCCGAGGTAGTAAATGCTTAAATTCTATTTCATCAAAGCCAAAAGTGGACGCGCTCATTACGTGAAATCCAAGTAGCGCAACAACAATGGCAAAAAGCGAGTCCGTAATGCCAACAATTACTAACCAGAAATTAAAGATTACTGAATTTGCAGCAAGAGAGGGAGTAGTAGTTAAAAAGCTTATTATTCCGTTAATAAGCGGTTTTGTTGCACTTTGTACTATGTTTTGAAGAAATCCTGCTATTGCATCAAGTAGTACCTGCGTTAACCCGTTTGATGGGGTCGTGGGAACTATTGGAGTTAATGCAATTTGAGTAGAGGTAAAATTCCCGGCTGGTGTTGTAAAGGCGTGAGATAAAAGAGAAGTAATAAGTGACGCACCAAGAACTAAAACAAGTCCTAAAACGGCATTTCTTATAGTAAGCTTGGCATGTTCTATAGCGTCTGGCTTACCAACAGAAGTAATATATGAATATCCACCTTTTATTAAGAAGAAGGTTGCTCCAAGAGTTGCAAGAATAATTAAAGTATTAAGAGTTTGACCGGTAAAAGACGCAATACCGCTTTCCGCAGCAAGTACAGGGGTAGCAGATACGAAAAATATGGTAGCTATTATAGCTACAATTTTTAATAACTTCATAAGTCCTCCCTAATTTTTATAGACCGGAACTTGCACCAAAAGCTGTTGTTGCAAGTTGTGTGACAATATTACTTAAAACAAATGCTCCCAAAACAATAGCAAGACCAATAGATGAATACAAAATAGTTTTTTTGGCTGAGTCTAGCGCTTCAGGATTCCCTGAGCTTGTAATGTAGCGAACTCCTCCGTAGACAAAAAATCCGGTTGCGATAAGCCCTGAAAGAGTTACGAAAATACCAATGATACTTTGAATGAAGCTCTGGATTCTTGTAACGTCTCCTCCTACTGCTTGAGCAAACGCAGGAGTAGCAATTACTAATGAAGTAATAAAAACAGATTGTAATATGATTAACTTTTTCATATTCTCACCTCCTTTCAAAACAAAAAACTGCCCGAAGGCAGTTTCTAGAACAAACAATATTTAATTGGATCAATTTATATCAGAGGAATTGCTGGAAGTCAATACTCTTTATTTTTTTAGTCTTAAAAAATTCATCTGTAATTACGCATTAATTATATAGCGCAATGCGTATTAATATTTTTTAATAATTAACGTGATACAATTTAATTATGAGTAAGAAATTATGGTATATTCAGCAACTAGATTTGTTCAGGGGTCTTGCTAAAGATAAGCTAACACAAGTTGAAGCCCTTTTTTTTATGAAACATTATGATAAAAGAGAAGTTATCTTCGAGCCTGGAGACAAAGATAAGGTATTTCTTGTAAAAACAGGGCAAGTTGAACTATATCAACTAACCCCGTCAGGTAAAAAAACGATTATAGAAAGACTTCTTCCTGGAAGTTTGTTTGGAGACTTAGGATCAGGTTCTCAAACTGAAACATTTGTTGAAGCAACAACTGATTCTTATGTCTGTTCACTTGATAAGAATAATTTTTTTACTCTGGTTAGTCAGTACCCTGATCTATCTGAAAAATTCATGAAACAGTTATTTAATAGATTGTTGCGGGTAGAAAAACAAATGTCATCAGTCGCTGCTGATAATGCTTTTCAAAGAATCACCAAATTATTCTTAAGTTTAGGAAAGCCCAAATCGGAAGATTATATGGAGATATCGGAGAATTATACTCATGAGGAATTAGCGCAAATGCTTGGAATATCACGCCAGACCGTAACCACTCTTATTAACCAGCTGGAGAAAAAAGGTTTAATACAAAGAAACGGAAAGTCAATCCGATTTAATCCATCAAGGCTTGAACAATCTACGCTGTAAAAATTATTTGTCATCTACACGACAGATTACTTAACATGTATCCTCTATTCTTAGGGAATGAAGGGTATTACCGTATGTTGCGATGGCGATGAGAAGCTTGAAAAAGAGCTCTCCCTATTGTCATCAAAGACAAAGAAAAACTCCAATTTAAAAAATAAACTAAAAATCCAATTTGATAAATTATTTATCTCAAACTTAAAAATAGTTAGGAGGTGAAATTATGAAAAAACCATATTTATACGTGGCAATTATAGGAATTTTGGTTGTTGGTGGCGGGTTTTTGCTTTTAAAGAATCAGTCTTCAACATCTTCTACTACTCAGAATGAATTAGCTAAGCAGGAGGAAATCAAAACAGAAGAATCTGCAGGAGAAGCTATGATGGGTATCGGATATATCCTGAAAAACGGGAAAATGATGGTTGAAGAAAATCATCAATTTAACCCTATGACCGCCGGTGTGACATTTGAGAATGGTACTACCGTTTCTACGACTGGACTCGTGACCAAGAGTGATGGATCATCGTTTACATTAGCTGAAGGCCAATCTATGTGGACAGATGGAACGTTTATGGAAGCTAGTGAAGAAGCTCAAGCCGACTCAAAAACTAGTTCAACTGATTCCGGTATATCTTCTCGTTATATTGATTATTCTGAGAAAAGTTTTGTAAAAGCATCTGAGAATAACGGGAGAGCTGTACTTTGGTTTGCAGCACTTGCATGGTGTCCATCATGTCAGGCAGCAGATAAAGATTTTAAGGCGAATTTCAATAAGGTACCAAGCGATATCACTATCCTTAAAGTTAACTATGATACTGAAAAATCTATGAAGCAAAAGTATGCAATTACCATGCAAGACACTTTTGTTCAGGTTGATAGTCAGGGAAAAGAAATTACCAGATGGAATAGTGGAGGACAAGGAGTGGGAGCACTTCTTGCGAATGCAAAATAAATTATTTCCCTAGCATTGGGAGCAAGTTTTTTATTGCTCCTGGTCCTAGAAGAATAAGCACGATATCATTAGTTTGTATAATATTAAAATGAAGCACAAAAAAAATATTAAAAAATCTTTTAAATTGATTCCCTTCGTTTTATTAATAATTTTCTTAGTTGGAATGTTGTTTTTTAAGGATGGGTTTAACAAATTTGAATCACAAACTAACGCGTCTGAATCACCCCAAGCAAAAATTTTACATGACCGAATAAATTATAAAGATTATTCAGAGCAAAATTTATTATCTTCGGAAAAAACTGGTAGAACTTTATTATTTTTTGCAGCGACTACCTGGTGTTCAAACTGCATAGCGCTTGATAAAGAAATTAAAGCACATTTAAATGAGTTACCAAAAGATGTCACGATACTAAAGGTCGATTATGATAATGATAAAAAAATGAAAGCAAAATATGGAGTTACCGTGCAAACCACTCTAGTTTTGCTTGATAGTAATGGGAGAGAAATAAAACGCTGGATAGGAACAAGTTTTTTTGATGATTTACTTTCAAATTTAAAATAGTATGTTTTTACTAATACCAATTGCTTTTATATCCGGGGTTCTTACAGTTTTTTCACCCTGTGTTTTGCCAATTTTACCAATAATTCTGGCAAGCGGAATTGATGGTAAGATTTGGAGAATTAGAGGTATTATCGCAGGCCTCGTTCTAAGTTTTACTATTGCTTCCCTGCTTTTAGCAACGATCGTAAGAGTATTTGGAGTACCGGTTGATGTAATCCGTAATTTTGCAGTAGTTCTTCTTATTATTTTAGGCTTGAGCATGGTTTTTCCAATTATCTGGGAAAAAGTACAGATATTTATTGAACGGCATTGGAAAGTTAAACCAGCACAAAATCAGAGCAATGGATTTGGCGGAGGATTTATAACAGGCGTTAGTCTTGGAATTGTTTGGACTCCTTGTATTGGTCCTGTTATTGCTGCAGTTGCAACGCTTGCTGCAGTTAATTCTTTTTCAATTGCAACTGTAGCAATTTCATTTGCTTTTGCATTAGGCACTGGAATACCACTGTATTTTATCGCAAAAGGTGGAAGTAGGATTACTTCAAAGCTTGGTGCTTTTAAACAAAACAATCAAAAAATAAGGCAAGTATTCGGTATTATTATTTTGGCAACCGCTATATTTATATGGATTGGGGCAGATAGAACCTTGCAGGCTTGGACACTTTCTCATTTACCTGAGTCTTGGACTCAGCTTGCAACAACATTTGAGAAAAAAGTAAACGTAGATAAATCATTGCAAGAACTTAAAAAGACCCCAAGGTCTCAAGGTTCCTCAGGGCAAGAAGTTATTAACAATGTGGCTTTGCAAAATGATTTTACAGGAGCAAAAGTAAAGCCTGAAGATTTAATACAGGGTTGTTTTGGAAAAGATTGTATCTCTTCAATTGATAAGCCATTATTTGAAGAAGGACAAAGAGCTTCTTGGCTTAAGGAAGATGACGTAGTATTTACCATTAATTATAAAGGTGTTCAAAGGGCTTATCCTCAGCGGATTCTTAACTGGCATGAGATTGTGAATGACACTATTTCCGGTGATCCGATTGCGATTACGTTTTGCCCGCTATGTGGATCTGCGGTTGCATTTGAGAGAAAAGTAAACGGAATTATTACGGAGTTTGGTGTTTCAGGGAAGCTTCATGAAAGTGATCTGGTTATGTATGACAGATATGAAGGGAATCTTTGGCAGCAAATAACTGGAGAGGCAATTGTTGGCCCGGGTGCTCGAAGAAACGAAAAATTAAAACCTATTTTACTGGGAACAACGACATGGAGAAAGTGGCGAACAGAATTTCTAACTACTCAAGTTCTTTCCCGAAATACCGGATTTTCAAGGAATTATGATCAGTACCCTTATGGAACATATGAACAAGATGATCAACTACTGTTTGGAGTTAAAGGTTTAAACAAAAGCCTGCAAATAAAAACAGTCGTATATGGTGTTGAAGTGAACGGACAGTCAAAAGCATACCCGGAAAGCATATTTGATAATAACTCTGTTATTGAGGATTCATTAGGTAGTATAAAGTTGAAATTGGAAAAGACAGATTCAGGGGAAATAAAAGTAACAAACCAAGAAACTAACGAAATGATTATTCCCCTTCGCCTGTTCTGGTTTGCATGGGCAGCATTTCATCCGGATACACAGCTTTATCAATAATTATGAAAGCAATTTGGAACAACACAATTATTGCGGAAAGTAACAAAACAAAAGAAATTGAAGGAAATATTTATTTCCCTCCTGAAGATGTAAAAATGAAATACTTTAAGAAAACATGGATGAAATCTGTGTGTTATTGGAAA
>Ga0066639_10003634_pt1 | contig 13342 bp, 10 predicted proteins | sample CryGeyCG2114_010_2_FD_59504 | JGI IMG/M metagenome (GOLD analysis project Ga0066639, IMG submission 59504) | Groundwater microbial communities from aquifer - Crystal Geyser CG10_big_fil_rev_8/21/14_0.10 | ecosystem: Environmental > Aquatic > Deep subsurface > Groundwater | place: USA: Utah...
TCGTGTTCCACCCGGATTTCGCGGAGGAGTTGGCTCAGGCCGCGTACGTCCTGGATTTCCAGGTTGAGTTCGGCCAGGCTCGCCTGGTCTAGGAACTCGAACGCGATCTGGATGTCTGCCAGCGTTTCCGCCGTCAGTTCCGCCATTGTTTCCACGATCGGTTCGTCCGCGCGAAGGAAGGTTGTACTCCGGTCGTTTGCGAGCTAAGCCGTTGTCGCGGTTGTAACGAGTATCCGTTCGCGATCTTCGATCATATCGAGGCATCCGATTTCCGTTTGAGTCATTGTGGCCCGGACGGCTTGCGATTCCTCGGTAGTTATTTGTTGGCGCCACATATCGATAACGGTCATTGCTATTGCCACGTCGGTCAACTCGATAGACCGCACCAATCTGGCGCTGCCCACGAAATCCTACGTTGTGTCGATTCTGATAGCTGTATCGATAGTTGTCGCAGACTCTTGAGTAGTAGTCCGGTCGATACCGATTAAAATCGATACTAACTGAGACTAGCTCAAATCCGTTTCCAAATCGTCGAACGATTCGAACTGAAGTTCGACCTAAGTTTAGCCTAACTTCTGTGTACCAAGTTGTTCGATTATAATAACCATGTCCGTATGCGCGGGTGTAGAATCGATAGGTTTGCCCAGTCGATCCATAGTACCGGTGCATCTCATTGTGATGAAAGTACCTTCGCTCAATTACGGTGAATCCAGGATAGTATGCGAAATGGTCTCTAGGGTTTCGATCGTGGTGATAGCGCTCATAGAGTCTACCGGCGCGCAGTCCTTCCCAGTATCCATCGTCAAAGCCATGTTCGTAACCGTTGCGATAGCCATCCCTGTAGCTGTCGTAGTACGGATACCAACCGATTTGGTCTTCATAATCATAAAACGTTGCTACATATGGGCGATATCGGCCGTCTGAAAAAGAACTCCAGATCCAACCGTAAACGCGATGGTGTCGCCAGTATCCATAATGGTCGGTGTACCAACCCCATGGATCGTAGGAAACCCATGTTAATCCGTGTTCGTCTGTATCGACCCATTTACCATTTCTATATGGTTTCCAGTCCGATTCATAACGGTAGGGAACCCAGTAGCGTGTTCCACCAACGTAGACCCAGCGGCCTTTTCCGGCAAGAGCACGATCTTGATTCCAGTCATCGCCAACGTATTCGTCGGGATTAGTGATGACTTCTTCAGGTGCTTCGTATTTTGCTTCAACAATGATTCGAATTTCGTCGCGAAGCGAAGGGTTGTCTCGGTGGTAAACTTCTAGAACTATTTCTGAAACATTTAAATCAACGACGTAAAAGTTGACGCCTTCGTCAGTCACTTCAAAGTAAGTGTTGTTCAAACATGCTTCAGCATCCAGAGGATCACAGGCAACTTCATCAGTACTTGATTTCCAAACGAACTCTTCTAGGTATCGTTCCTGTGGATCGAGGTTGATGTCGCCGTCGTTTCCTCTGATTTCATTAAAAACATCAGCAGAAATGCTGATCACATCATCAACCCGTGCAGTGATAGTTTTACCCGTCGTCTCTGGATTGTAGTTATCGTTGATTGAGCTTATGCGTAAAACTTCTCCAATTTTCTCTTCAGCAGAGATCATTGGGGAAGTGCTCAATCCAAGCGTCGCTAGTATACTTAACGCAGCGAAGCGCATGATTGTGGTATTCATATAGTAGTCCCCTCTCTTTTTTTCAAAAGTTTTGCTCCATTAAGAGCAAGGGCTATGCCACAGTCAATAATTCGCCGATAAGAAAAAATATCTTTTCAGTCAATGACTTAATGCATCGCATCTAAATTGATATATTGCGTCAATAACAGCGCAAATTGCTTCTGGTGCAATCTGGGACTACTCAAACGAGTAAAAACGGGAATTTAAAAAAAGAAAAGCCCGATTGAACTAACAACCGGGCTGAACCTTTTTTGGAGTAATGAGTTGATCGGGGGGAGTTGACCGCCTCATTTCCAAATTAATCAATCTCACTTACAAGACTACCAAAGGGTTGTTAAGATGAGATGAAAGTCACATTAAAAAGGTTTAATCTTTGAATTCTGAAAAAACCTAATAATTTCAATATTTAAATGGCTTATTGATCCATTGAAAACGTGGATCCATCGATGCCAGCCCTGGCTCCGCAGTACATTTCACGGCAATTTCCGTCTGAATCGGTGAGAAGTATTTTGTTCTCCACAATGCTCATTTCCAATCTACACGTGCGTATATCGTTCTCTGACCATTCATATTTTTCAGTGTAAACAAACGTTTTGCCCACTTTTGTGGCTTCGCCTTCCATGCCACACATATGCGCATTTGTAGCAACGAGCTCAAATTCAAATTTAATTTTATTTTTAGAAATTTTTTTAATTGAGAGAGTGTCCTCTGCTTCAACAATTTCCCATCCATCTTCGCTGTCTGGATTCATCATTCCCACTTCATGAGTGAAGCTATATTGACCTTCCATTCTTTTTGCTAACGAGGTCCACGGCCAGGCATTGGCATTGCCAGCAACTAGGCTAACAAATAAAAATAATAGAGTGATTGGTTTTTTCATTTCGTTCTTTCCTTTTTTATAGATTTCCACCAATAGCCAGCATTGCTGCTGGACCACTAGTAGAGTTGGGGGTTATTTTCCACGTATAGTATGGAAACAAATTGGCAATAAATTGTGAGCCAGAATAGAAGTTAAATCGAAGTCCAGTGTTACCCACTATTTTTGGGTTATCACTTTCTGATTCGCCGCCGATTAAATTAACCGAAATTTTTGGCTCAGCAAAAACTGAAACTTTGAGTGGTTCTGCCTTAAGAAATACGTAATGAGCTCTGTAAAAAGCAGTTGACGCGAGAATGCCCGAGTACGCAGATGAATAAACCGTTTCCACATAGGGTTGGAATTCAAATGAATCGACCGAGGAATAAGAGTAAAAATAAACAAGACTTCTGGATTCAAGCGCATCAAAATTTTCTGTTTTAGAGTAAGCGCCCTTCATTCGAATCTCAGATCGAAAGACGAGATTTTTAGATAGTGCGAAGTTTCCACCAAATCCGATATAACCAAAACTTGGCCCATAGGATAACGTCTCATCTGAGGAGTAAATTTTGTGATTTGCTTCATTTCCGGCCTGTAAGAAGAAATCGAATTTACCATTTCGAATCAGCCGAATGCGCAAGTTTGTTGAGTGTATTAGGGCGTCGGATCGCGCTGGCGTGTAATGTTCGGTGTAATACTGCGTTGCAAATGTTTTAGGATTCACGGCATTTTCAGGATTCTCGCCATTTTTTGTTTCGCTGACGGATTCAACCGCTGCAAGTATATTTGGAGATGAGGCGAAAACGAGGATCGCGCTAGCAACTGAAAATATCAATAATTTTTTTGGAAGCATGTCCATCTCCATAAGGGTTTTCTAATAATTGCGGAAAAGGTGTAGTGAGCGCTTTGAGCGTTTCATCGACAATTCGGTTGGTGTCAGTGCCAACCAATGTGGAAAATCCAGCCGTCACTCCTTCGGGGCGCTCTGTGCTTTCCCGTAAAACAATGATTCGTTTCCGTAAGCTTGGGGCCTCTTCCTGAACGCCTCCAGAGTCAGTCAAAATGACTTTCGCTCTAGACATGAGCTCAATAAAAGGCACATACGATTGTGGTTCAATCAATTCAACCCCGGGGATATTTGAAAGACGAGAGTAAACGATGTCGCGCACGTTCGGATTTGGGTGAACCGGATAAATAAATTGGTAATCCGGAAGCGTTCTCGAGAGAGTTTCAATGGCGTCACAGATGTTTTCAAATCCAGTCCCAAAATTTTCACGACGATGGGCTGTGATGAGGATCATCGGGGCATCACTCAATTTAGAATTTACTTCTTTAGGAAGTCGAAATTTTTCTGGTACATCATTGGCGATCAGCCTTCTATTGATACCGAGGACTGAATCTATTCCGGTATTGCCAACCACGAATATTTTCGATTCATCAAGACCTTCACTTAGCAGGTGCTTTCGTGCCGTTTCGGTCGGTGCGAAATGATAGTCCGTGATTCGAGACAAAAGTTGTCGATTGGCCTCTTCGGGATATGGAGCAGATAAATCATAGGTCCGCAAACCCGCCTCTACATGAGCAATCGGGATGCGATTAGAGAAGGCCCAGAATCCCCCAGCCAAAGCGCTTGTCGTATCGCCTTGTACAAAAAAACAATCGCAGTCTTTGATACCATTGATTTGATCGAGACCTTCAAGTGTTCGCGTGAAAACCTGAGAAGGAGTTTGGCCTTTGGTCATGAGATTCAAATCGTGATTCACTTCAATACCAAAGAGCTCAATCAACGGTGCGACGAGCTCCCGGTGTTGCCCCGTTAACGTGATAACTGTGTCGAACCCTCTACGGTTTGATTCTAGAACGAGCGGAGCGAGCTTTATTGCTTCAGGCCGCGTGCCAAATACAAAATTAACCTTTTTCATCGGTTCTTGACATACCATGTCAATTATTGGAATACAAGGTCTTGATTTTAAGAATCGAGACTTTCTCATCTATTTTAACATAATAATAACAGCTATTTAACCTGGCATCAGCTTTGCAGTCCCATTCTCTTGAAGGAATACGCTCATGAAAAATCCAGCCGTCTATAAACTGTTTTTATTTATACTCTTGATGAACTTTTCAGCCTGCAAAGTGCCCTTTATTTCTGGCGACGACGACGGCCAGGGAGGCTCTGAATCCGGCGCTGTGGGTGGCGCGAGCGCTGGTTCAAGCCCAAGTCCACAATCTCCAGCGCCGATAAGTTCTCCTGAGAATCCGAGCTCTCCAAGCGATTTCGGTTTGGGCTACAATTCGGGATTTGTTTTGATTCCGGTTTCTCAGCTTTACCCTCCAGGGCCAATCAAAGAAGCGGCGATCACTACTTTGTCTTACGGGGATCGGTTTTTGAGCATTCGATCGGTCGCTTTGGATTCCCAGGGCCGAAAGGTCGTGCTTGCGAATGTTGGCGATTATCAAAACCGAAATTTACTCCTATTTAGATTCGGGCGCGATGAAATTCTTGATCGTGACTTTGGCAATAATGGCTATTTAGAGTTGGACTTGACCGGACAAACCGATGAGTCGATGGATGTTTTGGTTCATTCCGATCGATCAATTTGGATTATTGCTCGATCGTATCGTAACCAAAAAAGTCGGCTCTCGATATCAAAGGTATCTGAAGCTGGTGGCCTGATATTGGGGCCGGTATTCCTTAGAGACTTTGAAACTGAACTTGGTTTTACCAGAGGCGATCTAGCGGATTCTCATTATTTTGCGGGAGCGGTCTTTGATCGGCAAAATCGCTTGACCGTCGGCTTCAATATTAGCCTCAAAGGAACTTATTTCGCGAAATTTACAGAGCCAAATCATGTTGATCAAAACTGGGGAAAAGCCGTATTAGCGCTTCCCCAATCGATGGCTGGATTTAACGGAGGACTAGTGATTGATTCTCAGGATCGTGTGATCGTTGCGTCGAGCAGGGCGACTTTAGGTGGAAGTGTTTTCGTTGCTAGATTTAACTCGGACGGAACACCTGATAACGGATCGGGTGAAGACACATCGCCTGGTACTATTTTTGGATCAAATGGAGTTGCGCAATACCGCTTCCCAGTCACCGTAAACCCAAACGTCAAAGCTATTGCGGTCGATTCAGACGACAATGTCGTCGTTGCAGGTACCAGAGTTTATATGGATCCGGCTCTTTCATATGGGCATAAAACCTATAACCGGCTTTATCTGCTAAAGTTCAGTAGCGACGGAGAGTTGCAAAATGGATTTTCTGATGGCGGACTACTTGAATTCGATTGGGGCACTCGATTTGACACCATCGAGTCAGTGAATATTGATTCACAAAATCGAATTGTCGTTTCTGGATATACATTGGCCCGATGCGCTCCCGAGGTTGCTACTACTGATATGGCAGTAAATCGATTCTTTTCAGACGGACAAATAGACCACTCAATTCAAAATTATCGCGATCCTATTCGATCAGAAGCAATTCCGCTCCTTAGGATCAATCATTCTGACAATTACGATGACTCGGCCTTTACCGCTGTAATTGACGCCGAGGACCGAATATGGATTGGTGGCGACACGATTAAAACCACTTATCATCCAGATGGGCAATACTATGAGTTTGAATTCTGGCTAAGCTACTCTGTCATCGACTAGAATTGATTCGTTGGACTTTCCTTGCTAAAACTAAATAATGTCAAAATCGATAATCGAATTTCGAAAAGAATTTCCTTATGAAAAGGACCGAATTCACCTCAATAACGCCGGCATTGCTCCGACAATGAATTCGGTTCGGAAAAAAATCGACTATTGTCTTGAGTTAGCATCTCAGGGATACCACCAAATCGACCGGAACTTAGAGGTTTTGGAGGAGTCACGTGCGAGTCTTGGTAGGTTTCTAAATATTCCATCCGGGCAACTCGCTTTTTTCCCTTCCACGTCGACGGCAATATCTCAGGTCGCTATGGGATTTCCGTTTAATTCTGGAGATGAAATTATTACCTGGGATCAAGAGTATTCGTCAAACGCTTACCCTTGGTTTGCAGCTCAAAAAAAATGGGGGGTTCGAGTTAAAGTCATTAAATCAGAAAATAATTTTAATGTAAAAACCGAACGCCTGATCGAAGCAATGACTAATCGAACACGAATGATCGCCGTGAGTTGGGTTCAGTGGCAAACCGGATCTATGACTGATCTGGACCTTTTATCAAAAGAATGTCGGGTGCGAGAAATCTTACTTGGCGTCGATGCGATACAGGGATTGGGCGTTATTCCGTTTGATTTTCAAACATCTGGAGTAGACATAGTCTTTGGCGGTGCACACAAATGGATGTGTTGTCCGGTTGGGTTGGGATTCATGGGAATTAGGGAGGATTTGATACAGAAATTGAACCCAATTTACGAGGGCGCATTTACCTATGGAGCCCCTGGTGATCCAGTCGATTTAGATTTATTGCCTAAATCAACCGCGCATCGTTTCGAACCGGGAGCGCCTCCAATATTGATGGCCGCGGCTTTGGGTGAAAGTGCAGAAATTTTGGCAAAAACCGGAATTAAGAATGTCTACAAGCAGGCAATTGCCATTTCAGATGAAATTAAAAAAAGAGTAGAAAAAAACAATGGGATTGTATTTGAGACTCGACCAGTTGGGGCGGCTGGAATAAGAAGTCCGATCATCACCTACCAGGCCGCGCACGGATTGGATCCAGAAAGAATTCGCCTGACTAAGAATCATATTAGTTTCAATGAGCGCGTTGGGGGCATTCGATTGAGTCCACATGGGTTTAATCAATTGTCGGACGTTGATCGAATTTTTAAAGATTGATCATCTACTCCGGTCGTTAATAACTACAGCGATTGCTAAACCTAATCTTATTGCACTATTTCAATGCTCTTAGTTAAGTTTTCCATACTATCGAGGAGCCATTCTCTTGCGCCGCCAAGGGTTTTTCCACCTGGGACGAACCACTTCGCATCTGACATGTCACCTGGCACTAGTACAGGCGTTCGTCCTGGCTTCATCTTGAATTTGATTAGTTTCCAATTTTTAGTATCGATCAGTTTTTTTGTTTTTGAATCAAACAATGCCATTCGCTTGGCATATTCAGCTGGTTTTAGATTTTTTACATCGTCCCATGCAGTGACCCAGGCACCCACGTAGGGTGAGATCTTGTCATTGATTTCGCCGACTCCGTTGATTAGATCTATCCCATCAATGCCATCGAGCTCGCTCATTCTTTCATATTTTCCGATACCAATTTTGCCGCTGACAATTTTTTCGTATAATTCACTTGAAACCACGCGTGCGTAAATTCCATTTTTAGGATGGGGGTTTCTGAGATTTGAGAGCCGATTAAATAGTTTAACTGAATTTGCTTCCATTTTTGCGAATCCCGCGTAACGAGCGACTAAAATTTTCTGATTTAAGGCGGTGAGGCGAATCCTAGTTACAATATCCGGAAGGAATTTCACGGTGCCCCAGTCCACTACGTGCCTAAGGCCTTGGTAAATATCGCCGGCCTTAGTTCGGTATTTGATTGCGATCTTTTTTAAGAGCGAAGTAGCGTTTTTAAATCCAAAACGTGCAATCCCGCCTAAACCGGGAATAGCGCCAATTCCTGCAAGAGTTTGTTCCCAGGCTTCGAGTTTTCGACCGTGAACGCCTTCGCCAGTGATGGCCTCGTAGAGGCTTTCCAAATTTCCAATTGGAGTGAATGCGCCCAGGGCAAGTGCTACTGCTGGGTTTGCGTTTGCTAACATTTGTCGGGCGATCGTTAGATAAGAGTTACCTTCTTCGACAAATTTTCGAATAAATGCGTTATCGGCCATGTCCGCAAGGGCCATAGACAATATGCTTGATTTTAGCTCAAATGGAGTTGGATTTTTTTTCGTGTAAAGGTCAAGTGCAACGCTACGAACTTCTTGAACTTCCTCCATGTGTTCGTGATAGTCCTCGGGTCCTTGCGAGCTCATCCATATTTCTTTTGCAAGTTCCGTTTTTTCCATTTTTTGGTAGCGCTCATTAATGCCCTTTCCTGCTTCTTCTGCTATTTGCTTTCGTTCTTCTCGAATTTCTTGTCCGACCAATCGAAAAGTGTCTTTTAATTGCTGTTCAAGTTTTTGATGTCTTTCATTGATTTCGGCGACCTTCGAAATGTGTTCGATTAACTTTTCTTGTTCTCGACTTAAACCGCCTGATCCACTTCGAATGCTATAACCTCGCCGTTCCATTTCGCCGATTATTCCTTCTGCCGAGGCGCCACTTGATCTAGCATAATCTGCAATAGCTTTTGCCACTTCTGGTGATCGCTCGCCTGCAATCGCCTCGAGGCGATGAAGCATCTCTTCGTTGTAGACTCTATCGATGTCCGTATTGATGTAGTGAGGATCATTTTCAATAAAAGTGATGTCGTCGCCGTCTTGGTCCTCGCTTGACCAAACGTTATGCTGGTTGTTTTCCCAGTCTGAGCTAGAAGAGTCTAAGTTTGATTGAGTGACGCTGGAGTCTCGGTTGGTATACTCTGCCAACGAATACGATGAGTTAAACGACAATAATGTGGCAATAATGGCTAACTTCATTGTGAGAGATCCTTTTCCATTGCAGTAAAACAAGCGGTAACGTAGGCATTTGCCACTTGACGAATTGCTCGTTGAAACTTGCCGTCTTCATCCGGATTTCCAGAAACACATCCCTGAGAGGTGCTGTATTTGGGGCTGTTGGCGCCGAGGATTTGTTCACCTTCAATACCATGATATTTAAATGAAATTCCAAACCAGCAATTACATCCATGGGCTGAAGGGTTGTGGCAGCGTTGAGTGGTTGAATCTCGAGTTCCATTGTGGTTGGAGTGACTATGGCTTGCGTCAATCACCTCACACTTAAGGTTTTGGGTAAGGTCAAAGGCTTTGCAGGTTTTACTTTTGGTATCGCCATTGGCTACACCGGCGAAGCAATCCATGGCGACTCTCACGGTGTTTGAATGAATTCTCTTTGACCATTCTTTTTCAATTTTAGGTCGAAGCTTCGGGCAAAAATAAGTCAAAAGATCAACGCGTCTTAAGAATAGGCCGTCTTGCGCGCTTGAATCCATATTTTTTAAAATTGAAAAGTACTCATAACAAAAGTCGGCGGTGATTTCAGCGCTGATTATGTTTTTAAGTCGTCCGTGGTTGTAGCGCTCCTGGCGATTTGATGATCGGATCGCGCCAAGTTCTGCTTGTCTTGCTGCCTCGGCATCTCGCCGCATTTCTTCAATCTCTCTTTGAGTGTGAAAACCATCGACGGTCCGATCGCGCGGTTCCGCTGAAATATTTCCTCCGATTAGGAGAGCCAGAATGAGTATGAATTTTTTCATTTGTAGTTCCTCCAGTAGCTTCCCCAGGTATTGTTAAGATCTAGCAGATGATCCTTATCTGAATCTAGAATTGGATTTTCCCCCCTCATGAGAAGTATTTCGTCGAGGTGTCGAATCATGTACATCATAGTTTCATGCTCGATTACGAATTCATTCCAGGCTTTTGGATGAGCAAAGTCTCGATTGAGCCACATCGTGTATTGAATTCGATTGATGATTTTTACTGCGTATCGAGAAAGAGTAATATTTTCATTAGCCAATCGGCTAAGGGTTTTGCTGAATTGGCGATAATCTATTATTGCTCTTAGAGCACTGAGTTTTAATTCAATGATTCTTAGTTCGACGTCAGCGGCTTCGGCCGATTTGGTAGAGCCGGTGAGGCACCGTGCGATCTCTTTTGATTGAACATATTGCGAAGCCCAAATGATGAGGCGATCTTTATCAACTGGATTGGAGCGAGTGTTTTGAGTCTTAACTAGCCGCTCGCAAAATTCACCTTTAAGTTTCGGATTTGAGTCTTTGGCCGGTTCGATTTTAGAGTCGAAGAAGCGATACAGTTCTTCGATATTGGGAAAAAGTTCGGCAACCGAAGTGATGTGGGCCGGAACTCCTGCCAGATCGTTGGGCACGCCTGGGTATTCGAGCACTAGTTTCCTCTTTTGTGGGAGAACAAGGTTAATGGGTTTTTTGGCAGCCGGCTCTTCAGCGGCATTTGCGAGTTGGCTGCTCGGCCTAAACGCCCAGGCGGTCAATAATAAACATAATATTTTCAGATAGTTAAATGATCGCACGTGTAGCTCCATTGTACCCAATCAGGTTAGAAATTTAAAAGTAACGCACCATATCAAAATCGGCGAATTAATCAATGTTGAAAATTTAGCACTTTTAATATACGGTGCGTTACATGAATCAAATCAAATCAAATATGGGTACCGTGTTGGGCTTTTTGATATTGGAGCAGGTGTTTGGCCTCGGCTTATACCCGGGGCTCGCATTGGCGTCGGACAGCGTGGTTTGGGTGCCAAGCCTTCGCTGCGCATTTGACCAAATCGACACGAATATCGATTTTGCTACGGCTGACGTGAATTTCAAATTTCGCGGGACTTTTGAAATCAACGAAGACAACAAAACGGCGACTGTCATCTACGCTTCAACATTTCAACAAAGTCTTTGGGATGAAACTCCAGCCGAAGAAAATCCACTAAACTTGGCCACTGGGCGCGACGTTAAAATGGGAATTTATCGCCCGCAGAATGAACAGTTTCGAAAGTACCTGGGCGGTGATGGTTACCGGTTATCGATCGATTATATTGCTTTAGATGGCAGAGGCAGCGACAATACTCCCGACTCTGTGAATTTTTACATGGCTCAGACGCCGTATAATCGTGTTGTCAATGAAGAGCAGCCTTGGAAGTCTTATTCTGAATATAAAGTGCTGCTTGCCGTAAAGTACCACGATCAGCATTCGCCAAGCTATATTCGCCTAGAATGCTCTAATCAGGAATACTAGAGAACTCCAAAATCTCGAAGCATTTAGAGGGAACCTCGACGATGCGCTCTTCAGAGTTGCTGTCGCTAGCCCCAAAGGCGGCTTGCATTTTCAGATATTTGAAGCTAAAAATCGAGTGGGATAGGCCGATAAGTCATGAATAAATCAAAGCTATTTTTAGTCTCACCTGCGTTTAATGAATCCGAGTCGCTTACTGTTTTCGTTGATGCACTTAGGTCGACAATCGGAGATCTTGATGCCCATTTGATTTTGGTCGATGACGGTTCCACCGACAATACTTTTGATCTGATAACAAAACTTAAAACGACAAATAATGAACCCGGTAAGTTCGAAATAACTGGAATTCGTCTTTCGCGAAATTTTGGTCAGCAAGCGGCAATTTTTGCTGGACTTGAAGCGGCGTTTGCAATGGGAAGCACGGAGGACTATTTTATTATTCTCGATTGCGATCTAGAACATCCCCCTAGGTACATTAAAGTAATTGTCGAAAATTTAGAAAAAGGAATTCCTCATGTACAAATGGTGAGGCGCGAAAATATTCAAAATCTGTCCCTTTTTAAACGGCACACCAGCGCTTTCTTTTATCGCCTGTTTTCAAAGCTTTCTGGATTAAAAATGCACCCCGGGAGTTCTGATTTTAGAGGATTTAATTATCGTTTTCTCAAAGCGTTTCTAAAGTTGCGCGAATCATCTCGATTTAATCGAGGCATTGCGTATTGGGTGGGATTTAGTAGATTAGAGGTTCCCTATGAACTGGGCTCACGACACGCCGGTAAAACGAAATTTTCGATCGTGAAAATGTTGAGGCTTTCATTCACTGCGATAACGCAATTCAGTTCAAAGCCTCTTATAATAATGATTTCAACCTTTGTTGCAATTTCGTTTACGGTTTGCTTTATTTACATTGTTGCCGAGTTGCATAGGTATTTTGCTGGCCTTCCGTTTCAAGATGGTTGGGCTAGTATTATGTTTTTTATCGCGTTTTGGAGCGGAACTATTTTGTTGAGTCAGCTCTTTCTATCTATTTATATTTCGAGAATATTCGAAGAGGTCAAAAATCGGCCAGCCTATATCATCGATGAAACTACAAATTAGTAAAAACTTCAGCGTTGTTTTGATTTCAGTAGCGTCCTTTTTGCTCTTGATGCTTCCAACTTCTTTTCTGTTGATCAATAAAGATCAATCCTATGCGACGATGGATGAGCCTCGATTTGTAATAGAGGTTCAGGAAAACGGTTTATTTGGCGGAATAGCCAAAACTATTACATTTACCACAAATGCCTCTCGCGCCAATTATTTTGGTGTGGTGCTAAGCGATATTGTTGCTTCTGTTAATTCTACACCAAGGTTTTTGCGGGCATTCAGGGTGATTGAGTGCTTTTTATTGATCGCAATTTTTGCACTGTTTATTTCAAAATTTTTTGGGTCATCATTTTCGAAAGCCGAGGGGAGTATCGAGATATCGACGTTTTTGCTCCCTTGTTTTCTGATCGTCGGGTATATAGCACAAGACCTACCGTTTTTTATTTTTCATTCAAGTGTCTACGAGTTGGAAGCATCTGTTTTTTTGGTGGTGCTTTTGATCTTCGTATTTTCAGGTGAACCGCGATTCCTGCTCGTACCGATATTAGTATTGATTCTCTGCCTCATCAAAGAACCATTAGCGCTGGTTGCGGGCGCGATTTGTACTATTGGATTGGCCTATTATTTTTTTAATGGTCGGAAGATTAGAATTGAACTGCTGACGGGATTAGCATTATCTATTGGGGCGCTTTTGTACTTTATTACCTTAAGGGACACCGGGTATGCTTCTAATTATTCGGGTTCACCATTGGACCGTGTGTCTAGTTTTTTTGAATTTATTTTAAGCACTAAATCTTTAGTTTTGACATTGCTGATTGCTCCGGTTGCATCGGTTTTTAATTATTTTTTATTGAAAAAAAA
>Ga0066639_10003636_pt1 | contig 13336 bp, 18 predicted proteins | sample CryGeyCG2114_010_2_FD_59504 | JGI IMG/M metagenome (GOLD analysis project Ga0066639, IMG submission 59504) | Groundwater microbial communities from aquifer - Crystal Geyser CG10_big_fil_rev_8/21/14_0.10 | ecosystem: Environmental > Aquatic > Deep subsurface > Groundwater | place: USA: Utah...
GAACATGATGTGGGGAGGGTGGTCGTCTCCCTTTGGCAGTAATAATTCAACAAACAACAACATGATGAATTTTGGATTCGGGCCTTTTGGCGGCTTCGGCTGGATTTTTATGATTCTTTGGTGGGTCTTGATAATTATTGGCATCGTCGCGCTCATCAGATGGCTCACAAGCCAATCTAAGGATGGTGCTTCACATAAGTCGGCTCTTGATATTCTAAAAGAACGTTATGCTCGCGGAGAAATAAACAAGAACGAATTTGAAGAAAAGAAAAAAGAATTAAGTTAAAATTAAATTAATCTGCTTATGAAAATAGGAATCGTATTACAATCAAATAAACCGGAGCATGTCTGGAACACCTTTCGTTTCGGTATTACTTCACTCAAAGCAAATCACGAGGTAACCATTTTTCTGATGAGTGAAGGATCCGAACTTGACACTATTCCAGATACTCAAGATTTTGATATTTCCAAAAAAGTTGCTGAATACAAAGAACTCAAAGGTATATTGTATGCTTGTGGCACTTGCTTGGAAATGCGTGGTAAGAATAAAACTGGTGTATGTTCTGTTTCTACAATGACTGACTTGCTTAAAATGGTTGAGGAGAGTGATAAAATCTTGGTATTTGGATAATCCCGTTGACTTATATATCAATTCTGCCTATTCTAGATATATGAAAACTCTTAAATGTGACCTGTGCGGACACGAAGCTCAGAGTGAAACATTCGAAGCGTGGATGGAGGCAATGAAGCCCCATTATGCTGAAGCCCACTCCGATTTTATGAAGCAACAAGGCGACAAACCCAAAGAAGAACAAATGGCAGAGATGAATAAATGGATGACTGAAAATAAGGCAAAATTTGATGCTACACAAGAAGACGCGTAAATAGCAAACTCTTAAAAATCCCCTCTTGGGGATTTTTAATTAACTCAAGGAATTTGACATTTTTATATTAAATTATAAAATATATCGAGTAGTAGTTGTTTAACGTTTATTTTAAAAGGAGGTAGTTTATGCCGAAAGTTCGAGTGTGCGGACAGTGTTCAGAACCTACAAACAATGAAGAGTGGGGTTGCCCACACAACAGATGTAATCTTGTCCTCTGTGCGACTTGTAGCAATGAAGAAGTTCACATTCGTCAAAATGGCCATTGTCCGCCATGGTGGGGTTCAGAAAAAACAACAAAAGAAATTCACACCAGAATACAAGAAATCACCTCACAAACACTCCAAAATATCGCATAATTAAACTCAGGGTAAAACCGCCATTGGCTAGAACTAATGGCGGTTTTTTCATACAAATAAACCCTCCTATTTCAAAAAATTATTTATCTAGAATCCAGAAATACCAGTCTTCGCTTTATGTATTCTTTATAGTGCCATACTTAGTAAAATAGCTCTGCAAATATTTTCTTTTCGCTGACACCTTGGCTTTCTATTATTTTTGACACTTCTGTAACAAAAGGTACTGAACCACAAACAAAGTAATAGAAAGAATCTGGATTACCTGCATATTTTCTAAGTACTGAGGCATCTATTCTTTGGTATTCCCTCACTCCGTCAATCTTTTTATTATCCTGAGTTAGGAAATGTATAATATGCAAACCATCCCATACTTTTTTCATATCTTTTAACTGGGTATAAAAGGCAATATCTTCTTTTGTTTTACTACTATAGAAAAGATAAACTTCCTTTTCTTGATCACCGCGCTCATAGAAATCTTTGACCATACTATAAAACGGGGCTATGCCAATACCGCCAGCCAAAAAAACTATTTTTTTCATAGAATCCCGAACAAAAAAACTTCCAAGAGGCCCCATAATAAAAAGCTTATCACCAACCCCGAGCCCATGCAGGACACTAGAGAAAGGTCCTGTTTTTTTAACACTTATAGATATGAACGGATCATTTTCCGTACTCGAAATACTATAAGATTTGCTTGGAAGTTTGTTTGGATTGTCTACAAGCTCAACTTGGACGAATTGCCCAGATTTAAATTTTAGCTTAATCCCACTTTCTGGCACCAAGCAAATAGTTACGATATTTTTAGCTTCTTCAATAACCTTGTCGACTGTATATACCTCTTTTTTAAATTCCATAAATTGATTAACTCCTGGTTACGTCTGACGGTAGAATATCATCGTATTCCGTAACAAGTTGTCCGCAGGCACCCTTTACTTCCCTGCCATGTCTATAACGAATAGTTACAGCTACTTTAAACTTCTCTAAAACATTTTTAAAATAAAGCATACGTTCTTTAGTGGCAGACTTAAAGATCCCAGTAGAATTGTAGGCAATCATGTTGACCATACATAGACGGCCCTTCATAAGTTCCGCCAACTCACGAGCGTGATCATCGGTATCATTAATCCCACCAATCATTAAATACTCAAACATAACTTTTCTATTGGTTGTCACAATATATTCATCCACCGCCACTAGAAGCTCTGCTATTGTATGGGTTCTGGCAACCGGCATAATAAGACGACGAGTTTTATCATCGGGCGCATGAAGGGATATAGCAAGATTGACCTGTAAAGGCTCTTTGGCCAATCGCTTGATGCCATCAATAACCCCACAAGTAGAAATAGAAATATGCCGTGCCCCAATATTAAGCCCATCATGATCATTCATCGCACGCACGGCCTCAAGTACATTGTCGTAATTAGAAAATGGCTCACCCATACCCATAAAAACAACTCCGCTAACACGTTTATTCTCTTTTCTAAGGTAGCGAGCAAAAAATATAACCTGTTCCACTATCTCACTTGAATTTAAACTTCTCAAAAGAGTCATCTTGCCCGTAGCACAAAAGGCACAAGCCATGGGACAACCAACCTGACAAGATACACAAACAGTATTACGGCCATCAGTATGACGCATTAAGACAGTCTCGACACGCTTGCCGTCAGAAAGTTTGATAATAGTCTTAACCGCACTATCTCTTTTATCTGAAAAAATTTCTGCGTTTATTTCCAAAGGACACTTTTCTTTGAGCTTTGCACGAAGCTCCTTTGGAAGGCCCGTGACTAGATCCCAATCCTCGACAAGGTCGACAAAAACGCCCTGTTTAGCCTGATCAGCACGATACCTTGGCTCCTCTTTTAAAACATTAGAAATACTTGAAAGGTCCATAAATCGTATACTAGCACAACAAAATAGTTTATAAAAAGACATTTATCATATGCTGTAAAATAAAAAACCCCAATGTTGAGATATTGGGGTTTTTTATTTTTGATAAATTCTTACTTAACTTATTTCTTTTTCTTTTTCACCACCTTGGCTACTGTTTTTTTAGTCGCCACTTTTCTGGTCACAGGCTTTTTATCCATTGCTTTTATAATAATCTTTTTGAGAGCAACGGTATCCACTTCTTTTTTTGGGGATTTTTTAAATCCCTTAGATATTGGCACTCCCTCTTTCCCTACCTCTTCGACAACAACAGGAACCAAGGTCTTCAAAATTTTATCAAGCTTGGCGTTTAATTGCTCAAACTGTGCTTTATAATTCGGAAGATTCCTACTATCTTCATTTTGATGTGAGTGTTTATCGGTAAATTGTGGCCGAGACTCTCTATTACCAAAATCTCTACTACCTCCGTCTTGAAAAACTCTAGAGCCATCATTACCCCTTTTGTTTTTAAAACAAGTATTACAGAAAACTGGTTTATCACCCGTAGGCCTAAACGGGACTTCGCAATCATTACCACAATTACTACATACAGCCTTGTGCATATCAGGGCGGACCCCATCCCTTCCACCACCAAATCCACTGTCGCCACTGCGATTTCCACCAAAGTTTCGTCCTCCAAACTTTTTACCACCTCTTCCCCCTCCGCTAAATCTTTTTTCTTTATTAAAATGTCCCATAGTTATTTATGTTAGATATTACCTAGTCCAAAGAAGTCTATGCTTTTTATAAATTAAAAGCAATGCCCTCAGCTAGTTATCCCACCTTACCGGTATAGAATAAATAGTGTATAATCATATCCATATGGCAAAAAGAAGTACGGGTATAGAAAAAACCAAAACATCTCGTTCAAAAAAAACCAAGAAAAGACTTGCAATAAAACGTGAGATGTTGGCAAAAAAAGCTAGCAAGAAAAGAAAATAGAGTTATTGATTTAGTGAACTTTATATTTTTTAAACTAGCCCTTATAAGGGGCTAGTTTTGGGTCTTACTAGTAAAGATGTAACTTTTTACGAGCCAAAAATTTTTATTGCCCCAACACCAAATATAACCCAAGAGGAGGAAGAAATCTCAATCACTGAAGCAAGAGACGAGGGAAGTCCATGGCCATGGTACATACCCAGAGCAACAGGACTGTAAATTAAATAACTGGTATAATCGGCCTATCGTTAAAAAATTAACAATGGATAAACTTATCGAGATAAGCTTAATAGTAGTAGCCGTAAGTGCCGTAGCTTTCGCTGATGTGTTAGCAAAAAAAGTAGCATTTACAGTCAACAACCTTTGGGACGCAATAAAAAATCCCCTAATGCTAGCCGTAGTGGGACTCTACTTGGTGCAGATAGTTATTTTCACCTATGTTTTTGTCAAAAAAGCCGAACTTGGAATAGTGGGTATTATACAAACAGCATTATATGCGATCATAGTGATTGGAAGCGGTATATTATTTTTTAATGAAAAAATTTCTCTTCAGCAAAGTATAGGAACGGCTTTGGCTATTATGGGAGTTATCATTATAAACATTGAACAATAACCCCGTCCCCATTTCAAACAAAAATTTGATTTATGATGTATTTTATGGTATTGTCATGAGTAATGAAAACTCCTGACTTACATAAAGAAAAAAGCGAAAAGAAACTATCTCTCAACGACTTCCTAGAGTCCTATAACGAGAATTTGCCTTCTCAGTTTCCCCGTGCATCTGTCTTATTTTTGAAAGAATTTGGAAAGACTCACCCTGGACTATTTAAAGAAGATGAATCATGGTCCCTCGATCAGCATCGTAAGAAGTTTATGGACTGGCTTCCACAGCACATCCAACATACAAAATCCACAGATTAATAATCCTCTCTCTTCAAAAGATTGTTGAGTATTTAGACGTGCGAGCCAGCTACGTATCCGGTTGTCCAACAAAGTTGTAATGAATAGCCTCCACTGGGTCTATTAATATTGAGTACATCACCTGTAAAATAAAGATTGCTATGCAATTTGGATCTCATTGTTTTAGTATCAATATCCTTTAGATCAACTCCACCATCTGAAATAACTGCCCAATCCATACCCATTGTGCCAATAATAGTCAAAGGCATTGCCTTAAGAAAATCTACAATCATATAGCGTTCTTTCTTGCTAACACTGTGTACTTTCATTTCTTGTAAATCCAACGAAAGCTGTTTAGCAAAGGCTCCATCCATACCAGCTGGCACAAATTCTTTTATTATATTTTTTAAAGTTTTATTTTTATTTTGATTAAAAATTTCTAGTACACGATTGCGAAGAGTATCAACCTCAGTATCCGGATACATATCTATACTCGCCATAACATTATCCTCTTCGAGTAATTTTTTAACATCGTGCGCAGAGTTAAGAATAAGCGGGCCAGATATACCAAAATGTGTAAATAATATTTTACCGACACGAGAAAAGCGTCCTTGGTCCTTAGTTCTGTTAGTGCCAAAAGTAATTTTCATAAACGACAATGTTGTACCAGAAAGAGCCTTTACCCACTCTTCTTGAACTATCAACGGAACTATGTTTGGGTTTGCTTTATGTACAGTATGCCCGAGCTTGCTCAACCAACTAACACCCTCTCCAGTAGAACCAGTTTCTTTATATGATGAGCCACCTGTTGCCAATACATAAGCATCGCCTACATACAAACCACTATTTGTTTCAACTCCTATGATTTTTCCATTTTCAATTTTAAAACCCAGCACCCTCGTGTCTGTTTTAAGTTCAACATTATTAGATGTAACATACTGCTTCATAATTCTTGTTACGTCAGACGCTTTTTGTGATTCAGGAAAAGCTCTTTTTCTTGCTTCTACAACTACCGATAATCCCCTACCTTCAAAAAAATCCCATGAATCCCGCATTCCGTGCTGAGCAAATGTTGAATGAAGAAACTTTGCAGCATCTCCATAATTAGATAAAAGTTTTTGCTTGTCTTCTTCCGCATTGAATATATTACAGCGCCCACCTCCAGTAATAGAAAGCTTCTTTCCAACATCCTTATTTTTTTCTATAAGCAAGACTCGCCTGCCACGCTCGGCGGCACGACCGGCAGCCATCATTCCAGATGGCCCTCCACCAATCACAATAACATCATAGTGTTGCCTTGTTGACATGATCATAAAATAATAGCACAATTATAATATCCGGTAAATACCTCTCTTAAAATATGAGCTACGACAACTATCGATTTTGCCCCTCCACATAACCAACACTCAGTACCCAATCTTGGAACATTTATTTAAAAAATGTACTTATTACTGCAAATGTGGTATTATTCGATTCTTGATAAATCTCCAGCAAGGAGATTTTTTCTTTCAATAATATTCAATCATAATGGAAATCAGAAACATAGCGATTATAGCCCACGTTGACCACGGCAAAACAACCCTAACTGATGCAATACTTCGTCAAACCAACGCATCAGTCCAAGGGGTAAGTATGGACAGCAACACGCTTGAACAAGAGCGTGGTATTACCATTTACTCTAAAAACGCTGCTGTTTTTTACAAAAACACAAAAATCAACATAGTTGATACACCGGGCCACGCAGACTTCGGCTCAGAGGTAGAACGCGTGTTGAGATCTATTGACTCAGTACTACTTATAGTAGATGCACAAGAAGGACCAATGCCTCAGACACGATTTGTACTTAAAAAGTCACTAATGCTCGGCCTTAGACCTATTTTGGTTATTAATAAGATAGATAAGCCAGCAGCAAACCCAAGTCGAGTACACGACCAGGTATTTGAGCTATTTTCAGAATTGGGGGCAACAAATGAACAGCTAGACTTCCCTGTTATATACGCAATAGGCAGAAATGGAATAGCAAAAAGAGAACTTACAGATGAGTCAAAAGACCTTACTCCCCTTCTAGACATGATTCTTGAACATGCCCCGGTTTCATCTGGGGGAGATGTCAACGCACCTTTCAGAGCACAACCTTTTAATCTAGCGTACGACAACTTTCTTGGACGATTAGCCATAGTGCGCGTATACGATGGTTCTATTAAAGTTGGCGATACGGTATATGACAAAAAGCAATCTGGAGAAAATGACAAATATAAAATAATAAAACTTTTCACATTTGAAGGAATTTCACGTAAAGAAGTACAAGAAATAACGGCAGGAGATATTGCCATAATGGCTGGTCTGCCTGATGTCTACATAGGAGACACTATTACGGATTCTCCGGACACAGCCCTTCTTGATGCTATCGCTATTGATGAGCCGACCATCAAACTTACTTTCTTGGTAAATAATTCCCCATTTGCCGGACGTGATGGCACATTTGTCACCGGTAGACAAATACGAGATCGCCTAGAAAAAGAACTCGAGGTTAATGTTGGACTTAAAGTAGATTTTAACACTGGAAGTGGTGAACAATTTACCGTATACGGCCGAGGGGAACTGCACATTGCAATATTACTTGAAAATATGCGTCGAGAGGGTTACGAACTCCAGGTATCAAGACCCGAAGTAATAACAAAAGAAATAGATGGCAAGCTCCACGAACCTTTTGAAGAGATAGTGATTGATGTGCCTAGTGAATTCCAAGGAAAAGTTATAGAGAAACTGAGTCTGCGAGGAGCGATTCTTATGCATATGGAATTGCACGACGATCGTGTGCTTTTATTCCTTGAGGGACCAAGCCGTGGATTATTTGGATACCGCAACAAATTTGTCATAGACACCAAGGGCGAGGGTATTTTGTCGCACCGCACAATCGGATACAGGCCATATGCAGGAGAGATAGTTCGTCACGATGTAGGCTCTATGGTATCGCAAGTCACTGGCAAAACACTCACCTTTTCTCTCGCAAACTTACAAACCAGAGGAACTCTATACATAAAAGAAAACACCGAAGTTTATGAAGGTATGGTAGTTGGCAACACTTCTAAAGGAGAGCAAATGATAGTGAATCCAACAAAAGGAAAACAGTTAACAAACATGCGAGCATCAGGATCTGACGAAGCAGTTAAGCTAGTGCCAGCACATCTCATCACCATAGAATCAGGTCTCGAGATTATGTCTGAGGATGAATATTTAGAGATTACACCCAAAAATGTCAGGTTAAGAAAGAAATTTCTTACCGAAAACGAAAGAAACAGATCTCGCAGAAAATAATATCAAAAAAGAATATCGTAAGCTGGAATCTAACCATACATGAAAGTACTCCTAAAAAACCACCCACAAAAGAGTGGTTTTTATTAGCTCATTTTATTTATCATATTCATAAAGCCAGAAGCGACGCAACCGAAACTCTTCTATACTTAGATCCGTTAATCCTCTGGAGTTTGGACAGTAGTAGTTTATGAGTAAGGGCATCTCGCCTATAAGAAAGACCTTTTATAATTTTTCTATCAATACGCTTATTGAGCTTATCGATTTCTTTATTTAAAAGAGATTGCAGTACTCTGGTTGACATAGTTTTTATGTTATTAGAATTTTAATAATTCAATGTAATTTTTGGTGGTTGAAAATTAATAGACCTAAACCAAATAGATTTTTTGTGGCGATAAATGGCCATACGTTTATATTTTGTTTGAAAATCTGAAAACATAAAGTTTTTAATTAAATTAATAAAAATTATAAGTAATAAATTTAAAATAATAATTATCTACTTTTCATTGTATTCGAGATGTCAACCTTGTCAACTTTTCTAGATTTACAGAACTGTGGATAACTTGTTGACTTTATATTTGACAACAATTAAAATAATCATATTAGTTATAAAACTAACCTTTTAAAAACAAGATGCATAAAATTCAGCAAAATCTACTAAAACTTTCTGAAGAAAAAAACCTTGGTCAGATGACACTCAGAGAAATTGGCGCACTTATAGGAGAGCAATTCCCCCAAAAAATAAAGCACCACCTAAATCAACTTGAAAAAAAAGGACTTTTAAAAATTTCTAAAAATCAGGGACTTATAGAGAAAACAAAGCCTGGCAAGGTAGCGGGTAGTACTTCCCTAGTCTCAATTCCAATATTAGGTACTGCTAACTGTGGACCTGCCACCTTCTATGCAGACAGCAACCTTGAAGGATATTTAAAAATATCTTCTTCCTTGCTACACAAGAAAAAAGATATGTACGCCATACGAGCAAGCGGACTTTCAATGAACCAAGCAAACATAAAAGGAAATAATATTGAAGATGGTGACTATCTGATTATTGATCAGAACGAAAAACATCCCCAAAATGGAGATGTCGTGGTGTCGGTGTTTGATAATCTAGCCAATGTAAAAAAGTTTTATCTAGATAAAGAAAATGACCGTATTGCTCTTGTTTCTCAGTCCACAAAAGACTTTCCACCCATATTTATACACGAAAATGATGACTTTAATATTGCCGGAAAAGTGATTCAAGTCATCAAAAAGCCAAGTTTCAAGTAAATTAAGTTGACATTACATAGTCAATATGTTAAGATGACCTTAATCAAATCAGGACTGTAAGAGAAGCGAAGTCGAGTTTCTTCGTACAGTACACTGTATTTGAGTATTTATTAACATAGTTTCTCTTACAGAAATGAATAAAGGAACAATCGCTCGATTAACTGATCGCGGATTCGGATTCATTACTCAGGAGGGTGCGAACAAAGATCTTTTCTTCCACTCAAATGAGCTAAAGAATGTACGATACAACGAACTGCGTGAAGGAGATGAGGTTACATTTGAAGTAGCAGACGGTCCAAAAGGCCCAAACGCTATCAATGTTAGCCGAGCATAAAGAATTTGAAAAACCCCCCGCCCTATGGCGGGGGGTTTTTCTATATGGTATTTTAATATTATGAATTACCCACCAACCTGGTCCAGAAACTTGCCTATTAAAACAAAGAAGGTCTTATGGCTTTCGGGGGTCTTACTTGTTTTAATAGGGCTTTCTTTTTTTTACAGCAACACCCCCACTGAGACAGAAAAATCTTGTACCCTAGAGGCAAAGATATGCTCTGACGGCACAGCAGTGGGACGATCTGGCCCAAATTGCGAGTTCGCAGAATGCCCAGTGGCAGACGAAACAAAAGAAAGCGAGAAAATAATAATAACAGAAGATGGCACTGGTGTAATAAAAGGCTCTGTAAATATAGGACCATTGTGCCCTGTGGAACCATGCGATAACCTGATTATAAAAGATATCTATCTATCTCATAGAATTGTTCTTGAGCCTTTGAGCGCCAAAAATCTTCTTGACCTAGACAGTCCTATTGTCATAGATATTTCTTCTGACGGATCTTTCCAAGGAGAAATTCCAGCTGGAAATTATAGTTTGGATTTGTCTAATTGCCAATACCTAGGGTGTAAGTTTGAACTTCCAAAAACCATCAAAATCAAAGTAGGTGAAATTCTAAATCTCAACATCAATATAGATACTGGTATTAGATAACTTGACTTTAAGCACAATAAAAAACAATATGGTTAGCGGAGAGTACCTTTTTCTAAAATACATCCTATCCAGAATGGAGGTATGCAATGAAAATAAATACGCGAGAAAATACTCTTTTAAAGACGTTGGTTATTCTATTTTCCAAAGACTACATATGCTCTAATGTTATCCCAAAAGAAAAACGACCAACCCCAAAAGAGTGTCCGTATTGTGGCAAGAAAGACCAAATAATGCGCTGGTATGGATATTGTAAATTCCTATCATTTTTTGAAACAAACATACTCTGTGACAGACTGGAATGTAATAGTTGTTATGGGACATGGGACCATACTTATACCATAGAAAAGCCCCCTGGATGACGCGGGGGGCTTTGTTGTAGAGCATTATTTGACATAAACTTAAAAAAACGTTTAAATAAAGACTGGCATATTTCACATTTTATTTTCTGAAAGGAGGTTTTGATGTGAGAAAACAGTTCTTTTTATTTTTTCTGACAACAATTATTTTTGCATTCCAAACAGAAGCTCACGAAAACAGCCCAGACGAGTTTACTAAATTCTATACACCAAAAACATATTTCGGTGAAAAAGTCTTAGGAAGAGATCCTCAATTAAGATGGAGCTTGTATTCCGTATTGCCAGAAGGTATTTACTTAGAAAAGTATGCCACTGGGGTCTTTGGAAATGTTAAAGGGATTGATTTAAGTGCAGGCTTGACTCAAGGCGATGATTTACAAATATATGCAGATGCATCTAAAAATTTTTTGTTTTCTGGCCACAAATTCAAACCATACGCCATAGCACACACACCATTCCCATCTTTGCTACCAACACCACAAGAAGAAAAATTACTTTCTTTTGAGAGACTCGATATCAACTGGGGACTTGCTCATTCGTGGCAAATTTACCAAAACATTTTTTTTGAACAGAAGTTTGATGTGCTATATAACCCTCAAGCTTTTCAGTATGATAAATTATTTGGAACATATACCGCCAGCATGAGCCATCACGGAGAACTCTGGCAAGTCAGCCTAAATTTTATCGCCCAAGATCAATTCCCGCAACCAAGCTACGAAACAGATACTTATTACACAGCCACTGCTTCATTTTCACTTTCGTTCTGCGGACTGTTTGAAGAATGCAAAAAAAAGAGCCCTTATCCATAGAGATACGGGCTCTTTTTTATAACTCCATCACCGGATCATACTCCCCTTTCAAAGCAAGTTGATTTAACTTTAAACGCTTCAAGAAAAATTCTTGAGCTTTTACTGTATGCTCTGACTCACCCTTCCACGCTTCCAATACTGGCTCCTGCAATGCTCTTGAATACGAAAAAGTAAGTTTCCATGGCTGCAAACCAAGTTTTTTAATTGCATTTAGATTAAGAGTAGCCTCTTTTGGGTTTTGACCGCCAGACAAAAACACAATCCCTGGTAATTCATCGGGTACAGACTGCTTGAAAGCTCTAATGGTAGCCTCTGCTATCTCTTCTGGGGTTTTAATCTGCCCACTATCTTTACCCGGCAAAACCATACTTGATTTTAGTAAAACTCCGCTGATATCTACTTGAGCATTTTTTAATTCATCGAAGACTATATTAAGAGTTTTTATCACAACTTCCTCCGCTCTCTCGATGGAATGTGTGCCATCAAGCAAAACTTCAGGCTCCACCATAGGAACTAAACCCTCTTCGTGACACGCCAAAGCGTACTTGGCCAAAACCTTAGCGTTTTCTCTTATAGCTACATCAGTAGGTATACTATCTCCTATAGCTATAACAGCCCTCCATTTAGCAAAACGAGCTCCCATACCAAAATACTCTTTAAGCCTGGCATTCAAGCCCTCAAGCCCTTCTGTGATCTTTTCTCCAGGGGATCCTAGTAGATCAACCGTACCGGAATCAACTTTAATACCGGGAATTATCTCTTTATGCTTTACGACCTCCACAAGCGGAGTACCATCACTCGTATTCTGTCTTATTGTTTCATCAAAAAGTATTACCCCATTTAAATAATCCTCAATGCCACCAGTAGTAAGAAGAAGTTCTCTGTACTGCCGTCTCATTTCTTCTGTTTCTTCTACATCGACAGCTTTAAATCTCTTATTCATAGTGTTCACACTAGCGTCAGCAGCCAGTATACCCTTATCAAAAGAGACCAACCTGTTTGCTATTTCTTTTATATTATCCATATGGATATATTATCATATTGGTAAAAAATGTAGATATTCACATATCCTTTAAGCTTGAAAATTAAAGCTTTGTGTGATATTAAAATAGCAGATGTTTTCTTCAACTTTCACTTAAGGGGGTGCCCACAGTGCATTCAAAAAGCGGTGTTACTACTTACCAAGTTACGATTCCGCCAACCATAAAAGAAAAGCTGGAAAGGGGGTGATCCTTTCTGTGCTAGGCTAATCCCCTAGTGAACGGTTAGATTTTATGAACTTTAACAAGGAGATGCACTGTGTTCAACGGACTAATCGAGGCAATGTATTAACCAATCAAGATTGGAGATATGTTAAAAAAGCAGGGCTTACTGATGACCCAACTATAATAGGAGATATTTTAAATTTTAAAATATCAGAACGGCAACGTTACGTTAGTGAGCTTTGCAAATTTGTTCCCTACATAGAGGCCACAGAAGCCTAAACCAACTTTACCCTTCGCGTGGGTAAATACCATCAAGAGCCGTCATACAGATTTTGTATGACGGCTTTTTACTATACTTGTCCTACATGGAAATATATGATAAA
>Ga0066639_10003637_pt1 | contig 13333 bp, 13 predicted proteins | sample CryGeyCG2114_010_2_FD_59504 | JGI IMG/M metagenome (GOLD analysis project Ga0066639, IMG submission 59504) | Groundwater microbial communities from aquifer - Crystal Geyser CG10_big_fil_rev_8/21/14_0.10 | ecosystem: Environmental > Aquatic > Deep subsurface > Groundwater | place: USA: Utah...
AAATAATACTCCGCGCGCTCCATCCATGGAAATCTCAAGAAGCGGTGATGCAATTGCACTTCTTGCAGCAGCAGCCGCTCTATTCTCACCCACTCCGGTTCCTATTCCCATAAGTGCTGACCCAGCACTGGACATTATCGTCCTCACGTCGGCAAAATCAACATTGATAAGACCCGGCAGGGTTATAAGATCCGAAATTCCCTGAACTCCCTGCGTCAATACTGAATCTGCAACTTTAAATGCCTCAAGAAGAGAAAGTTTTTTATCCACCACATCAAGGATTCTTTGGTTTGGGATTACGATTAATGTATCAACTTTATCTTTAAGATTTTCTATACCATCTTCTGCTGAGACCATTCTTCTTGTTCCTTCAAAAGAAAATGGCTTGGTAACCACTGCAATAGTTAACGCGCCAATTTCCTTGGCAATCTTTGCGATAATTGGGGAAGCTCCTGTTCCTGTGCCCCCACCCATTCCTGCAGCAATAAACACCATATCAGAACCTTCCAGCATATCCTTTATTTTCTCACCCGATTCTTCTGCTGCCTGTCTTCCAAGCTCCGGATCTCCGCCTGAACCTAAACCCTTAGTAAGATTTTCACCAATCTGAACTTTGGTGGCGGATTGAGACATAAGAAGTGACTGAGCATCGGTATTTATAGCCACGAAATCAACTCCTTGAATTTGACCCTGCGTGATCATAGAATTGAGAGCATTACTTCCTCCACCGCCAATACCCATTACTCTTATCTTGGCAAAATTTGTAGTTTGTGGCTTAATAAGCATAGATACGCTAAATGTAGCAAATTGATATTCTTTTTGCAAGCCCTATATTTTATCAGGGAATAAATGATTTTATTATGTTAATAACCTTTGAAAAAATCTTATTTAATTTTAAGTTTGGTATTTGAGGAACCGATATACCAAACGGAAGATTTGTCTCTGCTTCAAGAGTTGCTCCATAAACAGCAAGTCCGACAACAGTAGAAAAAGCAGGAGTTTGAATTTCATCAATAATTCCTTTTAAATTAGTCGGTAAACCTACTCTAACAGGCATAGCCAGAGTCCTTTTGGCGCTATCTATTATTCCGACTGTCAATGCTCCACCTCCGGTTACAACAAGTCCTGATGGAGTTTGTCCGCCAAATCCGCTTTTCTTAAGCTCAATGCCGATAAAGGTAAAAATTTCATTAAGTCTTGGTCTTATAATTCCATCTACCAATGTTTTTCTTGAGACCTTACTCAGATCCTCAGCCAGATGCAAAGATGATAGATCAATCTCATCGGGATTTTTTTGTTTTGAATCACTCTCTTCTTCTTCCGATATCTTTATCGCTTTGAGAGGATTTGATAAAAAAAGTTTTATTTTTTCAGCACTTTCAAGAGAAATCCTAAGTCCAATCGCCAGATCATTCGTGATGTGTCTTGCTCCGATTGCCAAAACCGAAGAATAAGCCACAGAACCCTCAACATAAATAGATATATCAGTTGTTCCGGCTCCGATATCAACCAAAATCACTCCTAATTCCTTTTCTGTCTCTGAAAGAACAGAAAGACTGCTGGCATAACCAGTAAAAATTACTCCGTCAACGTCAACTCCGACGTTAGACAGGGCTTTTTCTAAATTTCTAATTGCAGTCGTATTAGCAGAAATTATATGCGTATCTACCTCAAGTCTTATTCCGCTCATTCCAATCGGATCTTTAATGCCTTCCTGACCATCTACAGAATAATTTCGGGGTAAAACATGAATAATCTCCCGGCTTGAAGGAAGAGATACAGCTTTTGCCGCATCTATCACCCGCAGAAGATCATTCTGTGTGATTTCTCCATCCGGATTCGATACAGCAACTACTCCTGTTTGATTTAATGACTCGATATGTCCGCCGCCAATTGAAGCAACTACATGAGAAGCAGAATAACCAGCCATTCGCTCTGCTCCTTCAAGAGAATTATTTATTGAAGCAACAGCCTCTTCAATATCAACGATCTGACCCTTTCTTATCCCATTTGCTCTTACTTCTGATACTCCTAAAACACTTACGTTCTCATCTACTCTGGCAATAACAGTTACAATCTTTGATGTGCCAATATCAATACCAACTATTATTTTTCCCTCATTTTTCATATCAATTACTCAAAGGATAACACAGGCTTCTCAAACCTGAAATCCAATTTCTTAATTCTTTTCCCTTCCATTGTAAGCCGTTTTAATATAAGTTGTAAAGAGTTGATTTGAGGAGTTATTTCTTTTGAGGAAGAAAGAATCACTTGCCCCCCCTCAGAAAGACTTATCATATAAGATGAATCTGAGGCAATTTCTACAGAATTAAAAGAAATTTGATTTTTTAAAAGAGCGTCTGAGATTAAAGAAGCTTTTGATATACTTATCTTTCCCAAAGGGCTGATAATTAATGTCTTTTTAAAATAATATAAATATGAAAAATACGAAGCGGCAATCAGAACGAATAAAACTAGAATAAAAACTAATAATTTTAATAACGAAAACAAACCCTTATTTCTTCTTTTTTTCATGCTCCAATATTTTTATTATTTCTGCTGCCGCATTGGGTTTTATTATTTCCTGTAATTTACTTTTATCAACTTTATAGTTATTTATGTTTTTAGCCATAAAATAAATTAATTCCAAAAATTTTTCCGGCGCTGCATCTTTCTGAATTAAAACTTCACCAAGTCCTATTTCTTTCAAATATAATGCGTTGTTTAATTGCTCATCATCCTGAGAAAATGGAATTGGAATTACAATTGAGGGCTTTTGCATATAGATTAACTCTGTAGCTGTATTTATTCCTGCCCTTGATATTGCCATTTGTGCTTCACGATAAACTTTCAATAATTTATTCTCACTTGAAATAAATTTTCTTAACTCATATTTTGCCTTTAAATTATCATCTAATTTATTTCTTAAATTATTAAGCCGATTAAAATCATCAAACTCTTTGGCATCCCCTGTCTGATGAATAATCCTAAAGTCTTTAAGAAGTTTCTTCAGACATCCTTCAATCAGAATATTAATAAAATGTGACCCCGAGCTTCCTCCCGTAACGTATATAAGTAGTAATTTTTTATCTATTGTGCTGGGATTTGGAGTTTGGAATTTGGAATTTTCCACAATTTCTCTTCTTATTGGGTTTCCCGTTAAGATAGTTTTTCTTTTAGGGAAAAATTTTTGTGATGTTTCCCAGGAAATACAGATTTTTTTGGCGAAAAAAGAAGAAATTTTATTTGAAAAGCCGGCTCCTAATGTTTGTTCGTGAATTACAACCGGAACATTAAGAATAAATGAGGCAAAAACAACAGGAATCTGTAAATAACCACCAAAACCAAGTACAACATCAGGTTTGAATCGATGAAGAATACTTAAAGCCTGAAAAAAGCCGATCGGAAATTTAAATAAAGAAAAAACAGTATGTTTCGTGAATTTGCGCTGAAGCCTTGCGGTTGTAATCGCCGAAAAAGGAATCTTAAGATCTGTAATGATTTTATATTCTAAAGATTCTGTTTTATCTGCTTCGAAAGTATATTTTCTTCCCAAAAATAATATTTTATTTTTAGATTCCAGTTCTTCTATAACTGATAAAGCGGGCGATAAATGCCCGCCGATAATAATAATTTTCATTTTTTCAAACTATGTTTTGAAATATTTAGAAGAATTCCCACTGCGCAAAGATCCACAATCAAGGCAGACCCCCCATAAGAAATAAAAGGAAGAGGAATTCCAGTAAGAGGCAGAAGAACAGTCTGCGCACCAAGATTAATAATAATTTGCGATGCAATAAAAGTTGTTATTCCTCCTGCAAGAAGTCTTCCAAAATTATCCCGGGCATTTATAGCGATAGAAAATCCCCTCCATACAATTACAGCAAAAATGATTATAAGAATCACAGCACCTATAAATCCTAGCTCCTCAGCAATAATAGCAAAAATTGAATCCGTGGTAATTTCCGGAAGGTATGAATATTTCTGCAAAGAATTTCCAAGACCAACACCGAATATACCACCTGATCCAAAAGCAATAAGAATTTGTCGAATATGATAAGACGATTCCTGAATTGACTGATTGATATTAAAAAATGTCTCAAGTCTTTTAAGCCGGTACGGAGAAAATTTAATTAGAATAAATCCCATAATTGCCGCCACCGGCACAAGGGCGGTGAAATAAATTATGTTTCCGCCTGAAAGAAAATAAACCACAAGCGCCTCACATAAAATTACTACTGCAGTTCCCATATCAGGCTCAAACATAACAAGTCCTAACACGAATCCTAAAAGGAGTAAGAACGCCATGAGTCTTCCCTTCTCTTTGGAAGACAACCATGAAGCAAGATATATTGCAAGCGCAAGTTTTACAAACTCTGCAGGCTGAATTAAAAATACTTTGGTATCAATCCATCTTCGAGCACCCAATAATTTCACCCCAATTCCGGGAACAAAAACTAATATCAAAAGTACAATTGCGCTAAGAAGAATCGGTAAGGATAAATTATAAAGTTTTTGATAATTAAATACCGAAAATAGACCCATTAAGCCAAACCCTGCAATAACCCAGAAAAATTGTCCTTTTATATAATGATATTTATCTGCAAAATCCCGAAAAGCTACAAAAGAAGAGGCGTCATAAATCATAAAAAGTCCAAAAAGAGTCAGCAGTACTACGGAAAAAAGGAGAATTAAATCTAGTTTTTTCATGTTCTAAGTCCTCCGAAGCTTTCTTGCCCTTCGTAGTTTCAACGAAGAAGGTAGCGAGGGAGGATCATCTAATATAGGCGATATAAAGTCCGAGAATTGCGAAGAAAAATCCCAAAAGCCAAGCCCTCATAACGATTTTAGGCTCATCCCAACCTAATTTTTGAAGATATAAATGAAGAGGCGCACAGGGAATTATTTTTCTTCCGAGGAATTTTTTGCTTAAAATCTGCACCAGCGAAGAACCGACTTCCAATACAAAAACTCCGCCGATAAACGCCAATGCGATTACCTTGCCCGTCAGAAGCCCAACTACTGCAAGAACTGCGCCAAGAGATAAAGACCCAACATCCCCAAGCCAGATTCTTGCTTTATAAATATTAAAATAAAGAAAGGCAGAAACGCTCCCCATAAGAATTGCAATAAATATTTTGAGTGTTTCATCCAGTTGATCTGCAGAAATTGCCAGAAAGGCACCCAGACAGATAAGAAGAAGTCCGGACGCAAGGCCATCCAGACCATCGGCTATATTAAATGCATTGGTAAATGAAACGATTACAAATGCGGCAAGAGGTATAAATAAAAATCCTAAGCTTGCCAAGCCGTAACCTCTTATGAAAATAAAATCATATCCAAGTTGTGTATAAAGTATCGAGGCGATAATCAAAGCCAAAATCCACTGAATAATAAATTTATGCCTGAATCTTAAACCGAAAAAAGCAAATTTTTTTCCATTATCAATAAGCTTTTTAAAATCATCGTAAAGCCCCAAAAGTCCAAAACTAATAAATGTAAATAGTATCGCAAAAATTTCCCATGGTTTTAGTTCTATATTGAGCATTCCATATGCCCAAAGCGCAAGAATTGAAACAACTACAATTATAAGAAGCCCGCCGCCAAAAGGTGTCCCTTCTTTCCAGCCATGAAATTTATCAAAAATAGCAGTCGGCTTATCAAACATATCCACGGTTTTCTGTTTTTGACGTCTGACTTTCATTTTGTAGAGAAAGTCGATAAATGGAATAAGAAGAATAAAAGTAATAAACAAAGAAAGGAGCATAAGCCCCAAAATTTGCACCATAGATCTATATTATACTATCCTTGAGGTTTTTGCACAAATTCAAAGCAAGCTCAATTTATTGACTTTGTCAGCCTTGGCAAGTATAATTTCACTGATGGAAACAGAACCTGTTAAAAGAGCTATCAGTCAAAGACTGGAAGCATTCTTATTGGGAAAAGATAAAACTAATAATACTGATGAGAAATTGCAGAATACAGATGGCTTTACCCCTCCATCCCAAGATTGTGTGCATCATTGGATAATTGAAACCCCCAAAGGCGGATCTATGTCAAGTGGCCGTTGTAAATGCTGCGGGGGAGAAAGACTCTTTAGAAATAGCGGTGTTACACTTTCCAAGGAATATACGATGGAAGAAACTGGTAAACGTAAACTTTTATATGGATCCCGAGATCACCGAAGTATTTTTGACGCTGACAACATCGTCTTCGACTAGTTTTTTGGAAAGAAATAAACCCAGCTCCGATAAAATTTTTTGTAATTTTTCCATCAAATATTAAATAGATTGTTACTAGTTTTATCTATTTTACATCAGTTGACAGCAAACCATTAAGGTTGTTTATAATGGTTTTGCTTTTGTCGGCAATCTACAAGACAAAAGAACTCTTTGTGAACTGCCCACTCAAAGAGGTGAATTTTCAATTTTTAAGTAGTTAATTATATGAATAACCTGCCCGGAAATTATTATTTTATTTTTGAAATTAATTCAAAACCAGCTTACTAAAATAGGCTGGTTTTTTGATGGCAGAAGGAGGCTTGCCACTCCGAAGCCCAAAAGTGATTAGGGCAATTATGGCAAGAGTTAGCGATATGATACCTCGAATCGCTGATTTAAAAAGACTTGAGGACGAAGGGTGGTGAATAAAAATGATAAATAAAAAAATAGCTTTTAGCGCAATGTCAATTCTAGCTTCTCTTGCTATTATGGGCGGCGCAACCTTCGCATACTTTACAAGCTCGCAATCGGTTTCTGGAAACACAATTGCAACAGGGACGATGAATTTCCAGGGGATCATTTCGGACACCTCTGGAATTTCAACGGGAGATTCCGGGAAATTTAGCACGAGCAGTCTTCTTCCTGGAGAATCTTTGGTTCGTTGTTTATGGGTAAAGAATACCGGTACAGTTGCAGGAAGATATAAGATTTATGCAACAGCAGAAAGCGGAGATACATCTTTAGGAAATCTTTTAACAATCTCTGCAACACTTAATCCAACAAGCGGTAATTGTTCCGGACTTTCAAATCCTTTTGGAGGTGGAACCTTGTATGGACCTGGTGATCTTGCAAAAGGAGACTGGCAAAATGTTCCATCACGCGGATCATTCCTTAGCTCCGATCCAACGACCGGGACTCCATTTAAAATCTTAAGTGCAGAACCGGCAATGCCAGGCGATTATTATTCATTATTTAGAATAACTGTCGTATTGGATTCAAGCGCAACACAACAAGGATCAAGTTATGTTCAGGATATTGCCATTTACGGCATGCAAGATGCCGGATCGTTATCAAGCTGGTAGTATGGAGTCTTTCATCTAGTTGCGTAAAAGAAATTTTACGCAACTTATAAAGGACTTTATGAAAAAGTTAATCTTTAATACCATATTAATTCTTGTTCTGCTTCTATCAGGCGGTTTAATTTTTATGTCAAAAAACAATCCAACCGGCATAAGAAGTTTTACTGTTTTATCGGGATCGATGGAACCAACAATTTTAACAGGGAGCATCGTCTTAACACAACCAAAATCCGAATACAAAAAAGACGACATTATAGCTTTCAACCAAAACGGGCAGATCATCAGTCACAGAATAATAAAAGCTATAAAAACTGCAGCCGATATTAAATATGCTACAAAAGGAGATGCTAACAATACGCCCGATAATGATTTTGTCTCTGATAGCTCTGTAATAGGAAAAGAGTTTTTCTCTATTCCATTTATTGGATATATTTCATTATTCTTAAAAACACTGACGGGTCTGATAATTTTTATCATTTTACCGACTTTATTATTTATCATGCTTGAGGTATTTAATATTATTTCTGAGTTAAAAAAGATAAGGGTTAAAACTAATTTAATATGAATTACCGAATTTTGTTTTTTACTATTTGTATATTTTTTACAGCAATTGTATTCTACAAAGTTACACATGCTTTTTTTACATCAAATCAAGTAATATCAGGCAATACAATTACTACAGCTTCTATTTCTCCAACCCCAAGCGCCTCCCCCACCCCTCTACCTGCAAGGATAGTTATTAATGAAGTTTATTATAGAGTTGATCAGAACCACAGAATAGGCAGCGAAGCTGGATCCGAATGGGCAGAGCTTTATAATGGGGGTGGCTCTTCAATAACATTTGCGGCAATTTCGCTGGAAGATAATACAAGCTGTGATAATCTTGCTGGACCAATAACAATACCAGCAGGAGAATTTGTTATTGTTTCTTCTCATACAGAAACGGAATTTAGGGCGGTCTGGACAACTGTTCCTACTGGAACAATTTTTGTGACAAGTCCCTCGGCGGTTGGTAACGGATTGGCTAATAGCGATGAATTAATGTTACGCAATGGAACATGCACAAGCGGAACCATAATCGATCATATTAGTTGGGGGTCTAATACTGCTGGTCTAAATCCATCAATTCCATCAGTACCCTCAGATGGAATTTCTTCGGAAAGAAACCCCGACGGAACAGATACCGATACTAACGCAGATTTTATAAATAATGAACCGCCAACGCCTGGATCTTAATATGAAAAAGAGAATTTTAACATTATTATCTTTATTTCTAATAGCGGGTTTGCTAATCCAAAATAACGGATTTGGTTTGTTTGACAAAAAAACCGCTTATGCAATTGGAGATTTGACAGTTGTTTGGGAAACTGACCCGCTTTTTAATGAAACCAACATTGCTCCGGGCTTTACAAAAACCAAAAACGTAAATGTTGTAAATGGCGCACCTTCTTTCCGCCCCGTCGGAGTCAGAGGAATTCTGACTTCTGATACGGGAAGCATGTCTTCTGTTATAAACATTGAAATAAAAGCTGGGGCAGCGACTCTTTACAATAATTCTCTTGCTCAATTTATTACGGACAGCGGAGGACCAGATGGTATTTTTCTTTCAAATCTTAGCGCAGGCGATAATACCGATTATGACTTTATAGTTACTTTTGCTTCATCAGCCGGAAACGAATTTCAAAATCAAACTATAATTTTTGATCTTCAAATCGGTATTTCTATTGAATTGCCTGATGCTTGTGATCAGATAGATTTACTCCCTACTCCAATTATAGGAACTTCAAAAGCTGAAACTCTTACCGGAACTCCCGGCAATGATTTAATAATGGGGCTTGATGGTGCTGACAAAATCAACGGTAATGGCGGAGATGATTGTATTCTGGGAGGAACAGGCGCTGATTCTATAAATGGAAACAATGGTAACGATGTTATCTTTGGAGAAGACGGAGCTGACTCCATAAACGGAAATTATGGCAATGATTTGCTGGTTGGCGGAAACGGGGCTGATACTCTTCGTGGCGAGAATGGAGAAGATCACCTAATAGGAGAAGGGGATGCTGATACGCTAGATGGCGGAAACAATAATGATTTACTTGAGGGCGGTAACGCAGCAGATAGTATGCGCGGAGGAAACGGAAATGACACATTAACAGGTGGTGCAGGAAGTGATTATGCAAACGGAAACGCGGGAATTGATACCTGTGTCGCAGAAACAAAGAGAGAATGTGAATTATGAAAAGAAAATTACTTTATGAGAAATGAATATATGTGAGACAGTCCACCGTCGTTTACCTCGCTTCGAGGCCTACGTCCACGCAAGCGAGGAGCGCTTTGGCGGACGTAAGTAATTGTAAAACTCACAATATGTTCGTTAACAATTACTAACGAAAGGAGGTGAATAATATGGATTATAAAACAAGATTTGGAGTAACAATGGCAACAGGATGGTTGATGCTTTCAGCTCTTCTTCCCGGCGCCGCTCTTGCAGACACAACAATTGATATTTCCGGAAATGGAAACAATTCCAACAATACTGTAAATGTCTCCAATAATCAGACTACAAATGTCTTGCAGGAAAACGTAGTTGAAGCTGGTATATTTGTTATTTCTGTTGCAAGTACAGGAAATAACACTGCCAATAACAATACCGGCGGAAACGTAACTATTGATACAGGAAACGCAACGTCAAATGTTTCCGTAAGAGTTACAGGAGGAGATAATACTGCTAACATAACCGGATGCGGATGCGCAAACACCACAGACAATGTCACAATTAGCGGTAATGGGAATGGATCCAAAAATACAGTAAATGTGACCAATAAAAAAGTAAAAAATGTTGGTCAAGGTGCTTATACTGGAGCACTTGTAGGCGTTGGATCTTTTGCGAAAACCGGTAAAAACAAAGCCAAATACAACACTGGCGGCAATACCAATATAACAACTGGTAATGCAAGTTCCAATGTTTCAACCAATGTTACCGGTGGATCAAATACGCTCAATGTTACCCCATAACAAGCAACAAAAGAGTATTTTAAAAGCCCTGCAGAAATGCGGGGCTTTTAGTTAGAAAAAGTCATTAGCATACATAGCCCCTTTGCATAACCTCGTAGGTTTCGTGCGTACAACCTACGAGGTCGGATGAGAAGGTCGGATGACACTAGTCCACCTGGGAGGTGAATTTCTATTGACACCTCGGTTTTTTAATTTATATTTGCTCTGCGAAGACGAGGAGTCTTTGGAATGATGTACCGATAGGCACACATGTTTGTAAAATTAATTGGGTTTTTTTAGTATCAAGAAGATAATTTACTTCATTGGGCCAGACGGTTTTTTTATCAGTTACTTTATACTTATATTCTTTTCCATTTCGAAAAATAATTATCGGATCTCTCCTTTCAAGCTCTGGAAGTCTGAAAAACGCGATGTTATATCGTGTAATTCTCCACGGCAGATCCGATGAATGAGCAAACAAAAAGACTGTTCCTTTTTCTCCCGGAAGAGCGGTTCCTTTTGCCTGTGCTATTCCTTTTTCAAGTGATGCCCGATACTCCTTCTCATTAAACGGGTCAACATTCCCGATTACGGACGTCTTTACATTTATTTTAGGAATTTCAATATAAAACGACTTATCTACTGTATTACTAGTTAACTTGTTTGGAAACAGATAAAGATTTATCAGAGGATAATAGATAAATATGAGCTGTAAAAGAGAAAACGCCATTAAGGCGTTTCCGAAAAACTTTCGTTTAGGAAGTTGCATACGCAGGTGGGGAGATATCAGAACCAAAGCGCAGATACCAACCCGCAGCAAACATTATAATTGACAAAAGAGTCATTAGCAACATCAGGTAGCTTCCGGTTGCAGGGAGGATGGCTCCGATAGCTGCGCCCAACACCTGTCCCGCACTTTCGCCGACCGAACTTCCGCCACCGCCATTTGATGAAGGTGTTGTTCCCGGATTTCCGCCAGGTGGCGGATTCTCTCCGTCTCCGTCGCCATCTTCGGGTGGAGTTGGAGAGCAATTACAATTATCAACGCTGACAAACGAACTGTTAATATTTTCATTTCCGATATTAACTATACTTACGATATCACCGGTTGCTATCAATACGCTTCCGCTGTTTTTCTTAGCGATATTCCCTCCCGTATTCGCATCAACAATCACATTATTAATAATCTCCGCAAAATTTCGGCTTTCGAAATTAAAAACATTATTAAATAGTAAGCTGATATCACTTACAGAATAACTGCCGTTTCCTGAAATCAAAGCTGAAATTAAATTGTTATTATTCGCTTGGGGATCAAAATTTTGATTGATATTTTTGTTTTTGATATTTGTCAAAGTTGTAATATTTCCCGTTAGTATGGAAACATTCCCACCATTATAGTTTGCAATATTATTACCGGTGTTTGCCTGCACTCCAACATTATTTACAATATTCGCACTATTTGCTTGAACAACATTAGTACTGTTTAAGATAGCCAGGTTAATGTTGTTAATTGAGCTATCTCCGTTTCCATCAATTGAAGCACTGACACCAGATGCACAACCGCATCCATTCACCACTGCTGTATTTTGATTTATATTCTGATTGACAACATCAGTGGTATTGCTTGCTGATCCGGTTTGGATATTGGCATCTCCAGTATTTGATGACGCCTGATTACCTCCTGTATTTGAATTACTGTTTACGTCATTTGTGACCTGTGCTTCGTTTGACTGCTGCACCGTCGTTTCGGTAGTCACATTGACACTTACTGTATTCTCAGACGAACCGCTGTTTCCGGTAATTGAAAGAACAACCTGCTCTGCCCTAGCTGTTACGCTAAAGATAAAAGTAAAGATCAGAAAGAAAATACTCGATGTAAAAATTTTCTTAATCATATTTATTAACTTTAATAAAATTCTTTTTCCGATGAGATACGCAGGAAAAATGCCGGAAATTATGCATTATTCTTACGAGGCAGGTATTTAAATAAATATTTTTTGCTAATCAAATATATTACAAATAATATTGGCGCAAATACAATTAACCAAGCAAGATTAATTGTTATTTTCTTTGCACTTGCTGCGTTTACAGATGGACCAACCTCGTCACTATTAACAGCGGCGAACTGAAGTCCATTAAAACTCCCGGTTGCGGCCGCCAGAACTCTGACAGTATTAGTTATAGGATTATTACTTACTACCACTACCGTATTCGTACTACTTCCATTATTTCCTCCCGATGAGGAATTATTATTTAAATTTTGTCCGGAATCATTATTACCCGCTACTTGATTCTCGGATGGCGCTCCTCCGATTTCTGCATTATTATTTTCTTTATGATTGCCCGGCGTTACAAAATCTCCCATCCAGCTTCCGAATACATTAACGACCGTTACGAATAATCTTCCGTTTCCGATTATATTATTATTTACAAAGTTGACTATATTTGCAACGATTTTTGCATCGCCTGTTTCAATTTTTGAATCTCCTCCCGTATTGTTGCTTGCCGTATTTCCGCCGGTATTTGCAGAAAGATTTAGGTTATTCTCAATATTTGCGGTGTTTGCCTGAACAATAGTGCTATTTGTGTTTTGAGAAACATTTGAATTATTATCCGAACCCGAACCGTTTCCGGAGTTGATAGCAGTTATTTCTCCGTTTTCATCTATTACGAATTCTGTGCCAGCCGATCCGGCGTAATTTGCTCCATCGGGCGCTCCTAGAATTCTTCCTATCCACTGTCCTGCTTCGTTAACCAAAACAAGCCATATATCTCCTCCGATTAAATTCATGTTGGCAACGTTTAGGACTTGAGCAATAACCTCGGTATCTCCGGTTTCGATCGTTGAATTCCCGTTTGTATTACCGGATGTCTCATTTCCTCCAGTGGTTGTTGCTAAAAGCAAGTTGTTTTCTATATTCGCATCGTTATACTGAAAGGTTGAATCGGAATTTGTCTGGTTTACTGTTGCGTTGTTTGTCGAGTCCGAGCCGTTTCCGGTGTTTGCCGAAGTTACATTCCCGCCGCAGGTTGAGCAGG
>Ga0066639_10003639_pt1 | contig 13329 bp, 12 predicted proteins | sample CryGeyCG2114_010_2_FD_59504 | JGI IMG/M metagenome (GOLD analysis project Ga0066639, IMG submission 59504) | Groundwater microbial communities from aquifer - Crystal Geyser CG10_big_fil_rev_8/21/14_0.10 | ecosystem: Environmental > Aquatic > Deep subsurface > Groundwater | place: USA: Utah...
AATCGCCAAAGCAGCTTCATTTGCAATGTATTTTTAAAAATTTATAAATTATTTACAATTGAAGCGGCCTTTATGACGTTTATCTGGTGTCTATTTGATACCAATCAGCAGATGAAGTAAGAAAATATTCTCGCTCGCCTGAAGTTACTTGACGCAACTTCGGTCATTCGTTACAAAGTCTACTAAGCTGAAAGGCTCCCACATATTTATGTATTTGAGGACAAGTCCATGAGCGTTTTGTTTCCACATTTCAGGAATTTATTCAAGCTATTGCTCTCTACCCCTATGATATCAGGGGCGCTTGTGGTGCTGGGTTTGAGCTCTCAACTGCAGGCACAGGACAAAGCTGGGCGCTTTGAGTATGAAGAAACGCTTAAATACTGTATCGATATCCATGGCAACCCGGGTTTTAATAATAACAACAAAATCGGCAGTTGCACTGAATTTAAATATAAGGAATTTGACTGGCTTTTTAAGTTCAGGCTTTTTTTCCACAAAGATTTGCGCGGCAGCTCATTTATGGAGGTTCAGCAAGAAGGCATTCCGCTGAAGAAGAAAAATCTTGAAGGCTGCAAATTCAATGGCGCTATTTTAAGGAGTGCTCACTTTGAAAAATCCCGTCTTGCGTTTGTTGACTTCAGACACGCCGATCTGGATTCCGCTCACTTAAACGGCCTGACTGCCATGAACGGCAATTATGATCGCGCCAATCTCTATGGTACAAATTTTTCCCTTTCCAATTTGGACAATAGCACTTTTAAACAAGCGACTGCCATGGCGCTCGATATGACAGGCGTGCATTGTCAAAACTGCGATTTTACCCAGGCCAACCTTTCCCAGGCCAAATTATCTAACGGTACTTTTGTTGATGCCAGTTTTGCCCAGGTCAATTTCCAATTCACCAACTTGCAAGGCTCTAAGCTGACTGGCGCAGATTTTTCTGGCGCAGATTTAACCTCCGCCATTTTGGCAGGAGCGAACTTAAAAGGTGCTAACGTTAACGGCGCTCTTTTTCATCACGCCGATTTGCGCGGGACTGATTTAAGCGAAGTCAAGATGGAAGATGCTAAATGGCGTTTTGCCAAATTCAATAAGAAAACCGTGTTACCTTTTGATGCCAAGTTGGCAGTGGAAGAGTATGGCATGGTCTTTTCTGAAAATTAATTTTGTATCTGTTTGACCAAATCGACAAAATCGCTAATTCTTGCCGGCATATTCTTGTAATTGAGTGATGTCATAAAAATTTCATTTTTTTGAATTTCAGACACTTCATTAACGATTAGCTTCTGGGGATTTTGAACCGCGTGGTCGGGGACAATGGCGATGCCCACTCCGGCCTTGACCAGATTGACGATGGATGTGATGCTTTCAACCACGATGATATTATCCGGTCGCTCCTTAGTAACTTTAAACAAGTTATCTTCACTGCCGTAAACGATCCAGGTATGTTTGCTCAGCTTCTTTTTATCGACGGCGGACTTTGATATGAGCAGCAACTTTTCATCAAAGAGCTTGAGACTTGAGAGCAAGTCTGATTGGATATTGATAGTTGAAAAGACCAGATCGTAAAGGCCATTTTCAATACTTTTCATTAGCTCATCTTGGCCTGCCACCGCCACCTTGAGGCCGCGATTATGTTTTTTAGCATAGCGAGCGATAATGGGAGTCAACCAATCTTCCAGTAGTCCGTGTAAAACGCCAATTTTGAGCGGGCGATCATCTTCGCTGGTAAATACACCGCGCGCCATCTGATCAAAATTATGAATCGCCAGATACAGCTCTTTTCCTTTTTGCGTTAGTAGAACTTTTTTAGAGCTTCGAACGATCAGCTCTTCCCCAATAGATTCTTCTAATAATTTTATTTGGCGGCTAACCGCTGACTGGGCGATTCCAAGTTCGTGAGCAGCGTGAGAAAAATTCAGTTGCTCGGCAGTGATCATAAATGCCTTGAGATAGCGGTAATCCAGATTCATTACTTCTTGCTCTCTTTCTTTAAATGATGGGGAATTTTACTTTGATCTTTAAGCCAGAATTTGCCTTGAAATTGGTTTTCATCACAATTGGTAATGGTGAAGCCTTCTTCATCGTAGGCCTGATAGTAATCAATTTTAATCTGTCGCAGGTAATTAGCACTAAAGGGATCCATGCAGGCGCGGATTTTAAGTTCATCTTTTTGCCACAAGGTAAACTCCAGATCATCAGGGTGCTTTTGCGCTAGTCCCATGGAATATTTAAAGCCTTCACAGCCTTTGCCCGAAATATGCATACGCATATAGGCATTGGTGAGGGCAGGATCATGGCGTGCCATTAGCTCTAATTGCAGCTGCGCCTCAGGAGAAATCTCCAGCGAAATATCCAAGTGTTGCGGCGTTGAAGAAGTGTCAGTCATAGTGTGTTTACCTAAAATGCGCGACAAGGCCAAAAAAAGCGTTTATATTATTTTTACTTTTACCCTATTTCTTGCTTAGTGCCAAAGGGAAGGATTGTTTTATATGCTAAATATGAAAGTTGATTATCTTATTTCTATAGAAAATCCCAAGTCACATTACGTCAAAGTCAAGATGAGCTTTGATCGCATCAATGGCATTGCTGGCCAGTCGGGCAATAGACTTATTCAAGTCTTTTTGCCCTCTTGGAGTCCAGGCTCATACCTGATGCGCGAATATGCTCGTCACTTGCGCAATTTTAAAGTTGTTAGCGAGAGTGGTGCGCGCCTTTTTTATTCTCAGATTGACAAGGGGGCCTTTGAAATAGATCAAGATAAGGTGATTGAGGGCAAGGCCACTGCGCAAAAAATTGAAGTCAGCTATGAAGTTTACTGCCACGAACTGACGGTGCGTACCGCCCATGTTGATGTTTCTCACGCATTTTTGCACTTGCCGGCCCTTCTCATGGGGATTGAGGGCGTGAAAATTCAACATCCTCAAGTGGAAGTTAGATTTCCGCCCTTATGGTCTAAAGTTGCCACTGGACTTAAGGATGTTTCACCATCGCGGGAACGCTTCGTCTATACTGCTCCCGACTACGACCAACTGATTGATTGTCCGATTGAAATTGGTTGTCACGAAAGTGATGGATTTCGCGTTCAGGGCATTGATCATGAGGTGGCATTTTATGGGGCCAGCTTGCCACATAATTGGAATCTTAAAGCGGATATGCAAAAAATTGTTGAGACCATTTCAACTAGCATGGGGGAGATTCCCTATAGCAAGTACCTTTTTATTACACATTTTTTCTCCTCTGCCTATGGTGGGCTGGAGCACGCCAATTCAACCGTCTTGCACTTTGATGGCAGCAAATTATTAGAGAGAAAATCATATTTAAAATGGCTTTCACTGGTTTCTCATGAGTATTTTCACACTTGGAATATCAAGCGCATCAGGCCGCGCGAGCTTGGGCCTTTTGATTATCGCAACGAAAATTATACCCGCATGCTGTGGCTGGCAGAGGGGTTAACCAGTTTTATGGATGAGCTGTATGTTTTGCGCAGCGGTTTATGCAATCTGGAAGAATATCTGGACATGCAAAAAGGTAATCTTAAAAATTATTTTAATATTCCGGGGCGGCGCTACCATTCGCTGGAAGATAGCTCCTTTAATGCCTGGATAAAACTTTATCGCCCGGATGAAAACTCTTCAAACAGTACCATAAGTTATTATTTAAAAGGTGGCATCGTCTTTTTTATTTTGCACTCGCTGTTGCAAGAGCAGGCCAGAGGTATTGATGACCTGCTTAAACTTTTATGGCAGAGCTATAAGAAAAGACCCCAGCAGGGAGTTGAAGCTCAAGAAGTTTTTGCCATGGTGGAAGAGCTGGGTGGAAAATCAGTGCGCGAGCGTTTTGAGCTAATGGTGGTAACGACGGAAGAGTTGGCAATTGATAAGGCGTTTGAGAGTCTAGGGCTTAAGATTAATTACGAAGTCCCTAGTGGCGCCTATCTGGGACTTAAGCCCCGCTTTGAAAGTGACAGGGTGTTTATTGCCTCAGTCGTTTTGGATGGCCCGGCATTTCAGGCAGGACTTAATGCTGGCGATGAAATTTTAGGCATTGATGGCATTCGCATACTTAAATCCGAATTTGATGATTTAGGAAAAAATATATCACCTCAAAAATCATACAATTTTCAAATCGCCAGAATGGGGCATTTGCAGCAAGTGGAATTAGTGGCAGCTGCTTGCCCGCGCGAGATTAAAGAGATTGCTATCTTGGATAAGAAACGCGCATTGCAATCACTGGGAGCTGACGAGCGCGCTGGCCAAAAATAACTGGCGCGAAGAGCTTAGATCCGAAATTTCTTCCAACCACCACTGTCCAGTGATGCGCTGACCTTGGCCTTCATAACTAAAATGATTTTGTTCCAATTTGATGGCCAAAAAGCTAATGCCAGGCGCCTGCATGCTTGATTTAAATAAATGGCCGTAGAGCGCTTTATAAACTGCTTCCTTGATCGACCACGCCTTCAATACAAAATGTTCACCCAGCAGCTCTGCTTCCGCTGGATTTAAAAAGCGCCTTTGCACTCCAGGCGAAAATTCTCGATCCTTCCATTCAACATCAATGCCGACAGAAACTTTGTCATTTGTTTCATCACCCATGCACAAAATGGCGGCGCCGACATTTTGACTATGGGAGAGAGAAAGTGCGGCCATGGGTAGCTGGCCCAATTTGGGCGGTACGCCCAGTTCCCACAATTCCTTTTGTGTGGGTTGCTTTAAATCTTTTAAGGCGGTTTGCAGCGCCTTGCGTGAGAGCCAACGTTCAAACACCTTGTCAGGATGCATATGGGGCAATTTCGCCGCCGGAAATGAAGGCGGGCGGCCAGCATATTTAAGCACAATAATTTGTTCGGGGCGCTTTTGCGCCACTCGCTTGGTGATAACAGGGAAATCGAGAGACAGAAGTTCTTCCAATATGCATCTCATGCGTCAAATTACTTGCCAATTTTAACAGAGTTTGTCATAAATTGACTTGATTACCAAGAAATTTGATAGGAGTCGCTATGCTGCCAGAAGAAGGACAGGCCATGATGGCAAAAATACTTTTTATGATTTTTGCTACCCTGACCCTTTTTATTACCCGGGTCAAGGCCCAGGATTTAACATATATTTCATCAAAAACAGCCCCATGCTCATCAATTTCTAACCTAACAACTATAAAGTAACGTCATCGGATTTTTCTTATTTACTAAATTCTTTTCCGGGAGTTTGACGTGAAATCTTTTCTGTTCTTGTTATCTTTAATTCTGCTTTTTATTTGCTTGCAATTTGTTCAGGCGCAAGAAATGCCGGCCTATCATTGGGGTGAATCACCCGCAAAATGGGGCGTGGAACTTCTTAAAGAAAAGGACGCTCCACTGAATATTCGCATGGGGGCCAGACTTCACACTGTGGCCAGATACTCTGATCAAAAGGTCGCCCACTCATCTAAAAGAACCAACCTACAGGACTTTTACGCTCGCCGCGTGCGCTTGCAATTTGAGGCCAATTTTAAAGAGGGTATTAAGTACTATATGGATTTGCGCAACGATGATGCCAACAAGGAAGATCTGGGCGAGAAGACTTTTAATATCGGAGACGCCTACGTTGAAGTAAAAAGGCCTTGGGGAATTGAATCCATGAAATTGCGCGCTTTTCGCGCCAAGGTCAATGTTTCGCGTTCTGAGACTGTCAGCTCCTCACAAATTATTTTGCTCGATCGTTCTTTTATTGCCGACGAAGCGGCCCAATACGTCAGTCACAATCGGCGCGCTACTAACGTTCAGTTGATGGGGCATCTTCACAAAAAGTTGCAATACCAAGTTGTCATAGGGGATGGCGTGCACGCCGATAAATTTCATGATGCCAAGGCCGCTAAGCTGGCCGTCGGCAGCGTTAAAAATCAAGACCTAATGTATGGTGCCAAGCTGCGATTCTCGCCTCTTAAAGATTTTGAGGATGACCAGCTGTCCGAGACTTACTTAGGTCGTGGTCAGCATTTAAGTTTTGGTCTTGGTTATTTTAAAACTGGCGGCATTGAGTATGCTGCCACTTTGTATACTGGGAAAACCTCACGCGAACTGATGGTGGCCGACGTCTCAACCCACTACAAAAATCTTTTTGTCCAGGCCGAGTATTTTAAATTTAATGGAGTGGTGCAAAGTTTTAGCGCCGCCACTGAAAACAAGGGTAGTAGCGATGGCTGGTACGCCCAGGCCGAGTATGTTCTGCCACAGCTTTCTTATATTGCGCCCTTTGTTCGGGTTGAAAACTGGAATCGATTTAGAAGTCTGGCACAGTATCAGCTAAAATCTTTTGTTAGTGGCCTTACCTGGTATCTCAAGGGCGATAGCGCGCGATTTGGCATTTTCTACCAAAAGGATGACTACCAAGACAATATTTTGCTCAGTTCAAAATATGCTAGCAACCAGCAAGTTAAACTCACTACCATGTGGCTTTTTTAAGCCGTTGGTATTAGGTCAAGCTAATGGTTGCAATTACTTAAAGCTTATAGACAAACACCTAAATAACTGTATAGAATTAAACCCCGTAGATGGTGAAAGTTTTACTAAGAGACTTTCACCTTTCACTTTTTCACATCTTTTTTCCAGGCAAGGAGAGGCTATGTCATCAACACAGAGTTTTAGAGAAATGGCAAAGAACAAGGCGATTCATCGTCCCATGCGAACCATTCGCAAACCGCAAGACGGCAATGGCCGATATTTAAAGGTTAGCCAATACTACGGTGAAAACACATTTGATTTGCAAAAATCCAAATCCATTCCTGACAAAGTCAAAAAAGAATTAAGTACAATTATTCACACTAAGGGGCATCTGAAGCGCGAGCATGCTGACGCTGTGGCCAGTGCTGTTACTGATTGGGCGCTGGAAAAAGGCGTCTCGCATTTTTGTCATTGGTTTCAACCTTTAACTGGCTCGACCGCTGAAAAGCATGATGCATTTTTAAGTCTTCAAGATGGTGAGCCGATCGAAAAATTTTCTGGTGGCCAGCTGATGCAAGGTGAGCCCGATGCCAGCTCCTTCCCACATGGTGGCAGTCGTTCGACTTTTGAAGCGCGCGGATACACCTCATGGGATATGACTTCTCCCATGTTTATTATTGAAGGAATTAATGGCAAGACTTTATGTATTCCCACCGCCTTTGTAAGTTATTACGGCGATGCCATGGACATCAAAACCCCACTCTTGCGCTCTATTACTAAATTGAGTCAAGTGGCAACGAAGTTTATGAATTTAATTGGCGAGCCTTCACAGCGTGTTGCCGCCACATGTGGCGTCGAGCAGGAATATTTTTTAATCGATAAGGCCTTCTTTTATGGCCGTCCCGATTTGGTTATGACGGGACGAACTCTCATGGGCCAGGGCACGACCAAACACCAACAATTGGAAGACCACTACTTTGGTGCTATTCCTGAAAGAGTTAAGGCCTTTATGGACGAGTTCAATTTAGAGCTGCACCGCTTGGGTATTCCTGCCAAAACTCAACACAACGAAGTGGCACCGGGGCAATTTGAAATAGCGCCTATTTTCGAGGAGGCCAATGTTGCTGCTGACCACAATCAGCAACTCATGGCCGTCATGAAAGACGTGGCCATGCGCCACGATATGGTGGCCTTGATCCACGAGAAGCCTTTCTCTGGTATTAATGGCAGCGGCAAACACGTCAACTGGTCCATGGCCGATGATCATGGAACCAATTTGCTCGAGCCGGGCAATCGGCCACACGCTAATCACCGCTTTTTGTCTGTCGTGTCGATTATCGCAGAAGCTGTTTATCGCCATGGCGACGCTCTTCGCGCCGCTATTTCTGGCCACGGCAATGACCACCGGCTAGGTGCCAATGAGGCCCCGCCAAGCATTATCTCCGTTTATATTGGTGACGCCCTAGAGAAGATCTATCAGTCGATTATTAATGGCAAAAATTTTGAGCCGGCGGATCACAAAGTTGTTGATGTCGGTGCCAATCAATTAGTTCAACTGGCGCGTGACAATACCGATCGCAATCGCACTTCTCCTTTTGCTTTCACCGGCAATAAATTTGAATTTAGAGCAGTCGGTTCCAGCCAGGCGATTGGTTTTCCCACTGCCATTCTTAACGCTGCAGTGATTGAAGTGTTTGAAGAATCCAATGCTATATTAGAAAATGAAATTAAGACCGGTAAAAGTATTGAGGAGGCCTTGTTTGATCTGACCAAGAAGTGGATTACTCACTCGCAAAAAGTGATTTTCAATGGTGATGGTTACAGCAAAGAATGGCTTAAAGAAGCAGAGGAGAGGGGACTTCCTAGTTACCGCACAACTCCTGAGGCGTTGACCGTTTTTAACGATCCCAAGAAAACTGAGTTTATGCAAAAGACTGGTATTTTTCGTGAACAAGAAGTGGAGATGCGCTATAACGTCATGGTTGAGCGATATAATACCTGCCGCGAAATTGAATGCCGAACCATTATCTCCATGGTAAATAATCACGTTCTTCCAGCGGCCATTTCTTACAAAGAAAGATTGTCGACTGTCATTAGTAACCAAAAAGGTTTTGGACTGGAGTCATCGGTCGAAGTGGATTTGTATAAACGCCTTAGCACTGCCATGGAAAATCTTTATGCTAAAACCAACAGCATAAAAAATGGGCTGCAATCTTTGGCGCAATTGAAGTGTGCTAAAAAAGGTGAAACTTTTGCACGTGAACTATTACCTCTTTGCGATTTAATTTCTCAGTATTCTAATGAGCTAGAGGAAATTATTCCTGACGATATGTGGCCTTTACCGACCTACTACGACATGCTTTTTCTAAGATAATTGACGAGGTGCCAGCACTTTTTATGCTGGCACCTATTAAACTTTCTTTTACCACTTTCCGATAAGTTAAAGTGGAATTCATATCTAGATATATAAATAAATTCAGACAGATAGCGGTTGCGTTTGCGCTTTGTCTCACACCAACCGCAATGCCTCAGGTATTTTTGGAGGCGGTTGGACCGGATATTGATTTAAATCTGATCGAGAGTCAAAATGAATATCAGCTCAAACCTTATCAAGTAAAGCAGCATGAGTTACCGGCGGCCGAGACGCGAGATTTAATTTTTGAGCAAGCCGGATTGAGCGCTTACATAACAGATCTTGACCAGCTTGATCTTGACCTCATTTATCTTAATATTCAGCAGCTTGAAATCAAACAGCTGGAAATTAAATATTCACACTTTCCTCGTCACATCCTGCTGGCAACGCGCCATTTGATTCATCGAAATAGTTTGCAAAAAAGGCGACGGGAGAAATGAAAAACTCAAGCGTCTACACTCTTTTTTTTGTCGTGATTTTTTTAACTAACAACTGTCTGGCAGATATTCTTTTTCTAAATTTTAACCGCAATACTTCGGCGGTTAAGGCGGCGCAAAGAGCAGCGCGCACACGAGGCGAACGACTGATTGTCCTTCCTCCCTCACCCCGGCCTAGAGATTATAAACTTAATCCAGATCAATTAACCAGCGAGCTTGAAAATATTCGTCGTCAACATATTGTGATCTCAAGTGTTGTCTTTTCCGGCCACGATGGCGGAGGTTTTTTTTCTGGTCATGATGGAACAATAGAAAGTTTTCAAGTTAATAGAATTATGCGGGACTTTCCAGATATCGCAGCGAGTGTGAAAACTCTGGTATTGCGTGGTTGTTACTCTGCCACTCTCAATCAGGTCCAGGAGGGAAGTTCCTGGCGACAGGCATTTCCCAATTTACATTTAATTGCCGGTTGGGAAGGGCGGGCGCCCAGCAGCGAACGGCAGTCGAGTAAGGAGTATGTTGAGGATATTTTGACTTTAGCGCCTCAGTTGGTTGCTGCCGCAGATGCAACACAGGTGACACGTCTTTATCGCCAAATAGGTTTGTATGATACGACTCATAATGCAGCTTGGATCAGAACCTGTCAGGATTCTTTTTACATGCGATCTGAAGATGCGGCCCATAATCGAGATCCCTTTTCATTTTCTGATATGTCATCTCTTTGTTCTAGTAAGCGAAGTGAGTTTGAAGAAAAAAAGCAAATTATTGAAAGTTATTTTTATGCCGTTGATGATGCTCACCAAAATCCTCCTTCTAATACGAGCTCATCAGAATTACGTAGTGCCTATAGCATGTTACGCCAATGGGAACACTGTTTAAAACCAGAGTATCTTGGGGCCTTGGCCGATTCACCCATGCTCAATCCCGATATGATCATCCGGCTTATTTTCTTTAAAAACGTTGCGGGAAATTTCGCCCGACTGATGGATTTACCAGGGCTGCAGGCCGCTATTGGCGCGTTTTGGACGCCACCCATGAGTCCGCTTACACTACCAGATTTTAGGCATGCTACGCGAGCACAAGTCAATCATTGGATAACGAGTCTGGGAGAATTTACGGCCCAGGCACAGGAAAATTTTAGTCATCTTCCCGTGCTGGAGCAAACGCCTGAAAAATTTAGATTGCTGGCAAAATTGCGACTGGCCTACTCACTTTCAAATAACATCCTTCATCGTCTTGAACCGGAGTATCTACCTTTTTCCTGGGTTGAACCCGGATCTACAACCCAAAGTCGTCTACGTTTTTAGCCATGGGCTACGATGCCAATATTGCGAGGGGAGAGGGCGGGATCAAAGAATTCATACAGTCTGGCCTTATAACCTTTTTCTTCTAGATAGAGTGCGCGATCAAGCAACACTTCCAGTTCTAGCAATCGGCCAAAGCGCCAGCGAATTAGACCGGCATGGAAAATGCGTTTAATTTCATCCTGAGTTTGCTCCCGATTAAAAAAGTGATTGAATGAATCAGGTGTATGCTTAAGGGCAATTTGACATTGAGTCAGCTTAACTGCCGCATAGTTGGCAAAATCTTGGCGATAGAGTTCTTTGGTTCCATCTCCCACGCTGATAAACTTATCCACGCCGTATTCTTGTGCTAATAAGAGATGCAAAGCATAGCGATAACTTTTGACCCGAAATTTAAATTCAAACGCCTCAATCTTTTGAGGATTGTGCCCGCGTGTCGCTAAAGTTAGACTTTCATCGCTATGGCGCCGATTAAACTTTTTAGAAAAGTGCGATAGCCCAGTTTCATTGCTGGGATTAAGTTTGAGGTAGCAGCAACCAAAGTTCAAAAAATGAGAAAGGCCGGAGCTTAGAAAAAAATCCATTTGCTTAAGTGCCAAGTTGCCACAGGTATGCAGTCCAAAGCTTAAATTATATTTTTCTTTCTCATCGGGAGTTAAAAGACTTTCGCCCTTTTCTATCATCTGGGCGCGAAAGCTTAGACGGTGGTGAGCGCAGCTTTGCTGAGTTTTATTTTTTAAAAAGACGGCCTTATCTAGTAGCTTGCTGTCGCCATCGATACATAGAGCATGAATATCGCCCAATTGGGTCAAGACGCGAGCAAAATGACCATGGCCCCCGCCGATGTCAACTAAGCCACGTGTGGCGCCTAAAAGACCCAGATTTTGCATGCCGGTAATAATGCGCTCAATTTCATGCCGCTTTTTACTTTTAATGAAAACCTGTTTTTCACGCTCAAGCTTATAGGCACAGTCGAGGGGAATGCTGACAATTTTTGACAGCTCGTCAATTTCACTTAAAAGCGCATGTAGTGGCGTTCCCTCTAGCGCCTGATAGCTGGCACCACTATCAAGCTCGAACTTTTGCTGCAAACTTAAATGTTCTAAAATATCGAACCATTCCTTCGGATATTCCTGTAGGATGTGAGGATAATGGATCAGTATTTCATGGAGGCACAGCTCTCGGTAGGGCCGCAAAAAGCTGGTAATTGCCTCATACTTAGCTTTAAGTTCAAAAGTCATGGGACTTTATTTGGCCCGTTGCCTATAATATGGCCAGAAGATTCTCTCATAGAAAGCGGTGAGTTTAATGGCGACTATAACTTTTGACCCTTTAAATCTATCAAATAAGTGCGTGGCGGTCATCGGTCCAGGTGTAAGCGGTCTTTCCGCCACAAAATACCTTTGCGCCCACCATGCTGATGTGGTTCTGGTGGGAAAGGGAGCGCCCGATCTCTGGGACAATTTTCAAAATATTAAACAGTTGGTTGGCAATATCCAAATGCATGATCAGGCGGAAATTGACCTGCCGGCGTTGCTATCACAATGTGATCTCATTTTACTCAGCCCAGGTATTCCTCGCGAAGTGGCCTTTCTATCCCTGGCGCTTAAGGCGCAGGTGCCAGTTTGGAATGAAATAGAACTGGCCTTTCGAATTTTGCGCCAAAGCGAAAAACAAGCAGGTAGAGCTCCGTGTCCCATTATGGCCATTACTGGAACTAATGGTAAGACTACTACTGTAACTTTAATGGGAGAGCTGGGACGTAGCTTGTTTAAAAATGTTTTTGTTGGAGGCAATATTGGTCTGCCTTTTATGGAGGCGGTAAGTAAGGGTGAGAATTGGGATCTGATAATTTTGGAATTATCCAGTTTTCAAGCTGAATCGCTGGAGGATTTTCATCCTCAAGTGGCGGCAATACTAAATATTGCTCAAAACCATGGCGAAAGATACCAGCACATTCAAGACTATGCCACCGCCAAGTTTAAAATTGCCCGCAAAATGCAGGCACAAGATCTGATGATTCTTGGCCGCTATGACGGTTGTAATTGTCGTAATGAATTGACCCAATATTTAACAACTTCTTGTTCCAATGGTCCCCTGCCTATTATTGAAACATTCGAGAATGATGAACTATTGAAGATTAAAAAATATGTAAATGGCATTGTTGCGGAAGAAGATATTAAGATTCCAGGTGATCATAATTTAAAAAATGTATTTGTTGCCTTTAAATGTTTTGAGCATCTTGATTTAATCGATAAAGAAAAATTCAAGCAGGTGCTGAGGAAATTTATGGGTGTGCCCCACCGCTTGGAGAGAGTTGAGTCCTCTGGCCCTTTTATTTATTACAATGATGCAAAAAGCACCAACTGGCAGGCAACCTTAACCGCTGTTGGTGCATTAAAAGATCGTCAGCCTCTCTATCTTATTTTGGGCGGTCAATTACGTGGTCAAGGCGATGCCGTCACTCCTTATCTCCCACAGCTAAAGGCCGTGACAAAATTTTTTCTTATTGGGCAAGCGGGACAGAGCATTTATGATGAGATGGAAGATAAAATGGAGGTGGAGTTAAGTGGAAGTTTGGCCCAAGCTCTGGAGTCGGTTCAAAGGCATTCTCCCGGTACTGTCCTTTTTTCGCCCGCCTTTCCCTCCTTTGACCAATTTAAAAATTATACCGATCGCGGCCAAGTATTTAAATCCTTAGTTGTGCGCAGATAACAGAGGATAAAATAGCAAAAAATTTTGGAAGCTTTAAATGCC
>Ga0066639_10003640_pt1 | contig 13328 bp, 10 predicted proteins | sample CryGeyCG2114_010_2_FD_59504 | JGI IMG/M metagenome (GOLD analysis project Ga0066639, IMG submission 59504) | Groundwater microbial communities from aquifer - Crystal Geyser CG10_big_fil_rev_8/21/14_0.10 | ecosystem: Environmental > Aquatic > Deep subsurface > Groundwater | place: USA: Utah...
TATTTCCAATAATGAGATATAAAACCCCATTGATCCCTCGGTACTTAAAAGATTCAATTTTTTTTAATACTTCATGCGCTAACCAATAAGCTCGCTGAGAATACCCTCTTTGATGCAAACACTTTACCAAAACCACTAGTCCCTTAGCAATTTCGCCATCCACAGCTTTTGCATTTGTGTTTTGCTTTCTTCTTTGGGCTCGGTGCATTCTTAAATAACGATGATAGTGCCGTTGAGCGACTTTCCACTCCTCTTTAAAACCAGCAATTGCACCCTTGCAATACCAAACCATTGGGGGGATCAGATCAGGGTATTTTTTCATGATCTGGTCTAGCTCTTTTTCCCAATACTCTACTTGCTTTTGATCAAGCGCCTCTCCAGAAAATCGAAGGAGCCCTGCGACTGCCTCTGCTATTGAACGCGGATTTTTTTCGATTGATCTTGAAACTTCTAAAGCATTTAAAAAGGCTTGCTTAGACTCTTTCAATTCACATTTTTCAAAAAACAAATAAGCCATTTCCAACCACTCTGAACTCGATAAGGCTTTGCCTAAAATGAGTGGTGACGACGGAGTTGTGGGCCTATAAGCGGTCATAAAATTTTATTTCACATTTCAAAATGATCAGTTTGATATTTTTTCCCTAGAGGCAAGTATGGTATTCATTTAAAATAAGGAGTCAACATGAAACTTGGATATTCCTATTGGCCAGCAAAACAAACCGAAAAATCTAAACTTTTATTTCTACATGGGATGGGCGGAACGGGTCAATTATGGCGTCCAATTGCAGCTAGCTTGGAGAATGAGTATAGTATTTTAGCACCCGACCAAAGGGGTCACGGAGGTAGCAGACCAATTGACTCGAATGATTATACACCGGTTGCTTTTGCTCAAGATGTAATCGAGTTAACCCAAAAACTATCTTTTAGCCCCACCTATGTCATTGGCCACTCAATGGGGGCCAGAACCGCATGTGCCTATGCCCACTTAAACCCAACCCAAACAAAAGGCATATGCATTATTGATTTGGGGTTTGATGGAATTGCAGGAGGAGGATTAGGAAATAATCTTTACAAACTTTTAAAAGACCTTCCCACTCGCTTTGACTCCAGAGACGCTGCAAAAAACTATTTAGAGCTCAACTCTCCAGATCCCGCAATCAGTCAATATTTGATGGCAGTCTCCATTGCTGATAATCCAAAAGACTTATCTGGAGCTCTTAGCTTTCCATTTGATAAGGATGCCCTTTTAAAAACAATCGAAAATGCAAAAGGCGTTTCTCTGAGTGATTGGATCAAAGAGTTTGGCGAAAAAGGACTTTCAACTTTAATTTTGCGAGGAGCTGAAAGCAAGGTCTGGTCAAAATCTGAATACAAATCAGAAAAAGCAAAATTCAACTCCTATTCCTCTCTTCTATTTGAAGAATTTGAAGGTGCAGGCCATGGACTACCGTTTGAGAAACGCCTTTTATTTGTAGAGAGAATTAAAAAATGGATTCATAAGAACGCTGATTAGCGCAAAATCCGAGCAAAAACTGCACGCATCAACCGGTGATATCCATTGCGTGTGGTGAATGTTTTTAACAGAAAATTAAATTTTGCATCTTTTCCACAGACAGTTCTCAATGGTATTTTTCGCTTATTAGCCAGAGCCAAAACATCTCGTACGACGACCTTTGGATCTCCAGCTACTTTAGCTAATATTTTTTCTCTTGCTCGACCAAATGCTTGAGTCATTTCTGTGTAAGGAGATTCTTTTTTTAGACAATTCACTCCACGCACTTTTGAACCCTCAAAGCCAGTTGCAAACGCTCCAGGTTCAATTAACGCTAACTGAACACCAAAAGGCATCACCTCATAAACTAATGCTTCAATCATTCCTTCAATGGCATGTTTTGAAGAAACGTACGCTGAACTTAAAGGCAAGCTTGTACACCCCAAAACAGAAGAAATTTGAATCACTCTACCTTTTGATTTTTTTAAGAGCGGCAAAAAACCTCTAATCATTGAAACAGATCCAAAAAAATTAACATTAAACTGATCTCGTAGCTGAGCATCCGAATAATCCTCTAATGCCCCCTCTAATCCATAACCTGCATTATTAATTAAACAGTCAAGCTGCCCTGCATGCTCATTTTCAAACCAAGACTGCAAGCGATTACGCTCTAACTCTTGTGTCACATCTAAATCATGCAAAAATAATTTTTTAGACTCTATTTCTTTTTGGTAGTCGCTAAATAAATGTAATCGAGTTTTTGCGTTTCTTAAGGTCGCAACAACAATCCAACCGTCTTTTAAAAACGCAGATACAAAACCTTTACCAAATCCCGAAGTACTCCCTGTAATAAGGACAGTTTTATTTTGACCCCGCATAAAGTGACACTACCGTTTTATAGGATAAGCTTAAGAACTCACGACTTCTGGATTTTGTACAATTTTAGCTTTTTCAGTGAGCTTTTTAATCCATTCATTAAACAAAGCACTTTCTTTGCGCGTAATGATTTTAGAAATAAAAGACTCTCTTTCTTTTTCATCAAGTCGAGCTAAATCTGCCTCTTCAGATTGAACAACCACCGCAACGACATATCCACCCTGGGCAAAGTACTTTTTAGGAGATCCTCCTTTTTTAGGATCTAAAGGCGAAGGAGACATAAAAACTTCTGTTTGTAAGTCCTTTACTTGTCCAACTCCTGGTAGCGTAAATTGCGAACGCGCAAGTAACTTTGAAGTGGTCAGTTTTTGATTAGCCGGTTTTAAAATAGAAGCTACGGCAGTATCGGCATTTGCATTTTTTTTCATCGCACTTAAAACTTGATCGGCCAAGCTTTCACTTATTTTTTTAATTTCATCCATTTTATTAGATGCGATTAGATTAGTTGCAATTTCATCTCTTACTTGGGCTAAGGATTTTCCTTTATAGGCGGTCTCTTTACCGGTTTCGTATTTTGATTTTAGCAAATTAAATTGTTTTTCATCTTCCAAATATTTCTTAATTTCAGAGTCTGTTACTTTTATAAATTTTTTGGCAACCTCTGGAGAAATAAAGACATACTTCACTTCTCGCTTAGTATTGGCCATAATAAATTCATTCTTGATTTCTGATTCAGTAAATCGGACCAATTTTTTAAAATGATCTTTCCATACTTCTGTCACCAAGTCCTCACTCACTAGTTTTTCAAAAGTTCCTGGAGTCATTTGATTGGCTTCTAAAACTTGTCTGTACTGTGTTGGATCAAACTGGCCATCTTTTTTAAACGCATCGTACTTTAAAATCTGGTCTTTGATTTGAGCCTCACTCGGAAGAAGTCTAATTTTTTCAGCTTCTTCAATCATGATTTGTTTTTGAACTAAATCTCTAAAGACAGCAGCCTTAATACCAAAAGCATTGAGTTGCTCTTCAGTAAAGTTTCCACCACCGAGCTGTTTAAAAAACTCCATCCGTCTTGCAAGCTCTCTTTTAAACTGCGAAACGCTAATAGGTTTCCCATTGACACTGCCTGCAAATCCACTCCCACTAGATCCTGGAGCTTGAGATCTAATTCCAAACTCAAATACAAATACAAAAATGATAAATCCTACGATGAGACCTACCACCCACTTTGATAAATTATTACGCATAGAAGAAAGCATGAGCCGTTTACCTTTCCAATTCGGTTAAATTCAGGACAAGATTATTTACACCTGATTTTTACTTTAGGTCAAATCTTGCATTCATCACTCAAGATCAGTACGATGAGAGCTGAACTTTGGATAATATATAAATGCTAGGGTACATAAAAGAATATCGATTTTACATTGTTTTATCTCTTTTTATATTAATTCCTATTATTGCTATTGATACGGCAACACGTGCTCCTAGAAATTATCAGTGGCACGATCGCTTTATTGTTCAAATCACCTCTCCTATTCAAAGCGCAGTGACATGGACATTAGACACGATCATTGATTTTTCACAAAAATATTTTTTCTTGTTGGATGTTCAAGAAAACAACACGACTTTGACTTCTGAAAACCAAAAGCTACTCAATATTATTGTTCAATTAAAAGAGGCTCAAAAAGAAAACGACAGACTCCGTAAATTATTGAACTTAAAAGATAATTTTAAATTTTCAGGACTATCAGCTCGCGTCATTGCCAAAGACGTCTCGAGCGAATTTAGGTCCATTCGTATTAACCGCGGTGAAGACGACGGCATCAAAAAAGACATGGCTGTGGTGACCCAAGAGGGCGTCGTGGGTCGCATTTATCGAGTCACTCCAACTACGAGTGACGTTGTTACGGTGCTTGATTTGTTCTCTGCAGTTGACTCTATTGTTGAGCGTTCGCGAGCCCGAGGGATTGTTGAGGGATATAATGACGAAATGTGTCAGCTTAAGTTTGTTTTAAGAACAGACGACATTCAACCCGGTGATTTATTGATTTCAAGTGGACTTGGAGGAGTGTTTCCCAAAGGGATTCCAGTAGGAACAGTCGCTCAAGTCTATCGTCAAACGTACGGAATTACGCAAAATGTCGAAGTTGTACCAAGTGTAAATTTCAATAAGTTAGAAGAAGTCATGGTGATTACTGAATTCACTTCCTCCCCTAAACACATTGAACTGAAAGACACTCTTCCACCCTCCCTAAAAGACATTGAGCCATCGGAGGAAGCTCGATGAATCGGTTGTTTTTGAGAGCATGGAATGGTCCAGGCTTAATTTTAATAGCAATCCTACTCACAAGCATTCAAACAACACTTTTCACACAACCTTGGACTTCTATCATTCAACCCGATTTTTTTGCGTTCTTAGTCGTTTGGTGTGGGATGAAACGAAAATTTTTAGAAGGCGGGATTCTTTCACTCTTATTGGGATACATTGCTGAGCTACAAAGCAGCTCCCCTCAAGGCCTCTATATGGGAATTTACATGGGCCTTTTTTTACTAGTAAGATTTGGTAATCGCGCTTTTATTTTACCTTCCTTTAAAACACTGATCGTCCTCAGCACTTTAGCACTGAAGGTTTCACTACTGTTTTTTTTGTACTCACTCTCTGGGAAATGGGTTTTAGGTTTTTTTGCGTTTTTAAAACACACTTCGGCATGCACTCTCATTCACTTTCTCATTAGCCCCATTATTTTGAAGATGCTCATTTACTATGATCGTTTAACTCTAAAAGACATTCAGTACGTGCACGCAATGGAAGAAGGCTTTGAAATGATTGACGAGGGCTTCTAATGTCGTTTTTAGGGCATGAAGAACAAGTCAGAGAACTGCAAGACCGCTTTCGATGGATCTATCCCACACTTTTTTTAGCTATCGCGATTCTTGTTTCTCGACTCATTTATCTGCAAGTCATCACTGGAGATAAAATGAGGCGCTACTCCGAAGAAAATCGAATTAAAAAAGTCGAAATCCCCGCACCAAGAGGAATGGTCTTTGATCGCAATCGCCAACTTTTACTGGACAATCGTCCTGCCTTTGATCTTGAAATCACCCCTCAGTATTTAAAAGAGTCTGGCGTGAGAGACCAAGTGCTTACTCGTTTGTCTTTACTAATTGAAATGCCTATTTCACATATTGAAAATATTTTGAAAAAATTTGAACGCCAACCTTCATTCTTACCTGTAAAAATTAAAACAGATTTAACACGAGATGAAGTTGCAAAGCTTGAAACATGGAAACTCGATATGCCAGGAGTTTCTGTAGAAATGGAAATCAAACGAACAAATTTATTTGGTGATATTGCAGCACACCTCCTTGGCTATATTGGTGAAGTCACAAGCAATGACTTACCCAAACTTTCAAAACAAAATAATCCATACCGATTAGGCGATCAAATCGGAAAATCTGGAATTGAAAAGCAACTCGAAAAAGACTTACGCGGTCAAGACGGGCTTCAATTAATTGAAGTAGATGCGATCGGTAGACGTATTCGTACTAAAACTCAAGCAGATCGAGTGCTCTCTGCTCAAGAAAAAGAAATCCCATCGGTACCAGGACACAATTTAGTTTTAACTGTTGATCAAGACTTGCAAACTGCTGCAGCAAATGCTTTTGGTGACAAAGCAGGAGGGCTTGTTGCTATTCGCCCTAGCACTGGAGAAATTCTTGCGATGATCTCTCGACCCGCATTTGACCCAACAGAATTTTCGCGCGGGATTTCAAACAAACTCTGGAAGGAATTAATCTCAAACGAGAAACGTCCCTTGAGAGATAAAACGATTCAAGATCATTATTCACCCGGTTCAGTTTTTAAAACAGTGACAGCAATCGCTGGCCTCGAGGAAGGGATTATTAACGAAAACACCACTTTTCACTGCCCTGGATTTATTCAAGTCGGAAATCGAATTTATCACTGTCATAAAAAACACGGACATGGGGAAGTCAATGTCGTCAAAGCACTCATTCAATCGTGTGATGTCTTTTTTTATCGAGTTGCACAAAAATTTAATAGCGTAGATGTGATTGCAAAATGGGCCTCTCTACTTGGGTTAGGTAAAAAAACAGGAATCCCACTCGAAAGGGAAGTCTCAGGACTTGTCCCAACTGAAGCATGGAAAAAAGCAAAACTGAATCAAGAATGGAATTTAGGAGAAACGCTCTCAATTGCCATCGGACAAAGTTTTCTTTTAACAACACCGATTCAGCTTGCAAATCTTTACGCAAGTCTCGCAAATGGAGGGACTCTTTATCGCCCGTACATTATTCAAGAGATTCAAGATACCAACGGAAACACAATTGAAAAATTTGAACCTCAAGCTCTGACTACAACAAGGCTCAAGCCAAAAACCGTAGAACTCATAGAAGAAGGATTAGCAGGTGTGGTGAATAGTCCAAAAGGAACTGCTTATTATCAACGCTTAAAAAACGTTGAGTATGCAGGCAAAACAGGAACTGTTCAAATTATGCGTATCGCTGCTGATAAAATCTACCAACGTTGTGAAAACTTAAAATACTCTCAAAGGCATCATGGGATTTTTGCAGGCTTTGCTCCATCTCATAATCCTGAAATTGCTGTAGCAATTGTTGCAGAACATGCTTGTCACGGCTCATCCGGAGCAGCACCAATTGCAAGAGCTGTCATTAAAACTTATTTTGAAAAATACCATCCCGAACTTTTCAAAACAAAAGAGCAAACAACAGCTATTATCCCTGCAGGAGTAACTGAGTCAGAAGATGTTGTTCCCGATTTACATGAAATCAAAGCCCCAGAGATGCCTCAACAAGACACAACCGATGTGGCACCTGATATCATAGAGCAGGAAGGAGATTAAAAGCATGACATACTCGTCGATGGAAACAGACCTCTCCCAGCACGACTATCAACCCAGCTCTACTCCAATGTATGATGAAGAGTTAAAGCGTTTTAACTGGACCCTCCTCATCTTAGAACTCATTTTAATTGCCATAGGAATTTTTAACTTAATGAGTGCAACAGGAGTCCAAGACAAATCTCTAGGTCTATACAAAAGCCAATTGATTTGGGTCGGTGTGGGCTCAATTCTCACAGCACTCATCATGCTTGTCCATTATAGCTTTTTTTCACGAATTGCTTATGCCATTTATTTTTTAAATTTACTTTTGCTCGTTGCTGTACTTGTTTTCGGACGTTCTACACTGGGAGCAAAAAGATGGGTTGGATTTGGGGGGGTTGCCATTCAGCCCTCAGAATTTATGAAAGTTTCAATTGTCATTTGTCTTGCAAAACTACTAGAAACAGAACGATCCATAACAGGATTTTCTCTAAAGGATTTAATGCTCCCACTGTTTTTAGTAGGTATCCCTACTCTGCTCATCATGAAACAGCCTGACCTAGGGACAGCAATGATTATTTGCCTTGTCGCGGGCAGCATGTTGTTATTTTATAAAATCAAACCAAAAGTCATCATCAGTCTTGGCTTATGCATCGCATTTGCAATGCCGATTGCTTATCAATTTGTCTTAAAACCGTATCAAAAGCAGCGCATTATTTCTTTTATTGATCCAATGTCAGATCCAAAAGGATCAGGTTACAACTCGATTCAATCGATGATTGCCGTTGGAAGCGGAAAGCTTTTTGGAAAAGGTTATAAAAAAGGAACTCAAAGTCAGCTCAACTTTCTTCCTGAGCATCATACAGATTTTATTTTTTCTGTTTATAGCGAAGAGCATGGGTTTGTTGGCTGCATTCTTCTTATTGCACTTTTTTTAGCATTTATTTTATCTGGTCTCTCTGTTGCTGCTCAATCCAATGATAAGTTTGCGCTCCTACTTTCGTTTGGACTCACGTGTATTATTTTTTGGCATACGGTGATTAACTTAGGGATGGTTATGGGAATTTTACCGATCGTAGGAGTCCCCTTGCCATTTATGAGCTATGGAGGGTCTTCAATGATCACATCCATGATTGCCACAGCTTTGTTAATTAATGTCTCTAGTAAAAAAACGATGTTTTAGCCAGATTGCAAAGCATAGTCTTTATGTTTTTCTGTACCTCGTGCAGTTCCAAAAATACTTCGCAACTGTCCACAAGCAGCAAGTATATCTTGACCTCTGGAGATTCTTACACTTGCAAAGACATTTCGATCGAGCAAATACTCCTGAAAAGTTCTGACCACTTGATCATCAGGTCTTTGAAACTCAGAACCTGAATGCGCATTAAAAGGGATTAAATTTATTTTAGATGGAATTCCTTTAGTCAGTTGGATTAAACGTTTTGCATCTTCCAGAGTGTCATTGATCCCTTTAAGCAGAACATACTCAAAGGTAATCCGACGATGAGACCCTACGGGATACTCTCTACATGCCTTTAAAAGTTCTGAAATAGGCCACTTCTTATTTACAGGCATGATTTGAGAGCGAATTTCATCGGTCGTTGCATTAAGTGAAATCGCTAACGAAACATCCACGGTCTTTCCAAGCTCTATCATTGCTGGAACTAACCCACTTGTGCTAACTGTAATTTTACGTTTCGAAAAATTCATCCCATCTTGATCTAAAAGAATCTTACAAGCCTTAGTCACACTTTCAAAATTATGAAGAGGTTCACCCATTCCCATAAAAACAATATTTGTAATGGGAGCCACTCTCCTCAGTTCATGCACTTGAGCAACAATTTCGTGAACCTTCAAATGGCGGTCTAGGCCTTGAATACCTGTAAGACAAAACTTACAAGCCATTGCACATCCAACTTGCGAGGAGATACAGGCTGTTAAGCGCTTCCAATGATCTGCACTCAGTTCGCTTTCATCTTCTCCATCTACTTGTCTACCCATGAAACGCTTACCATCGCCAAAGGCTGTTTTTCCTTTTTCAGAAAGAGCAGCAGGTATAATGACGCTTTCAATGGTTTTTGAATCGGTAAGTTTCCATAAAAACTTTTTTGTCCCATCTAAGGACTGCTGGGATTTAAATTCGTCTAATCGAAAAATAAAGACATTATCTTTAAGCCATACTCTTAATGGCTTTGAAAGATCTGTCATGAGCTCATAATCAGTAATAAAGCGTTGATAGACCCAGTGAAAGAGCTGTTTTGCGCGATAGCGAGCTCGTTTAAGCTTCTTTTTTTGAATCAGATCCTCGGAGTCTCCATGACGAACTTTAACTTCGCTTAGTGGCAATAGGAGACCGGAGAGCTCTTCTTGAGTGAGTGATTGAAAAGGTATCATATTTTAAACAAATAAGGTTTAACGTAATTAAATAGGACTTGTCAATGAACAACATTGCTCTCTAGGCGCTTGTAATAACATGTTTTTTTAATTTAGGTCGACTTTATTTTTTTAAAATCAAAGAAAAATTATCTGCTTTAGAGGGTAACCTTGGTCCAATAAACTCATTAGACTCTTCGGTCACAAGCCATTTGATTTTTTTAAGCTCTCTTTCAAGCTGCGCCTGTAAGCGACTTAATTTTTCATAATTTGTTTTAACTGAAAGAAAGTTAAATTTTAAGTCCTGAAGATCAATGTCGTAACTATCTGCCATAAGACGTAAATCTTGTTTTGTTTTTTGGAAAACAAAACTGTACTCAGGTGAGGCTTTCAATAAATCATTTGCAAGTCGATCTTCTTCTTTTAAAAATTCTGGTACTTCCTCCAAATAGAGTTTGCTTACACCCTTTAAAGATAAATAAACTTTACCGTGTTCCAAGTAGTATTGATACTCTTTTTTATATTTTTCAAGACCTGCAGATAGTCGTGAAAGATCGTCTAGCATATTTTTAATTTGAAGCTCAAGCTTCTTTTTGCCTTCTTCTGTTTGTAACTCTTTAAGATAAATTTCAAATTTTTCAGAAAACTCTTTTTCCAAAACAGAAACATTAAAATCTAAAACTAAAATAGATGCTTGATCACAAAAAGCTAGCAAAGATTTAGGATCAAATTTTTCTTTTGTGTATTTTTCATCAAAATAACTCAATAGTCCATAGGATCCACCAAATGCAATACCTGTTCCCGCTTGTATTAAAAAGTTACTAAAAGCAGTTCTGATTTTAGGATTTTTAAGAGGATTTGCATTTCCATTTTTTAAAGTTTCCATTGCAGAAGTTGCTACGTTTTTTCCTTTTAAAATAATACTTTCTCCCGCAGCCCTAAGAGACTCTCCACTTAACTTACTTGTAACTACTGCCGACACCTCATCTGTAGTCGATGCGGCTTGATCCAATAATTTTGCAACCGATCCCCTCATTGTTGAACCTGTCTCACGTGCAAATAAACTCTTAAACCAAGCACTTGCTGCTGACATACCTGATTTTGCAGTTCTCCAATTGATATTTTCTACTGCAAATTTTGCAATTTTAGATCGATTGTGATGAACATACTGAGCTGCCATAACAATAGACATGACTGTCATCGCTCCCGTAGCAAATTTTACATCCCAAGTTTCAAGCCGTTTGCTCATTTTTTCGGGAGCCACTGCGCTTGAAACCGTATACAATAACTGCCTAAGTGCATTTCTTTTTTCTGGAAAAAGTTGATACTGAGCAAGCAAATAGCCAATACGATCATTGTATACTTCCGCGTCTGTAAAGTCGATTTGCGACCTAAGGAGTTTAGTTTTAAGCAAGTATCTGGCTTTTAATCGAATTGAGGCAAGCGTGTATTTAGCATACTGTTCATGATGAGGAAGTCCATTAGTTAACGTTGCCACTTTCAATGCAATGTCATTTAAATTTAAATCTAAATCATCCCTCTTAAGACCGACTTGTAACTCTTGATTTTGTACTTCAGGGCTAAACTCACTTTCTCCCATCATCATCATGATCAAGTCCATTTGGCTATTTTTAGATAATTGATCTTTTTTGGCAGCGTCGACAAGCTTTTCATTTAATTTTTCCCAAGAAGAGTATTCTTTTACGTATTCATCAACTCTTTCATAAAAGTAGTTCTCATCCATTAATGGGTTAAAATAATTTTGCGCACTTTGGGCTGTAATACTGATTAAGGCAATAAATGGAATTAAAATTTTATAGAATTTCATTTTGCCTCCTGTGAAGATAAAGACATCGCACCAAAAACGGTATACTCTTTAAGGCTATAGGTAAGAGGTCGAATCACTTCGGACTCAATTCGAGAATTGTTAGATTGTCTCAACAAAGAAATCGACTCCAAGAGCAATCGATCAATACGGTAAGTGAGTGTATCTGAAGTGGCTGTGCGCAATTCTCGTGCTGAATGCTGAGCAATTGCAAGCCGTTTTTCCTGTAAAAATGCTTTAAATGAAGCTGAAGTGTTTTGACTCAAATACTCTCTAATATTGCTAAAAACCTTACGTTTCATATCTATCTCAAAACCCTCTGCTTGTTGAATTTGATTGTTTAGCTCCTCCCGATTATGAGGATTAAGTTCTGACGCTATTAAAAAATCAATCGCTACGTCATTTGCAACTGTACTATCGCCATTTCCATAAAAAGACGCTCGCAAATCTCTCGTTTCTTTTTGAAATTTTTGAGAAAGCTTAATGCTTTCATCTTGTAATTTACTTTCTTCTTTTTGTTTTAAATTACGATAAACTTTGGATCCAATCCCATAGCGCGTACCGGCTTTTTGTAGTGTTTTATTTTTTTGATCTTCAATTTTTTTCAATTTTAGTAAAAAATCAATACGCTTTTCTTCGATTGGATATGCAAAAAATCCTTCATACATTCTCACACTCATAGACAATGCAGCAGACGCATTCATCAATGCATCAAATGACCCTTCTCCTCTACGATAAAGCCTCAAGGTTTCTAAAAAGCGATCCTTTGCTATAATAATGTTTTCTCTTAGCTTTGATAGAGCTGAATGATAAGAAATCTGATGGACTGTTTCGTTAACCACATAGTCAAATGCCACAGACACAGCTATCAATGTCACAGTCGCTGGAGCTACAGTTCCAGCAGACAACACCGTCGCACCTGCTGCGCCCACACGTGTTGCCTCACTTAAAGCAAGCGCCACTCGTGTTGTTCCGGTAACAAAAACAGCCCAACCAGCAGCCGCACTAATTAAAGCAGCGTTCATTTGTCTTGTATGCGCTTTTAAACTTTGAAGTGAGTAATAATCTAAATCTTCAAACCCTTTGTAAAAATACATTGCAGGCGCTGGGGGAATAGGCTTCCCCTTTGGTGACATCAACGCGTGCGTTAATTCTCCAGAACTCCGGCCTAATAAGGTAGGGCCTGCGTAACCAACTCCTGGAGCTAAAAATACATTTTTAAACATTTGAGCTCGACTTGCAAAAGTAGCAGGATTTTTAGCAGCGCTCGCTAAAAGAACACTTCCATAAATCGTCCCTGTCAACAAACCGATATTGCCTTGTGTATTAACTCGTTTTTGCCTTAAAGCAGCACTTTGTAAAAAGTCATCCAAATATAAAACTTCCCAACGTGACTGTAATTGCTCTTTTAAAAAGCTACTTGAGTCTTCGTCTTTCTGATTTTCACTCCAGCTTTGAATTTGGTTTATTTTTTCTAAATAAGCCGAATCGATATCTTCAAAAACCTGTTGAGAAAGATGATTCACACATTCTTGAATCTTTAGGCTTAAAATTTCTTTTTCTTGTCCATATGCACTTTTTGCTTTAGAAAAAACTCTTTCATATTGAACTAAAAGCCTTATGATGGATTTTTCATTACTATCACAACCGCTTTGATTCATTAAACCAAACAAGGCTGTATCTTTTATATCAATCTCTTGCAGAGGAGCTATCAATTTCTCTAAATCACTAAACACAGAATCACTTTCTAGAGCACGATTTTCTGCAGAATAAACCTGAGAAACAGATAAAACACAAATCGATAATGCTAAAATAAATTTATTATGCAGCTTCATCGCTTACCCCCTCTGCTGCTTTTCGTTCATTTTCAAAGTGTCGCTTAAAGAAATCATGTGCATTA
>Ga0066639_10003641_pt1 | contig 13325 bp, 8 predicted proteins | sample CryGeyCG2114_010_2_FD_59504 | JGI IMG/M metagenome (GOLD analysis project Ga0066639, IMG submission 59504) | Groundwater microbial communities from aquifer - Crystal Geyser CG10_big_fil_rev_8/21/14_0.10 | ecosystem: Environmental > Aquatic > Deep subsurface > Groundwater | place: USA: Utah...
AAGTGGGAAAGTAGCCTTTGATTTATACCAGTCATATGGTTTTCCTCTGGAAATAACTCTAGAAGTACTTTCTCAAAGAGGCGAAACCTTAAATAAAGACGAATTTGAGAAAGAATTTGGAAAACACAAAGAACTTTCAAGAACCGCATCAGCCGGAATGTTTAAGGGCGGACTGGCAGATAATTCTAAAGAGGTCATTAAATTACATACCGCAACCCATCTTTTGCACGCGGCCTTAAGAAAAGTTTTAGGAGAACAGATTAGCCAAAAAGGCTCAAATATTACGGCGGAAAGACTGCGTTTTGATTTCTCCCACCCGCAAAAGTTAACACTTGAAGAGACGAAAAAAGTTGAGGCTTTGGTAAATGGAGAAATAGCGAAGGATTTACCGGTTTCTTTTAAAGTCATGAGTTTGAAAGAGGCCATTTCCCAAGGAGTTTTACATTTTTTTGCCGAGAAGTATGGAAAAGAAGTAAAAGTTTATTCGATCGGTAATTTTAGTCGTGAAGTTTGTGGCGGGCCGCATGTGTCTCGTACCGGGGAGATCGGGCATGTTAGAATAACTAAGCAGGAGAAAGTGGGAACGGGAGTTGTTCGTGTTTATGCCACAATTGACTAGAATTGAATATGGACCTTAAAGAGTTTTTGGCCGGCAGAGAAAATAAAAAAAAGGAGTTTTATTGGGCGGTAGTGATTGAATCCGGCTGGATACAAGCCGGTGTTTGGGAAATTGTTGCTCAAAAGGCGGAGATGGTCTCTGTTTCTCCGCCAGCGGCGTGGGAAACCGATGGGGAGTTGGTTGGAGCTACAGATACAGCCTTGTCTTCGGTAGTGCAGAGTCTTTCAGAGGAGATAAAAGAGCCATCAAAGACTGTTTTTGGTGTTCCTTCCTCATGGGTTGGCAATGGCCAGATAAAAGATGAATACCTGGGCAAAATAAAAAAAATTTGTGAAGATTTATCTTTGGAGCCGACCGGTTTTGTTGTTCTTCCTGAAGCAATTGCCCACCTGGTTAAAACCGAAGAGGGCGCGCCCCTAAACGCAGTTGTGGTCGGTATCGGCAAGAGCTTTTTGGACTTGGCTGTCTTTAAACTTGGGAATTTGATCGGGACAGCCACCGTAGCCAGAAGTATCTCAATTTTTGAAGACGTTGTTGAAGGTTTAACCCGATTTGCCGGAGGCGAGCCTCTTCCTTCAAGAGTTGTTGTCTACAATGGCAAAAGCGGAGAGTTGGAGGAAGCGAAGCAGGGACTGACGGCAGCAAATTGGGAAAACCTTAATAAAATAAAGTTTTTACATACCCCCAAAGTTGAAATTTTTATTCCCGAGAAGAAAGTTTTGGCAACAGCTTTGGCCGGCGCTGCGGAAATTGCCGGTGTTTCTTCAATAGAAAAAAAAGAACTGGGGAAACACTTTGAAGAGGCTTTATTAAAAGAGGAGGAGCATAAAAATGTCGTTGTCCCCGAAAAGGCGATCTCCCCGGAGGATTTAGGTTTTGTTCTTGATAAAGACATTACCAAGCAAGAACCAGAGAAGGAAACCATAGTTGAAAAAGAACCGATGGTGTCGAAAGATTTGGCGGTTGGACTAATCTTGAAAATAAAATCATTCTTGGCAAGACAAAAAGGAAAAATTAATTTGCCGTGGCCGAAGACGGGTAAATTAATGACTTCAGGTGTAATGTTCTTAGTCATCTTTTTAGTTTCCTTATTCCTTTTTTTCTGGTTTTACCCAAAGGCCGAGGTGCGGATATACGTGATGCCCAAAAGATTTGAGGAAAAGATTCGGGCGGTTATTGATCCGGAACAGAAGGAAGTCGATCTTGACAAAATGGTTCTCCCGGCCGAGGCTTTGACTGTTGGGGTTGATGGGGAAAAAACAAAGGCGACAACCGGGACGAAGAAAGTGGGTGAAAAGGCGAGAGGCAGTGTAAAAATCCGGAATGGCACTGTCCAAACTATTAATTTGCCTGCCGGAACATTGCTGGTTGCGGCAAATGATTTGAGATTTGGCCTGATCTCTTTGGCTTCTATCTCGGCCGCGCTTTCTCCGTCGGATCCGGGAACCCAAGTTGTTGATATTGCCGCTTCCGAGATTGGCGCCGAGTATAATTTGGCGAAAGATGAGATATTTAAAGTGGCCAACTATCCTAAGGCCGATGTAGATGCTGTTTCGACAGTAAATTTCTCCGGAGGGGCAAGTCGGGAAATATCCGCCGTGTCTGAAGATGATCAGAAAAATCTGGAAGAAAAGTTAACCTCGGAGTTAACCCTGCAGGCAAAAAAGAACCTTTTTGATGGTCTTCCATTGGGAAAGGTTTTCGTTGAGGCTTCCCTATCTTCGACACCCGCAGCTAAAATATTTGACAATAAAGTTGGAGATGAGGCGACCAATATCAAGCTGTCACTTAAATTGAAAGTCACCGGGCTTACAGTCAGTAAGGACGATTTGAATAAGGTGGCTAAGAAAATATTGGCCGGGGTGGCTCCCGATGGTTATGTTTTGAATGACGACCAGCTTGGGTTTGATTTCTCTAAATTAGAAGAAACTAGAGGGAAATCGGCTTATGATTTTCGGGTTATTGCGGATTTTCTGCCGGTTGTTAATCTCAACTCGCTAGCTCAAGAAATTTCCGGAAGAGACCCCCTTTTGGTAGAGCAATATTTCACTTCAATAGCAGGGTTTTCCCGAGCCGAAATTAACATCAGACCGAACTTGCCGAAAAAATTAAGATTTCTTCCGAGAATCCCCAAAAACATTTCTATCGAAATTACTAAAGAAAGGTAGGTCAGATGAAAAAAAGCATCTTTTTGAAAGTGATTGCCGTTATTTGGGGAATTTGTGGAATTATAATTCTGGCCGGAGTTTTCTGGCCCATCTTTTCTTATGAATCTTTTTCCAAGAGGCAGTTTCCTGAATTAATCAGCCCTATTCCGAATAAAAAGACTGAAAAAGTCAATGATAATTTGGACTTGACCAAAGCCAGTAATTGGTTTGTTGGTGGAGCCGGGCGCAGCGAATTTAATACTTCGAAGGTAACCTTTTACACAATTTCTGTTCCTAAACTGAAGATTGAAAATGCAACGGTGGCTATTGGCGGCGAGGATTTATCCAAAAGTCTAATTCAATACCCCGGCACCGCGTTGCCGGGGAAAAGGGGCAATTCGGTTATTTTCGGCCACTCGATCTTGCCTGTTTTTTATAATCCTAAGAACTACCTTTCTATTTTTTCGATGCTGCCAACCCTAAAAACCCAAGACGAAATCTTGGTCAATTACGATAATATCTCTTACAAATACAAAGTTGAAAGTCTGTTTGAAGTTAATCCCACCGATATCCAAGTTCTGCAGCAAGATCCCTCTGATTCTTTTTTAACTTTGGTCACCTGTGTCCCGCCGGGCGATCCGCGAAGGCCCAAGAGACTGATTGTTAGGGCAAGAATTGTTCCCCTAGAATAATCAAATGAAAATATTAGGAATTGATTACGGAAGAAGAAAAATAGGCCTCGCTATTAGCGAAGGAGTATTGTCGCAACCATGGAAAGTTTTGCGGGTTAATAATTTCGAGGATGCGGTAGAAAAAGTATTACAAGTATTACAGGTATTGCAGGTAGAGAAAGTAATAGTCGGAATTTCGGAAGGGGAAATGGGAGAGGAATCAAAGAAATTTGCAAAAGTCATAAGTCATAAGTTATCAGTTGTGATTGACACTTTTGACGAAACCCTCTCCACCTATCATGCCCAAAGGCTTTCGATGGAAGCCGGAATTGGCAGAAAGAAAAGGAGAAAAATGGAAGATGCCTATGCTGCTACCGTCATGCTTCAAAATTGTTTAGACACTTTACATTAACTTTTTGTGTTATACTTTACTTAGAATGTTTAAGAATGTAATTGCACCCATTCAGGCTTGGTTGCTTTCGCAGGGGAGGTGTGTTGGTTGCGGCAAAGAACTGACTAGCGGGAAGAAGGAAGTTAGGAAAGACGGCACCGAAAAAATAAACTGCCAGTGTGGCCGGATATTTATTCATGACCCCAAAGCCAATAAATACCACAGAGCGCTTCTTGAAGAAGTGTAGCCTTGGAATGAAAAAGTTATTAATCTTCATCTTTATTCTGTTTATTATGGCCGGGATTACCGTGGGAGCTATCTCTTGGTGGTATCAAAATACTAGACCAGTTTCTCTTGCCAATGTTTCCAACAAGAACTTTCTAATTTCTAAAGGCAGTAGCGCTTGGCAAATTGCCCGGGGTCTTGAAAAAGAAGGGTTGATCAAAAATGCCCTGGTTTTTAAAGTTTATGTCCAAGTTACCGGCCTTTCTAAAAAAATCCAGGCAGGAGAATATCGTCTTTCCCCAAGTTTTTCTCTGTATAAAGTCATAGGCGAGCTTGTCCGCGGCCCGGCCGAAATCTGGGTGACTATCCCGGAAGGGCTTAGGCGGGAGGAGATTGCCCAAAGGTTTGCCGTTTCTTTAGAAAAGGACGCCGATTTCATCGACGATTTTTTGGCAGCTTCAAAAGATAAGGAAGGCTTTCTTTTTCCCGACACCTATCTGTTTCCCAAGGACGCGAGTGCTTCTTTAATTATTGATAAAATGACCTTAACTTTTGATAAAAAAGTCGGCGTTGATATTACCAGACCTCAAATCATAATGGCTTCCATTTTGGAAAGGGAGACTAAAACTAATGAAGAAAGACCGGTTGTGGCTGGAATTCTTTATAAAAGGCTTAAGGCGGGCTGGCCATTGCAGGTTGATGCGGCGCCGGAAACTTATGAAAAACAAGGACTTCCAAAAAATCCCATTTGCAATCCGGGGCTTTCATCGATTGATGCTTCCCGAAACCCCCAAAATTCTCCCTTCTGGTTTTATTTGCATGATACCAAAGGGCAAGTCCACTACGCCAAAACATTTGGGGAACATAATGCCAATGTTAAGAAGTATTTGGGCAATTAACACTTGACAAGGGGGTTTTGCCAAGTATAATCCCATCTTAGGCGTACTGCATTGTACGCCCGTCTCGCGTTCTTAGTGCGGGAGTTTTATTATTATCTAATGATTTCCAGAAACACTCGCCGTAATTTCGGGAAATTAGAAAAAGGCTTACCCGAATTAGATTTATCTGCTGTTCAAAGAGAATCGTGGGAGTGGTTTCTAACCGAAGGAATATTTCAGGAACTTGAGAGGGTTTCTCCGATCGATGATTTTACCGGTAAAAACTGGCAGCTTATTCTAGGAAAACACTCTCTGGGTGTCCCGTCGATATCTCCCAGAATTGCCCAACAGAAAGGACTTAACTATTCTTCTCCACTGAAAATTGTTGCCACATTGATTAGCAAAAAAACCGGTAAAGAAGTCGAACAAGAAGTTTTTTTGGGTGATCTTCCCCAGATGACGCCCCAAGGGACTTTTATTATCAATGGGATAGAAAGAGCGGTAATCAATCAAATAGTGCGTTCACCGGGTGTTTATTTCTTTCAAGGATTGGACGCTCATTCAGGAAGAAAGTTGAGTAAAGCCGAAATCAGACCGCTTCATGGGACTTGGCTGGAATTTGAAGTGGGCCGTGGTGATGTTATTTCGGCAAGAATAGATAGAAGGAAGAAAGTTTTGGCAACGGTCCTTTTACGGGCCATGGGTTTGGATTCCGATGAGGCAATTTTTGCCGCCCTTGCCGGTGTTGATAAAGATAAGAATCATCAATATCTTTCGGCGACTTTGGCCAAAGATACGGCCAGGGGGAGAGAAGACGCCCTTTTGGAAATTTACAGAAAATTAAGACCAGGGGAATCCGCTATCCTGGAAAATGCAGAGGCTCTTTTTAACGGCATGTTTTTGGAGTCAAGAAGATACGATTTGGGTCAGGTGGGCCGATATAAGATCAATAAGCGGCTTGGTATCAGTCTTCCTAATGATAAATCAACTTGGGTTTTGACAAGACAAGATATTTTGGGAACGCTGACTTACCTTATTGGTCTCCAAAATGGCCTGGGAAAAGTTGATGATATTGACCATCTTGCCAATCGGCGCTTGAGGTGTGTCGGCGAGCTGGTCGCGGTTAATGCCTTTAGGGTGGGCCTTTTAAGGCTGGAAAGGTCAATCAAGGAGAAAATGAGCTTGATTTCTCCTGACGACAAGCCACTGCCGGCAACACTGATCAATGCCAGGCCACTAATCGCTTCCTTAAATGAATTTTTCCGTTCAAATCAACTTTCAACCATTTTGGATAATACCAATCCTCTTTCCGAAATCGATAATCTCAGGCGTGTTTCGGTTTTAGGTCCAGGTGGAATAAATCGAGAAAGGGCGTCTTTTTCAATTCGCGACGTCAATTCTTCCCAATATGGACGACTTGACCCGGTCCGTTCACCGGAAGGGCCAAATATTGGCCTGGTAACCTATTTGGCTCTTTATACAAGGGTTAATGATTTTGGTTTTTTGGAAACCCCTTATCGAAAACTGGAAAAGGTGGGTAAGGGGGGGGTAGTTAAAGTCAAAGTGACCGACGAAATAGTCTACCTTACGGCCGACGATGAGGAAGATTTCCATATCACTTATTCTCAAGTTAATATCGACAAGGGTGGCTATATCACTGATGAAAGAGTGGCCCTTAGGTTTAAGGGCAATTTTACCGAAGGGCCTGCCCAATTGGTTGATTTTATTGACGTGACGCCCCGCCAGGTTGTGGGGGCCTCGGCCTCACTGATTCCCTTTTTAGCTCACGATGAGGGTAATAGATCTTTAATGGGGGCAAATATGCAATGTCAGGCAGTACCCTTGGTCAACCCTGAAGCGCCGATTGTGGGGACCGGAATGGAATCTGAAATTGCCAAAGGTATGAAGAGAGTGATCTATGCTCGCCATTCAGGCGTGATTGAATACGCCGATGCGGAAAGAATTGAGGTAAAACTGGATAAAAAAGTTGAGGGTGGCTCTAAAGCGGAAGATATCGAGATTGGCGATGGCGGAAAGAAAGAGATCTACAATCTCATGAAGTTTAAAAGAACGGCTCACTCAACTTGTTACAACCAGAAAGTCAAAGTTTTTCCAGGGCAAAGAGTAAAGGCCGGAGATTTACTGGCCGACGGTCCGGCTATTGACCAGGGAGAATTATCTTTAGGCAGAAACTTATTGATTGCTTACACCTCTTTTAAAGGATATGGGTTTGAGGATGCTATTTTGGTTTCCGATAGATTGGTTTGCGAAGATTTATTGACTTCAATACACATTGAGGAATATGAGGCCGACATTGTTGATACAAAACTTGGTCCGGAAGAATTAACTCGTGATATTCCCAATGTTGCCGAAGCAGAGTTGGCTAATTTAGCCGAAGATGGAATTGTGACAATTGGAGCCGAAGTCGGGCCGAATGATATTTTGGTGGGAAAGATTGCTCCCAAAGGCGAGACAGAACTAACTTCAGAAGAAAGACTGCTACGAGCGATATTTGGGGAAAAAGCGAGGGAGGTTCGTGATACGTCGTTAAGAGTTCCTCATGGAGAAAAGGGGATTGTTGTGGACGTTTCGATTTTGGACAAGGATAAGGGGGATGAACTTGGTCCCGGGGTGATTAAGAAAGTAATCGTGAAGGTAGTCCAGATTAGAAAACTGACAGTTGGTGATAAAGTGGCGGGGCGCCACGGTAATAAAGGCGTTGTTGCCAAAATAATGCCGGCTGCCGATATGCCTTACCTTCCCGGCGGTATACCAGTCGATATCATTATTTCCCCCCTCTCTGTTTTGGCGCGTATGAATTTGGGGCAACTTCTTGAGTGTCATTTGGGCTGGGCATTAGCCAAAAAAGGTGAAAGAGGAACCTTACCCGTTTTTGATCGAGTAAAAGAGGATTTAATTTTTAAAGAGCTTGTGAGTGCCGGTCTTCCGGTATCCGGCAAAACCAAACTTAGAGACGGAAGAACCGGTGAAGAGTTCCAGGAAGATACGGTAGTTGGAGTGGGCTACATTATGAAGCTGACCCACATGGTTGAGGATAAAACCCACGCCCGTTCAACCGGTCCTTATTCCTTGGTAACGCAACAACCATTGGGTGGAAAAGCGCAAATGGGAGGCCAACGTCTGGGAGAAATGGAAGTCTGGGCTCTTGAAGCCCACCGGGCCGCCCACGTTCTTCAGGAAATGCTGACGATCAAATCTGACGATATTGTTGGGCGTGCCAAGGCTTTCGAGGCGATTGTCAAAGGAGTTGATATCCCTGAAGCCACGGTTCCTGAATCCTTTAAAGTTTTGGTTAGGGAGCTAAATTCATTAGGCCTTTCTATCGAGCCGAAAGAGGCGGTTATCTTGAAAGAAGGCGAGGAAGAAGAGATAGGTAAGGGCATAGAGTTGGCAGAAGCCTTGGGCGCCTCAACCGTTCCGACAGAAGAATTATTGTCAGCGAAAGGGCCGATGGAAATTGAAGAATGGAAACACAACAACAAATAACTGACTTAAAAAAATTGGCTGACTTTAAGAGTCTGGTCATTAGACTGGCTTCTCCGGAGGATATCAGAAGGTGGTCATGCGGGGAGGTAACAAAACCGGAAACGATTAATTACCGAACTCTCAAGCCAGAAAAAGACGGACTTTTTGATGAGCGTATTTTCGGTCCGACCAAGGATTGGGAGTGTTATTGTGGAAAGTACAAAAGAATCAGGTATAAAGGAGTAATTTGTGATAAATGCGGAGTCGAAGTCACCCAGTCGAGAGTGAGGCGCGAGAGAATGGGCCATATCAGCTTGGCCACTCCAGTTGCCCATGTTTGGTTTTTTAAGGGCGCACCTTCCAAAACCTCTCTTATTTTGGGTATTGCGCCAAGGAGTGTGGAACAGGTAATCTATTTTGCCAAATATTTAGTCACAGAGGTCAAGGAGCCGGAAAGAAAAGAAGCAATTCGAATTTTAGAAACAGCCAGAGATGAAAGGGATAAAGAAATTTTTGAATCTTTTAATGAAGCCAGAGAAGCTTTGGCTAAAGAAGCCCGAGAAGGAAAAGAAAAAATCAAAGTTAAGATTAAGGACAAAGAACAGTTGGCTCTGGCCTTAGGGGAAATAGATTTGGAAATTAGGAAAAAGGAGGTTGTTCTTGGCGAGGAAGAAAATAAAAACAAGGGAAAGACAAATCAACTTTTTGATGGCTTGATCTTGCTTGCTAAAAGTATCGCGCCTTTGAGTATTTTAAGTGAGGATGAGTATGAAGAGCTGTCTCAATACCAGGCCGCAGACTTCTTGGTGGCTAAGATGGGAGCTGACGCGATCTTGTCGGTGATTGATAAAGTTAATCTTGAGGAACTTTCTTCTTCCCTGAAAAAAGAACTTGAAGAGGCAAAAGTAGGCAGCTCCCGCTATCTAAAGGTAGCCAAGAGACTAAAGTTAATAAACGGACTAAGGCGTGTCAAGATAAGCCCGTCTTGGATGATTCTTAAGGTCTTGCCGGTTTTGCCTCCGGATTTAAGACCAATGGTTCAGCTTTCAGGAGGGCGTTTTGCGACCTCTGACTTAAACGATTTGTATCGAAGGGTAATCAATAGAAATAATCGTTTGAAGCACCTCATCGGGCTGGGAGCACCGGAAATAATCTTAAGGAATGAAAAAAGGATGCTCCAAGAAGCAGTTGATTCTTTAATTGATGCATCACAACGCAAAGCGACCCGTAAGGGTCGGGGAAAGCAACCGCTTCGTTCACTTTCCGATATGCTTCGGGGAAAACAGGGGAGGTTTAGGCAAAATTTATTAGGGAAAAGAGTCGACTATTCAGGAAGATCGGTGATTGTTGTTGGACCTGAACTTAAACTGACTCAATGTGGCTTACCCAAAGAAATGGCTCTTGAGATGTTTAAGCCGTTTGTTTTGAGAGAAATGATTTTAAGGGGAATTGCACCGAATGTAAAAAGTGCCAAAAATATGCTTGAGCGCAGACCGGCTGAAATTTTTGACATTCTGGAAGAGATAACTCAAAACCATCCGGTTTTACTTAACCGCGCTCCGACTCTTCATAAACTTGGCATTCAGGCTTTTTATCCTGTTTTGATTGAAGGAAATGCCATCAGAATCCATCCGGCGGTTTGTTCCGGCTTTAACGCCGACTTTGATGGAGACCAAATGGCAGTCCATGTCCCCCTTTCCCAAAAAGCGATTGATGAGGCTAAGAACTTAATGTTGCCGACGAAAAATCTTTTAAGACCGGCCGATGGCTCTCCGGTAACGACCCCGGCTTCGAAAGAAATGGCCTTAGGCGTTTATTTTCTAACCAGTGAAGATGGTTCTATTCTCCCGTCAAACTCTTTGTTTGCAGACAAGGTTGAGGCAATTTGTTCCTACCAAAATCGAAAAATTCATCTTCGTCAAAAAATAACCGTTCGAATGAATAAACAAAATGTTGAAACAACGGTCGGCAGGCTTTTATTTAGCGAAGTTCTTCCGGACGAGTTTGATCTGGTTAATGAAACAGTGACCTCGACAATTATCAAACAGCTTCTGGCCAAGGCCTATAACACGCAGACTAAGGAGAGAGTGGTAGAACTGATTGACGCGATTAAGGACCTTGGCTTTTGGGCCGGGACTCTCTCCGGTTTATCTTTCGGAATTGCGGATGCCAAGATTTTGCCGGAAAAGGGGAGGATGATTAATGAAGCCGAAAAGGAGATCGCCAAGATTGAGAGTAATTTTGCCCAGGGACTCATTACGACCGAAGAAAAAAGAAGACTAAGTCAAGAAGTGTGGATAGAGGTTACAGAAGATTTGGTCGATAAGACATGGAATGCCTTGGATGAGAGAAATCCGATTAAAATTGTCATTAATGCTAAAGTTGGCCGTACTTCCCGCGATCAAGTCAAACAGTTGGCCGCCATGAGGGGTCTCATTGTCGATCCTGTCGGAAAAATTGTCGAGCTGCCGATCAAATCCAATTTTCGGGAAGGTCTTTCCGAGTTTGAATATGTGACGAGTTCCCGCGGTTCCCGAAAGGGCCTGACCGATACGGCCATAAAAACGGCTGATGCCGGGTATCTTACCCGCCGGTTGGTCGATGTGGCCCATGACGTTATTATTCGAAAGGACGATTGTGGCACAAATCTTGGTTTCAAAATTTTTAGGAATCCCAGACAGAACGTCTTCTTTCAGAGAATTCTAGGCAGGGTCTTAGCCGAGGACGTTTTGGATGTGAAAGGGAAAACGATATTTTCCAAGGGAGAATTGATTGACGAGGCTAAAGCCAAAAAGATTGAATCAGAAGGAATAAATGAAGTGATTGTCCGCTCGCCTCTGACTTGTTCTTTGCGCTACGGCCTTTGCGCCAAATGTTATGGCTGGGATTTTTCCAATAAAGAGATGGTGGCCATCGGCACGCCGGTAGGAGTGATGGCGGCACAGTCGATCGGTGAACCGGGAACTCAATTGACTTTGAGAACCAAACATTCGGGAGGGGTTGTTGGTGTTGATGTGACCCAAGGGTTACCCCGTGTCGAGGAATTGTTTGAGTCCAGAACCCCGAAAATGCTATCGCCTTTATCGGAAATTTCCGGAAAAGTAAGAGTTGAGGATACTGAAGAGGGCTGGAAGGTAACCGTTTTGAGTCGGGAAACTAAAATCAAGGAAGAAAGAGTCTATCTTATCCCAAAAATGATCAAGCTCAATGTCAAAGATAGTGAAACGATAGAAGCCGGGACCCAGCTGGCATCCGGTGCCTTGGATGTCAAAGAAATCTTGTCAATTAAGGGACTGGTTTGTGCACAAGAATATATTATCAACGAAGTCCAAAAAGTCTACGAGTCCCAAGGAATTCCCATCAATGATAAGCATTTTGAAGTAATTGTTCGCAAAATGAGCGATGATGTTAAAATTGTCACTGCCGGAGACACGGTGTTTTTACCGGGAGAAATTATCGACAAGGCGGTCTTTGAAGAAGAAAACGAAAAAATCTTGGCCGCGGGAGGAGAACCCGCTTCGGCGCAACAGATAGTCTTGGGTATAACCAGAAGGGCGCTTTGTGTTGAAAGCTGGCTTTCAGCCGCTTCTTTTGAACAGACAACCGACATTTTAACCGAAGCCTCACTTTTCGCTAAGGAAGATAAACTCGTGGGCTTGAAGGAAAATGTTATTATTGGCCGCCTGATTCCCGTAACCGAGGAAAGAGCGGCCATGCTGCAATAAATGGATGGTTTATAATTACAGAATATGCCGACAATATCACAACTGATAAGGAAAGGGAGAAAAAAAATTGCCAAGAAGTCTAAAACTGTGTCCTTACGCAAGTGGTTTAATTCGCGTGAGCGGCGATTTTCGGAACAACCATCGCCTTTTAAACGTGGCGTGGTTCTTTCGGTGAGGACAATGACTCCCAAGAAGCCGAATTCTGCTTTAAGAAAAGTGGCCAGGGTCAGATTTTCCAATAAACAGGAAGTAACTGCCTATATTCCCGGTGAGGGTCACGAATTAGCCGAACATTCAATTGTTCTTGTCAGGGGCGGCCGTGTTAAGGATTTGCCGGGAGTGAAATACCATGTCGTGAGGGGGAAATACGATACGACCGGAGTTGTGGGGCGCCAGTCAGGAAGAAGCCGGTACGGCGCCAAGAAAGGAGGGGGGTCCAAAACGGCAAGCGCCCCAGTAGTTAATGTCTAGAAGAGGGCCAGCAAAAATAAAACCGGTTGCCCCGGACTCTTTCTATAGTAATCGTCTCGTGACTAAACTGATCAATCGCAGTATGCGCGACGGTAAGAAATCAGTTGCCGAGAAGGAAGTCTACTCTGCTTTGGGTGTGATTAAAGAAAAAAGCGGCCAGGATCCGGTAAAGGTCTTTAGTGAGGCTTTGGATAATATCAAGCCCACGATGGAGGTGAGGCCGCGCCGGATTGGGGGAGCTGCTTATCAGGTACCAATGGCGGTGAGAGGTCCAAGAAGAGAGTCTTTAGGGATCAGGTGGCTGATTAATGCTGCTAATGCCAGACCAAACAGTGAGTTTCATACCTACGCGGAGAAATTGGCAGCGGAAATAATCGACGCGGCCAAGATGGAAGGCGCAGCTGTTAAAAAGCGTCAGGAAATAGAAAGGGTCGCCGAAGCCAATCGCGCGTTCAGTCACTTTAAGTGGTAGGTTGCTCAAATTTCAGAAAGTGTTTAAAATCAACCCGTCGGGTTGACTTGTGCCGCGATTTTCAGGTAGACAAATTACAAATTTACCCGAAATTTCTTTAGCGAGTGTAGTTAAGAATCAAATTTTTACCGTTTGGGCGTGTCAAACAAGAATATAAATTTAAAAACTGGAGATATAATACTCAATCTCCTTTACTAATTGTTTTTGTCCACCAAAATCTTCTCTGTAATTAAAAAGTCT
>Ga0066639_10003648_pt1 | contig 13310 bp, 11 predicted proteins | sample CryGeyCG2114_010_2_FD_59504 | JGI IMG/M metagenome (GOLD analysis project Ga0066639, IMG submission 59504) | Groundwater microbial communities from aquifer - Crystal Geyser CG10_big_fil_rev_8/21/14_0.10 | ecosystem: Environmental > Aquatic > Deep subsurface > Groundwater | place: USA: Utah...
CCGGTCGTTGATATTGAAAAATTACCGTTTCCCGATTGGAGCCGATTTCCCATCGGTAAATATTCGTATTTTCCCGCCTTGAATAAAAAACCGGTTTTAACCATGCTTACCTCCAGAGGTTGTCCGTATTCATGTTCATTTTACTGCCCCTATCCCGTTCAGATGGGAAAAAAATGGCGGGCGCGTTCGTCGGAGAGCATAATCAAAGAAATTGAATATTTAAAAGAAGCATATGACATTAAAGCAATTGATTTTCGGGATCCGATTTTTACTCTTAACAGGCAAAGGATCGTTGATTTTGTTGGCATGTTAAAGGCCAAAAAATTAAATATTATTTGGTCCTGCGAAACCAGGATTGATTGTCTGGATAAGGAGTTAATTAAACTTATGTATGAAGCCGGTTTGCGCCATATTAATGTCGGTATTGAATCCGCCGATCACGGGGTGTTAAAAGGGTCAAACAGATTGCCGGTTAATATTATTCATCAAGAAGAAGTTATTTCCTTCTGTGATAAGTTAAATATAACCATAGCCGCTTTTTATATCTTCGGTTTGGAAAACGATACGGAAAAAAGCATCCGTGCAACCATTGAATACGCTAAAAAATTAAATACGTTGGTATCCCAATTTGATATTTGCACGCCCTATCCCGGCACGCCCTTTTTTGCCAATATTAAGGGCGAGGGCCGTTTAACAAGCAATAATTGGCAGGATTACGATGCTTATACTCCGGTTTTTAAACACAAATTTTTAACGGCGGATAAATTGCTTTCTTTAAAAGAATACGCTTTTGTTTCTTATTATTTCAGAATTCGTTATTTAATGAAATATTGGTTGAGAATATTATTTTAAAAAATTATGAAAATATTAATAACCGGCGGCCAGGGTTTCGTGGGAAGATATTTAATACCCTTATTGCAGGAGAAAGGGCATGATTGTATTTTATTTAAAGGGGACATTCGTGATAAAAATAAAATGATTGGATTAAGGAAGGAAAAAGTAGACGCGGTCATTCATTTGGCGGCTAAATTAGGCGGCCGGGGTGAAAAATTATTTTATGAGGTAAACGTAGAAGGAACGCGAAATCTTATTGAAATGTGTGGCCACGATCAACTTCGCTGTTTTATATTTTTATCCAGCATCCGCGTTTTATCCAGTCAGCAAAATCCGTATAGCTTGTCAAAAAAAGCGGCGGAAGAAATAGTGGTTGGCTCTGGAGCGCCGTATATAATTCTTAGGCCAAGTTTGCTTTACGGCAAAGGCGATCAGAAAAATTTAGGATTTTTTTTCGCTTTAATCAACCGCTTGCCGGTTGTGCCCATTTTAAATTTTAAAATCCAGCCGTTGTTTGTCGGCGATTTGGCAAAAATCATTGCCGGGTGCCTGGAATTCAAAACAAATCAGATTATTAATATTGTCGGCAGGGAAACAGCCAGCTTAGCTGATATTTTGCGGAGCGCCAATTTTTTGGCAAACGGCCATTCTTTTATTTTGCGCCTTCCGCGATGTTTTGCTTATTTGTTGAAATTGATATCTTGGTGTCCCGGTTTTCCTTTTTCCTGGCAGCAAATCAGGCCGTTGCTAAGCAGCGAAATTTTTTCCGGCGATCCTTGGTGGAATTTATTTAAGATTGAGCCGACCAGAATAACCGCTGGTTTGAAGCAAATTTTAAAGCAATAGCCATGAAAAGATTAAAAGTTTTGTTATTAAAACCTTATAGTCCGGCGGATGAATTAATTCCTCCTTTCAGCTTGGGATATTTAGCGACTGCTATCAGGGATAAACACGAGGTAACTATTTTAGACTGCTTAAAAGAAAAATTGCCGCCGGATAAATTAGATCCGGCATTGGAGCGCGGACATTATGATATTGTCGGCCTGCAGATTTTTACCTTTCATGTTCCGATCGCGAAAGAGTATCTAAGGGTCATTAAAAGAGTTCTGCCGGAAGCGCGGATAATTGTAGGCGGTCCCCATCCATCAGCCAGTCCAAAAAATATTTTTGACCTGTTGCCGCTGGCAGATTGGGCTTTTATCGGTGAAGCTGAAATAGGTCTGCCGAAATTATTAGAGCGGGTGGCCGAAAACCGTTTAACGCCGGAATATTTAACGGCGATCCCCGGACTTATTTGGCGCGATGGCGATGATACAATTGTTAATCAGCAGGTTTTTTTTGACGATATTGACCGGTTTGGCATGCCCGCCTGGGATCTGATTCGGCCTGATACTTATCCATTTTCGCCGCACGGCGGTTTCTATAAAAATTATCCGATCGCCCCGATTATTATCACTCGCGGCTGCCCCTTTTCCTGCACTTATTGCGCCGGTCGGATTACCTCCGGCAGAAAAATCCGCTGCCGCAGCGTGGCTAAAGTTATTGAAGAAATAAAATTGCTGTATAATCAATACGGCATCAGGGAAATACACATTGAGGATGATAATTTTACCTTTAACCATGATTTAGTAAGGGAATTTTGCCGCCAGTTAAAAGAAAATAAATTAGCCGTGAGCTGGACCTGCCCCAATGGCGTGCGATTAGATACCTTAACTGAAGATATATTATTAATAATGAAAGATGCCGGTTTGTATTTTATTTCCGTGGGCATAGAATCCGGTTCTGACCGAGTATTGCGCGAGATGAAAAAGAGTTTAACAACGGAAAAAATCAGGGAAAAAATAAATTTGATAAAAAAATGCGGTTTGGAAGTGTCCGGTTTTTTTATTATCGGTTATCCGACGGAGACGAGGCAAGATATTGAGCGGACAATCAGTTTTGCCCGCAGTTTGGCGTTAAAAAGAGCTGGATTCTTTTTATTTAAACCATTCCCCGGATCTGATATCGCTTTGGAATTGGCCGAAAAAGGAGAATGGCAATGGGATAATGTTACTGATGAAGAATGGAATAGATTTATTTTAGCGGATGCCGTTTACGCTCCTCCCGGATTTACTTTATCCGAAATGAAAGAATGGCGGAAAAAGGCCTTGCGGCGATTTTATTTCCGGCCCCGGATAGTTATTGACTTTATTAAAGATATTCAGGGGCTTAAGCATTTTTTATTTATTTTAAAAAGAGTCTATCGCTGGCTTTGGCAGGCAAAATAAGAGACATAATATGGAAGCTAAAAAATTTTGGGATAAAAATAAAATATTAATAATTATTTTAATCAGCTCTTTATCGATTAGTTTGGCCTATTCTTTTTATTTCCGCATAACGCCGGCCGTTGATGCCAAGGGTTATGATGTTATTGCCGAAAATATTGTTGCCGGTCTGGGCTATCGGGAAGATTTAAGCCGCGGTATAGCCGCCGATCCGGCCATTATCCGCGTCGGTCCGCTTTACGAATATTTTTTAGCCGGAATTTATAAAATTTTTGGGCATCATTATGAAGCGGTTTGGCTGGGGCAGGCAATTTTACATGCTCTGACTGCTTGGCTGGTTTATTTAACCGCTCTTTTAATCTTCCCGAATGACGATCAGCGGAAGAAAATCGGCTTGTGGGCGGCGGCCATAGTCGGATTTTATCCGGATTTAATAGAAATTTCAGCTATGCTGATGACAGAAACGCTGTATCTTTTTTTAGCTTGTTTATTGGTTTATATTTTTTTTTCGTTTATCCGGCATCCTGGCGGTTGGCTGGCGATTTTATTGGGACTGATAACGGGATTGGCGGTTTTAGCGCGTCCGCCAATGCTTTTTTTGGTTCCGGCCATTCTATTTTATTTTTGGCAAAAAAAATTATGGCGGCCGGCATTTTTATTCCTTTTGGTTTTGTTTTTAGTTTTTACTCCCTGGTCTTGGCGAAATTTCAAGACATACGGACAGCTGATGCCCTTCGGCAACGGAGGAGCATTTAATTTTTGGATCGGCAATTATCATGGCGGCGATGGCGAACAGGGACTGACGGCGGAACAGACACAGTTTTTATCCAGCCACGAAATGTCAGAGATAAGCGGCGAATCAATCAACCAGTTTAAAAATTTTTTGGCAAACTATCCGCTAGAATTCGTTAAATTGACTTTTTTAAGAATAAATAAATATTTCAGCGTTATCCGGCCGATGGGTTTTTGGTTTTACCAGCAAGGGTTGGGACAGTTGTTGTTTATTTTATCTTCGGTTTTATCCTCCGTTTTTTTATTCATTTTCGGCCTGGGCGGAATTTTTAAAGCTATTGCCATCAGGGATAAAAGACTTTATTATTTATTAGCCATGGCGATTCTTACTCCGCTGATTATTTTTATAACCGTGGTAGAAACCAGGTACCGTTTCCAAATTTATCCGCTTTTAGCCATTTTTGCCGGTTATTTTATTGTGGCGTTGTCAATTAACGAGCCAAAATGGCGGCAGGAAAAAATGTTATGGCTGGCGATAGTTTTAGTTTTTTTAAATGGAATAATTGATTTATTGTTAAATTTAGACAAAATTAAGGAAAGATTTGGCTTATTTTTTTAATTTTTGTTCAGTTAAATGACAAATATGGAAGAAACCAATAAAAAAGTAGCTCTAGTCGCCTTGTGCCATGATGATGCCGGCGGAGTTTCGCCGCTGGGGCTTTTATATCTGGCCACCGCGCTTAAAAAGAATGGTTTTATCCCTAAGATTATATTTAAAAAAGAGAGCGAAATAAGCAGAGTTGAACAGGAAATAGAAGATTTTAAACCGGCCTTGATCGGCATGTCAGTTTTTACCGGCTATTTAAACAGAAAATATGTTGATTTAAGCAAAAAATTAAAAACTAAGGGATATTTGATAGTTTGGGGCAATGCCCACGCCTCTTTGCTGCCCGAACAGGTTTTAAAAGAGCCGGCCATTGATTTTGTGATTATAGGCGAAGGCGAAGAAACTTTAGTTGAGCTGACAAAAAATCTTGGCGATAAAGAAAATTATAAAAATATTGCCGGCCTGGGCTTTAAAGATGAAAATGGGTTAATAATAATTAATCCGCGAAGAAATTTCGGCGACATGGATGAATATTTGATTGATTGGTCATTAATCAATATTGAGGAATATGTCGTGCCGTATTTTTCGGGCAAGTATCAAAGAACGCTGGCGGTGGTAACTTCGCGCGGGTGTCCTTTTAACTGTCAGTTTTGCTACAATCTGGTTTTTAATAATCGTCGCTGGCGGGCGCATTCGGCTGAAAAATTAATTGCTAATTTAAAGACGGTTATTAAGGAATACGGAATTGACGCTATCCGCTTCTTGGATGATAATTTTTTTGTGGATAAGGAACGGGCATTTGCCATCACTCGCGCTTTAAATTTGCCATATTGGGCTGAGTCCAGAGTGGAGTTTGTAGACGAAAAATTTGTGGCTGATTTGATAGAAACCAAGTGCCAGGAAATCATGTTTGGCTTTGAATCCGGATCAGACAGGGTTTTAAAAGAAGTGGCGCGAAAAGGCATAACAACGGAGGATACCGCGCGAGCTGTCGCCTTATTAAAAAATTCCGGGATTTTAGTTTCCGGCTCGGTTATTTTTGGCCTGCCGACCGAAACGAAAGAAGAATATAAAGTCACCATGAGATTTATCATTAAATTATTGGAAATAAATAATAATCTGGCCTTTACCTGCGGCTGGTTTCTGCCTTTTCCCGGCACTGGTCTTTACGAAACCGCTAAGACCATGGGATTTAAACCGCCGGAAAAAACAGAGGATTGGGATATATTTGACCGTTGGAAAAGCAATTATGAAATGCCTTGGATTAAATGGGACTACCGGCAAGCTGTAAGGTATTCAAGACAGGTAGTGCATCTTTTGGCGCTGGCCCATAAAAGAAATATTCCCATATTAAAAACCATATTGAAAAAAAGGGTAAAAAATTTAAATTTTTTTTGGCCTTTAGATATTTATCTATTCGCCAAATTAAGAAATATTTATATGTTCAACAGCCAGAAAAATTTTATTACCAGGTTTATTAAGCGGATAATTACTTTTTTAATAAAATAACCTATGGCTCAAGTCAGTAAAAATTATTATAACTTCATAAAATATTCATCGCTGGATAGATGGGCGAGCTATTATTATCAGTTAAACGAGATTGTCAAATTGCAGGTTGAAAATATGTTGGAAATCGGCATTGGCGAAAAAGTTTTAGGGAACTATATAAAAAATAATTCAGATATCATTTATAGAAGCTTGGATTTGGCGGCCGATTTGCGTCCGGACATAGTCGGCTCCGTGGTTGATATTCCGGTAAAAGACCAATCTTTTGATTTAGTGGCCGCTTTTGAAGTATTAGAGCATCTGCCGTTTAATGAGTTTGAAAAAGCGCTTTTGGAGATAAATAGAATTACCAAAAATTACGCTGTGATTAGTTTACCCCACTTCGGTCCGCCGATTAAATTTTTATTAAAGCTGCCTTTTATTAAGGAAATTAAAATTGCCGGTAAGATTTTTTGGCCGGTTAGGCATGCTTTCAACGGCCAGCATTATTGGGAGATTGGCAAAAAATCATATTCCTTTAGAAAAATAAAGAGCATTATCGGCAGATATTTTATAATAAAAAAACATTTTGTGCCTTTTGAGAATCAATATCATCATTTTTTTGTCTTAGAAAAAATAAATAAATGAATTTAATCTATATAGCCAATTCAAGAATTCCCACTGAAAAAGCGCATGGATTGCAGATAGTAAAAATGTGCGAGGCTTTTTCCAATTATAGCGAAGAGGTTCAGCTGATTATTCCGAAGAGAAAAAATGATATAAACGAGGATATTTTTTCTTATTATCAAACCAAAGATAATTTTAAGATAAAAAAAATAAACAGCTTTGATTTTTATCAGTATTGGGAATATTTAGGAAAGTTGAGTTTTTGGCTGCAAAGTTTTTCATTCGCGATCCGGTTGTTGTTTATGAAAGCGGATAAAAAATCAATAATTTACACCAGGGATCCGGAAATCGGCTGGCTGTTCAGTTTAAGAGGATACAAGACGGTTTATGAAGCGCACACCTGGCCGGAGAACAGAAGATGGCTTTATAAATTTTTAATCAGAAAAATTAAAAAAATAATTACCATTAGTTATGGTTTAAAGGGCGCTTTTATCAGCGCCGGCTGTCCGGAAAATAATATTTTAGTCGCTCCGGACGGCGTTGATTTGGAAGAATTTGGCATTAAAATTTCTGCCGCAGAAGCGAGAAGAAAATTAAAATTGCCATTGGATAAAAAAATAATAATGTATACCGGGCATTTGTACGAATGGAAGGGCGCGCAAATTTTGGCAGACGCGGCCGATCTTCTGGAAAACGATAGTGTAACGGTATTTGTGGGAGGCACGGAGCATGATTTGAAAAAATTCAAAAAAATAAACAGCGGGCGCAAAAATATTTTAATAATAGGATACGTGAAGCATGAAAAAATACCTTATTATTTAAAAGCGGCCGATATTTTGGTTTTGCCAAATTCCGCCAAGGAAAAAATTTTTTCGCGCTACACTTCGCCTCTGAAATTGTTTGAATATATGTCGGCTAACAGACCGATTGTGGCTTCGGATTTGCCCTCGATCAGAGAGGTATTAAATGAAAATAATTGTGTTTTAGTTGAACCGGATAATCCCGCCAGTTTAGCCAATGGCATAAAAAAAATTTTGGAAAATAAAATTTTCGCCGAAGCTATAGCTAAGCAAGCTTTAATTGACATTAAAAATTTCAGCTGGAGCAGGCGCGCGGAGAGCATAATAAATTTTATGAATTAATTTTTTGATATTTTTGATAATACAGGATATAAATAATTATATGCGGCCAAAGACTTATTCAATCTCGGCTTTTTTCCCCTGCTATAACGATAAAGGGACAATCGCTACCGTGGTGTTGGAGACAAAATTAACTTTAGAGAAGTTAACTGACGATTATGAAATTATTGTCATTGATGACGGTTCTACTGACGGCAGCCGTGAATTATTATTAAAACTGCAGCATGACGTGCCGCAGTTAAAATTAATTTTGCACGAAAATAATCAAGGATACGGCGGAGCGTTGCGCAGCGGCTTTAAAGCGGCTAGCAAGGAGCTTATTTTCTATACGGACGGGGACGGGCAATATGCAATATAATGTTAAGGAACTGCCCAAATTATTGGAAAAATTAACAGCCGAAGTAGGCGTTGTTAATGGTTATAAGCTAAAAAGGCAAGATCCGCTTTTTAGGGTTGTAATCGGCTATATTTACCAATACGTGGTAAAATTTATATTCCAGCTGCCGATTAAGGACGTAGATTGTGATTTCCGGTTAATCCGCAAAAAAGTTATTGACCAAATACAGCTAACCAGTGATTCCGGAACTATTTGCGTTGAATTAATAAAAAAGATTGAATTTGCCGGATTTAAATTCACCGAAGTAGGGGTGTCGCACTATTACCGCGCTTACGGATCATCTCAATTTTTTACCTTTAAAAGAATAGCCAGGACATTGTATCGTTTAGCGATTCTTTGGTTTGACCTTTTTATTTTTAAAAAAAGGAGGAATAAAAAAATTAAAACCGTATTCATGACGCGAAAAATTATTAATGCCTTGGCCGCTAATCCCAAAATTTTTATTTGGTTGCGCCGTATTTTAGAAAATAATTTCAGAAACCAAAAAAAAGTTATCAGAAAATATTTTTCCGGACAGCCGGGAGAAAATATTTTGGACATCGGTTGCGGCACGGGAGAATTTTCAATTTTTTTTAATCCGGACAGCTATACTGGCATTGATATTGAACCGGCCTATATTGCCTATGCCAAGAAAAATTACCAGGGAAAATTTTTAATAGGGGACGCTGCCGACCTGCCGTTTTCAGATAATAGCTTTGACCGAGCGGTAATTTTAGGCGTCTTGCATCATCTTAACGATAATCTTTGCGAAAAAATTTTTAAGGAGATGAAAAGGATTTTAAAGTCAAACGCGGATATTTTAATAATGGAGGATGTCGCATCTATGAATGATAATATTATCACAAAAAAATTGCACAGTCTGGATAAGGGCGATTATATCAGAAGAGTGGAAGAATATTATGGCTTACTGCGGCCGTATTTTAAAATAGAAAAAAATTTTAAAATAAAAAGCGGGTTATGCCCGTATCAAGTTTTTTTACTAAAAAATATCAAATGATTGATTTAGCGGAAAAATTTAAAAATAAAAAAACGTTAATAACCGGCGGCCTGGGATTCATCGGCTCTAATTTAGCCATTCGCTTGGTTGATTTAGGCGCTCAAGTTACTATTATTGATTCGCTGATCTGGGCTTATGGGGGGAATATGTTTAATATTGAGGAGATTAAAGATAAAATAAAAATCAATATTGGGGATATCCGGGATCGGTACAGTATTAATCATCTGGTAAGGGGGCAGGATTATCTTTTTAATTTAGCCGGGCAAGTTTCGCATATTGACAGTATGAAAGATCCTTTCACCGATTTAGAAATAAATGTCACCAGTCAAGTTTCTATTTTGGAGGCCTGCCGCCAATATAATCCGGATATTAAAATTATTTATCCGTCTTCACGGCAAGTTTACGGTAAATCTCAGTATCTGCCGGTTGATGAAAAACATCCGGTTTGTCCGACTGACGTCAATGGCATCAATATCAATGCCGGAGAGTGGTATCATATTTTATATAATAATGTTTACGGCATTCGGACATCTTCATTGCGCATGACCAATGTCTACGGCCCGCGCCAAATGGTCAAGCATAATCGCCAGGGCTTCATCGGCTGGTTTATCAGACTGGCGGTGGAAGGCAAAAAAATTCAAATTTACGGCGATGGAGAGCAGAAAAGAGACCTTAATTTTGTGGATGATGTTTGCGACGCTTTGTTGTTAGCGGCCGCGTCAGAAGAGGCTAACGGTAAAATTTATAATCTAGGCAGCGAAGAAATTATCAGTTTAAAAGACTTAGCCGCTATGCTCGTGGAATTGGCGGGGCGGGGAAGTTATGAATTGGTTTCCTGGCCGGAAGAAAAGAAAAAAATAGACATCGGAGATTATTATGGCAATTTTTCCAAGATAAAAAATGAATTAGGCTGGATGCCGAAGACTGATTTAAAAACCGGTCTCAAAATTGCTGTTGATTATTATAAGAAATACTTGGATAAATATTTAATATAAAAAATGAAGCAACTTAAAAAGGATATTCCTATTATTTTTATAAACCCGCTTTGGTTTGAGGGCTCCACTTTTGATGAGTTGATTTCCAAAGCTCCGCCGCTGGGGCTGGCTTATCTAGCGGCCGTTTTAGAAAAAGACGGCTTCGCCAATCTTCATATTATTGACATGAAAGCCAGAGAGATGAATTTTTTAGAGCTGGAAAAAGAATTGGTAAATTTAAAGCCGGCAATTTTAGGGATAACTTTAGCTACCGGACAGGTTACTTCAACGGCTAAAATAATAAAAATTGCTAAAGCCATAAATCCTGAAGTTATTTGCCTAATCGGCGGTCCGCATGCCAGCGCTTTGCCGGAAGAAACATTACGGGAAACAAAAGCCGATGTCTGCGTTTATGGAGAGGGAGAATTATCCTTGCTTGAGCTGGCGAATGCCATAGTTGAAGAGAGAGAATTTAATTTGATCAAAGGGATAGTTTATCAAAGCAATAGTTTTATAAAAATTAATCCGCCAAGACCGTTAATAGCCGATCTTGATTCCCTGCCTTTTCCCGCCAGGCATTTATTGCCTACGCCGCGAGAATACAGCCGAGATTCCAGTTTGGCCATCAGCGGCAGCGAGACGGTGGTAATGACCAGCCGGGGATGCCCCTTCCGCTGCGCTTTTTGCGATAAATCCGTTTTTGGCCGGAGCTTGCGCGTTAGAAGCGTAAAAAACGTGGCGGATGAAATTGAATTGCTGATACGGGATTATGGCGTTGAGAGCATTCGTTTTTTTGACGATTTACTAACGGCAATTCCGGCACGGGTAAAAGAGATTTGCGAAGAATTCAAGCAAAGGAATTTTAATTTAAAATGGATTTGCGAAGCGCGGGTTAACACTGTCAATCCATCCATGCTTAAGATGATGAAAGAAGCGGGCTGCGCGGAAATTCATTATGGCATTGAAAGCGGCAACCAGGAAGTTTTAGATTTACAGCAAAAAGATGTGACTTTAGAGCAAATTAGGCAGGCGATAAAATGGACTAATGAAGCCAAAATTGAATCCCGTGGCTATTTTATCCTCGGCTTGCCGGGCGATACCAAGGAAACAATCAAAGAGACTATAAAATTCGGCCGGTCTCTTAATCTTACCTACGCCGGCATTGCTCTTTACACGCCTTATCCGGGAAATTTTACCAGAAAATATAAACTAGAAGATTATGGCCAGGTGCTGGCCGAAAAATGGGATGACTATATTTCTTTTGACCGGCCGGTTTTTTTACCTTATGGCATGACCGAAGCGGAATTGATAAAATTTTACCGGTGGGCTTATTTGGCCATACATTTAAATTTTAAAACTATATTTCGGATTCTAAAAAGCATCAGGAATATAACTACCTTAAAATCGTATGTTAAGGCGTTTTTTTGGAGCATGGGACTAAAAAATAAATAAAAAGATGAATTTGGGCGGATTGGTAAAAAATCGCCCATTTTTATTTTTCTGGCAATTATTTTTATTTTAGTATAGTATAGAAGCATGAAAACAATACCCTTCGGCGATCTAAAAAAACAATATTTATCCATAAAATTAGAGGTGGATTCAGCGATAAAACAGGTTTTAAACAGCGGCTGGTTTATCTTAGGCAAAGAAGTGGAGCAGTTTGAAAAAGAATTCGCTAAATTTTGCGGCACTAAGTATTGCGTGGGCGTAGGCAACGGGATGGAGGCCTTACAGATTTCTCTGATGGCATTAGGGATTGGCGAGGGCGATGAAGTGATTACTACTCCGTTAACCGCCATGGCTACCAGTTTAGCTATTATTCAAGCAGGCGCCAAGCCCGTTTTCGTTGATATAGATTCTACAAGTTTTAATCTTGATGTTAAAAAAATAGAGCAGGCGATTACGAAAAAAACAAAAGCGATTTTGCCGGTTCACTTGTACGGCCAGATGGCGGATATGCCGGCAATTATGAAAATTGCCAAAAAGCATAACTTGAAAGTCATAGAAGACGCTTGCCAGGCACATGGAGCGGAAATGAAAAATAAAAAAGCCGGTTCTTGGGGAGATTGCGGCGCTTTCAGCTTTTATCCTTCTAAAAATTTGGGCGCGATAGGCGATGCCGGCTGTATAATTTCTAATGATGAAATTTCAGTCGAGAAGATAAAATCTTTACGGGATTACGGACAAGTTGGCCGGTATGAGCATAGATATATAGGTTTAAATAGCCGGTTAGACGAAATTCAAGCTGCCATATTGCGGATAAAATTAAAACATTTAAATAAATGGAATAAACGACGCTGGGAAATTAGTAAAATTTACAATAAAGAATTGCAAAATTTAGATTTAGTTTTACCGCAAAGTGAAAATATAAAAGTGCATAATTGGCATTTGTATGCTGTAAAGATCAAAAAGCGCGATGCTTTGCGGAAGCATTTAGCCAAGCAGGGGATAGGCACGGCGATTCATTATCCAAAAGTTTTATATAATCAGTTGGCGATAAAACCGTATGGCAAAGGGCGGTGTCCAGCAGCTGAAAAAACAGTAAAAGAGATTTTATCTTTGCCGCTTTATCCAGAATTAACCAATCAAAAAGTTAAATATATTTGCCGGGCAATTAAGAAATTTTTTACAAAATAATTTTTAAAACATGCGGAAATTTAAAAAAATTATCAAAAATCATCATTTAGCTTTGGCCGGCGCTATATTAGTCGGATTGATTTATTTAGCTCCCTATGTTGTTTTTAGAATTTCTTTGGGTGAAAAATATCAAAGCATTCCCATGCTGGCTACGGCGAATGAAGATTTTTATTTAGCCAGAATACAAGAAATTGTTGACGGTCATCCGCTGCTTGGCTCAATTGTTTTTTATGATTATAAAGATCAGTTATCTTTAACGCCGCCGACAGCGGAGATGTTCTACGCTGTTCCCAGCATATTACTGGGCGCAGCGCCGGCGGATATTCTAATCGCCAGTAAATTCATCTTGCCTTTCATTCTTTTTCTATTGGTATATTATTTGATTTATAGATTAGTCGCTGACTCTGATTCTCCGTTTGCTAAATTTAACGCCATCGCCGGTGGCTTATTTGTGACCCTTGGCTATGATTTGGTCAATTATCGCAGTTTATGGCTTTTTTTAAGCGGTCAATCCTCTTTGAGCGGCAATTTTTTGCTTTGGTCCAGGCCGGTTAATCCCATACTTGGAGCGATTTTTTTATTTTCTTTTTTTATTTGCCTCTGGTCAATTATCCGGA
>Ga0066639_10003649_pt1 | contig 13307 bp, 17 predicted proteins | sample CryGeyCG2114_010_2_FD_59504 | JGI IMG/M metagenome (GOLD analysis project Ga0066639, IMG submission 59504) | Groundwater microbial communities from aquifer - Crystal Geyser CG10_big_fil_rev_8/21/14_0.10 | ecosystem: Environmental > Aquatic > Deep subsurface > Groundwater | place: USA: Utah...
TATGATTACTTTGTTGCACAGGCAACAGTGATGCAAAAGGTTGCACAGGCATTTGGAAAAGTGCTGGGCTCAAAGGGAAAGATGCCAAACCCAAAAGCAGGATGTGTAGTGCCACCAAACGCAAACCTTAAGCCATTATACGAAAAACTGCAAAAAACAGCCCATCTTAAGGCAAAAGCACATCTAATGGTACAGGCAATGGTAGGAAGCGAGGATAGTGATGAATCACAGGTAGCAGATAACATCCAAACAGTGTATAATCAGTTAGTTCCTCATTTGCCAGCTGAAAAGCACAATATCAGGTCAGTGCATATCAAGCTAACAATGGGAAAACCATTGAAATTAGATGATAAAGGAAATATAATTGAAACAAAACAGCCAGAAAAAGAAGAAACTCCTGCAGCAGAGAAGAAAGAAGAGGCTAAGGAATAATGGGAGAGAAAACCACGCATGTAGCAGAGTACAAGAAGAAGATTGTGCAGAGGATAGTAGATTACTGCAAAAAATACTCTATAATCGGCGCAGTTAACATGGAAAACCTTCCAGCTCCACAGCTGCAAAAGCTAAAGGAAAACCTAAGAGGAAAAGTAGAGCTCTTCATGGCAAAAAGAAGGATAATCAAGATTGCAATTGAAAAATTAAAGGCAGATAAGAAAGGGATAGAAGCAATTGAGCAGTACCTAAAAGGAATGCCTGCACTGCTGTTTACAAATGAAAACCCATTCTCACTCTATAAAATACTAAAACAAAACAAGTCAAAAGCACCTGCTAAAGCAGGACAGATAGCTCCAAGCAATATAACTGTTAAAGCAGGACCAACAAATTTCCTGCCAGGACCAGTAATTGGAGAGCTGGGAGCACTAAGGATAAAGAGCGCTGTAGAAAACGGAAAGGTATCTATTAAAGAAGACTCAGTAGTAGCAAAAGAAGGAGATGAGATAAGCCTGGAGCTTGCGCAAATGCTTACAAGACTAGGAATAAAGCCAATGGAGATTGGTCTTGATTTGGTTGCAACTTATGAGGATGGCACAATATACACCAAGAATGTTCTTGATATAGATGAAGACAAGTTCATGGCTGACCTAAGCAAAGCTGCCCAAAGCGGAGTAAACCTTTCAGTTGAAGCAGGATACCCAACCAAGAGCACAATTGAAATAATGATTACCAATGCTTTCAGAGCTGCAAAAGCTGTTGGGCTGGAGTTTAATATAATTGACTCTGAGATAATCAATGACCTTCTAGGAAAAGGGGAGAACCAGGCATTAAGCGTGAAGAGGGCAGGAAATATTGAAACCAGAGCTCCAAAGCCTGCAGAAGAAGCGCCTAAGGCTGAGGAAAAGAAAAAAGAAGCAAAGCCAGAAGCTCCAAAGGAAGAAGAAAAGCCAGTAGAAGAGGCTAAAGTAGAGGAGCAAAAACAAAAAGAGGCTGAAGAGAAGCAGGAAGAAGAAATAAAAGAGCTTGAAGAAGGAGAGGCAGAGAAGCTGGTTGAAGAAGCAAAGCCAGAACCTACACAGGAAAAAGATAAATTAAAAGAAGCTGAAAAAGATATTGAAAAGGAAATAAAACAAGAAGCAAAAGTAGAAAAAGAAACAGAGTCTGTTGCTGAAAAAGTAGATAATATAAAAAAAGAGATTGAAGAAGAAGCAAAAAAGATTAGACCAAAGAAAGAGCCAGAAGGAGAAGAAAGAGTCAAAAAAATGGTAAATGACATGAAGAAATTCTCAAAAGGCGAGATACCAACAGCACAGGACCTGCTTAATGATAATCAGGAAGCAAAGGAAGAGGCAAAACCTGAAGTTAAGGAAGAAGATAGTGAGAAAAAAGAAGAACCAAAACCCAAGGAAAAAACAGAGGAAGAAAAAATAAAGGCTAAGCAAGAGAAGGAAAATGTAGAGAATCTTGCAAAAGAGCTAATGCGAAAAGGGACTTTGAGAGAATAATCATACTCAATTATAATTCAATGGAGGTAAGGAAAGATGGAATACATATATTCGGCATTACTGCTACACAAAGCAGGGCAGAAGGTAGAAGAAGCATCTGTTAAAAAAGTGCTAGAAGCAGCAGGAGTTAAAGTAGATGACTCACGAGTTAAGGCATTAATAGCATCACTTGAAGGAGTCAATATCGATGAAGCTATAGAAAAAGCAGCAGTAGCTCCAGCAGCAGCACCAGCAGCATCTGCAGAAGGCAAAAAAGAAGAGAAGCAGGACAATGCCAAGAAGGAAGAGGACGATAAAAAGTCTGAAGAGCAAGCTGCAGCAGGATTAGGAAGCCTTTTCGGCTAATTTTTTTATTTAAAATGCCTATAGACTACATTTTAGAGAACGTGAACCAAATTGCTAACAAGAACACAGAAGAAAGATTTAGTTAAGGAACTAGATGAGCTCAAGAAAGAGATTCAAGACCTCAAAGCTAAATTAAATCAGGTTAATGACCAGAAAGAGGCAGCTTTCGAGAAAAAAGAGAGCTACCAAGGCGAGATTTCTAAACTTCTGAAAGAAATTCATGATTTAAAGAGCCAAAGAAATAACCTTACAAAAAATGTTAAGGACGGAAAAACTGAAAGAGAAGGGCTTTACAAGAACATAAAGGAAAGAATAAACGGAGTAAAAACTCTAAGAAAAGAGAAGGATGATGTGCAGAAAAAGTTTGGGATAAAAGAGGACCCGTCTGAAATAAAGCGGCAGATAGAGGACATTGAAACAAGAATGGAAACAGAAGTAATGTCGCTTGACAAAGAAAAGGCTGCAATGAAGATTATCAAGGACCTCAGGAAGAAATACAAAGAAGCAGAAAAAGTGAGTGATGTATGGGCTAAGGTTCATGAATCATCAAAAGAGATTGACGGCCTTAAGGAAAAATCAGACGAGGCACACAGAAGAGTGCAGGAACAGGCAAAAAAGAGCCAGGAAAAGCACGAACAGATGGTGGAGACATCAAAGTACCTTGATGAAGTAAAGAAAAGCCAGGAAGAATCATACAAAAAATTCTTTGAGCTGAAACAGGAGTTCTCTGACATAAACAACAGTTTAAGGGAAAAATTAAAGAAACTGAATGAAGTGAACCAGCAGCTCGGAGAGGATGAGAAGAAAGGCAAGCAAAAAAAGAAAGTTCAGGAAGACCTTACACTAAAACAAAAAGGGGCTGAGATAGAACAAAGGATAAAAACAGGCGGAAAGCTAACAACAGAGGACTTATTAATAATACAACAGCTGGATTTGCAGGAAGTTGCATCTAAAGGGAAAAACAAAGAGCAGCATAAGCCTTTTGAGAAAAAAAGTGAGAAAACAAAAGAGAAGAAAACAGAAGAAAGTAAAGAAAACAAAACTATTGCTTAGAATTCTTAATTAATAAAAAAAATTATTTAGAATCTTTTTTTGGCTCGTTTTTACCAGCCATTTCAACATAGCCGCATTTACCGCAAACAGCCCGATTCTTGTGTGCTGCAAGAAAGATTCCAGGACCGCACTTAGGGCATGAATTATTAGAACGCTTTAGAGTATCACCCTCAGCCTTGTACTTTTTCCAATTATTAACAGGCTTTTTTGGCTTGCGCACAATCTTTCCAGACCTGCCGCCTTTTTCCTTTTTCTTTTCTTCTTTAGGTGCTGCTTCTTCTGCCATAGTTAATCATTACTCCTTCTTTTCCTTAGCAGGCTTTTCTTCTTTTTTGCCGCTTGCTTTAGGCTCTTCTTTTTTCTCTTCTTTAGATTCTTCCTTTGGTGATTTCTCCTTTGGTTTAGCCTCAGGCTTAGCCTCAGCATCCTTTGACTTCTTTTTCTTAGGCTCAACCTTTTCCATTGAAGACTTGTCCTTGTAAACATAAGCTGAGAAATCAGCTGTCAACTCACCATAGCGGGTGTATATGCTCCTCATAACAATCAAAGATTCATCTACACCCATGCTTGAGGCAATAGACTTCCTGACTTCATCATTAGAAGGGGTCTTTGACTCAAATGACAGATTTCCAGAAACCTCAGTACGTGAAAGCAGAGACCTCTCATTTTTATTAGTAATTTCAAGCTTCATTTTAGAATCATCTACACTTAATAGCGTATTCTCCTTTGATTTCAATACCAATCTTATTGGCAATAGCTGACTTATTAGCATCCAGAACATTAATGCGGCCCTGCCAAACAGTTGAGAACTGGTTGCCTTTGCAAACAGGACACACAGGACCATCAACAAATAACTTGCATTTTTTGCATACTTTTTTCTTGCTCATTTTTTCTTGCCTTTAGCTTTAGGTTTCTCTTCCTTTTGCTTTTCCTTCTGATTTTCCTTCTTCTCTTCATCTTCCCCAAGCCAGTCAAGCCTTCCTAATCCAGCCTGCCTCATTGTAAGGCCCAGCTTAGGGTTTGTGATGTCCTTAAAAGACACTGCAATAATCCTTGCCCTGCACTTATCATTGACCCTCAAGGTCTTTTTAGACTCTTTTCCACTTAAGGTTCTTTCTTTAGCAAAGGAAACAAAATCATCCATTGTCTGAGAAATGTGAATCATTCCTTCAATAGGGCCTAAAGCCATAAATGCACCAAAGTCAGCAATGTCCTTGATTTTTCCAAGTACAACTTCCTGCAGCTCTGGCTTGAAAGTAAGCAGCTCAAACTGAGTTTCATAGTAAGAAGCGCCATCACCAGGGATAATAATACCATCCCCTATATCACGGATTTTAGCAACATCAATAACAATACCAATGTCCTTATCAATATAACCCCTGAACTTCTTCTTAACCTGCTCTAAGACTCCTGCCTCAATAGTCGCACCAAAAGACTTAGGGGGAACTCTAATATGGTCCTTTAATAAAGTCCTGTAAAACATGATAAGAGGGAGGAACACCTCTGTTTTTAAACTTTTGCTTTTTAAACAAGGGCTAAGAAAGATTTCTTCCTCAAGGTAATTATGTGAACACCTGCCTTTTTAAGCCTAACCCTCAGCGCAATATCCTGTGTTGCCACAAAATCACATTTTTTAGCTTTCTCAAGTATCAATGAGTCAACATCTTTTTCAGGGTCAGATGTAGGAATTATCCTGAGATTATACTTTCTTATTGATAGTAAAGCGACAGAGGCAGCTGATTTAGTCTTTGACTTTTGCTTTAGCTTGCTTATCTCATCAATGGTCTTGTCAATAATGTATAAAGTAAATGGTGTCTCCATAATCCTCCTGAACTCCTCAAAAATATCTACCTTAAACTGAACAGGAATCATAAGAAAGTTTGTATCAATGATGAGTTTTGCCATTTTAAATTGGTTTAATGAAAATTGAGCCAATACCTGCTCCTGAAAGAGAGATTGCAGTAACAATAATTCCTGCTATAATCACGCCAACTATAGCTGCGATTAAGAACCTCTTATGAGACATTCCAAGGATATAAGCTGCCAAAGCGCCAGAGTAAACTCCGGATCCAGGGGCTGGAATTCCGATAAATACGGCAAGGCCAAGCCATCCCCATTTCTCGACATACTTATGAATTTTTTTCTGAGTTTTTTCATGGAAATGTTTGTAAATATTTCCAATGAAATTAATCTTAATAACTAAGTGAACAAACTTGTCAAGGATTAAGTAAATGATGGATCCTAGAATGATATTAGTGATGACACAGATGAGGAAAACTACAACCCAATGGAGATTTGTAGCTAAAATTCCATAAGGAATAGAAGCCCTTAGTTCAAGAAAAGGCAAAAGGGTGATAAGGATAAGGGAGATAACAGGATTCATCTTATCATCTCGAGCTTACTGAGCTTTCCTGCAAGTTGCTTGTCTTTAAGGATTTTTTTTAAAAGCTCCTGAGGATTCCTGAATTCACGCTTAACCTTTGCATAAAGCCGCCTGGCTTTAACAAATGTCTTCTTATGCTTTTTCCTGAAAATCACTGCGTGCTGTTTGACTTTGATAGGCGGGCCTTCAAGGATTCTCTCAGAAGACAAAGGTTTTTTATCAAAAGCAAAATAAAGAGTGGCAGGAGACTTCTTGTCCCAGTGCCAGCCATTGTCAATTATCTTAAAGTCATGCTGTTCTAATTGCCGGGAAATTCTCTCAAAAGCCTTGAGAATCTTTGTGCCTTCAACATCATAAGTTCCGGGTTTTGGCTTGGCATTGAGGATAACCAGATTTTTTGACCTGTGCCTGCTTCTTATTTTCCCTAAATCAAATTCTTTAGCCTTAAAGAAAGATTTAGAAGGCTTTTTCAGGAAAGCCTTAGCAGCAGAGATGAACTGGGCATATTTTTCCTCACTAAGCGCTGCTGCAGCGTTTCTTCCAGGTTGAACAGGGTCAATGACAATGATAGGGCTCTGAAGCTTTGACTTATTAACTTCAATGAAAGGATTTTTGTGATGCTTCATGATGTCAATAACCTGCTTAGGCTTCCATTTCTGCGATGCCTTAAGCAGATTCATGAATGACTTGTAATTGATAACAAGAATCTCAAGCACATAACCAGAGAAACCATTAATGTAAGACTCTGCACCGTAAATCCACTGGGCTCTGCAGAAAGCTTTAGCCAAGCGTATTTCATCAGTCAGCTTGCTGTATTTCTTAACCCATTTAGCGTGCAAAGGACTTATATCTGTTATGTTCTCAGCATTTTCAGGGGTTGAGATATCCAAAATTGGAACAATTTCAAAAGTGAATCCATTCATATTTATCTGAAAGTAATCGCGGCTGCCGTGAAGCCTTAAAACTTTCCTGAAATTCTTTTTCAGGAACTTATGAAGCAAGTCAGAGATTATGATGCTGTTGCCAGAGAATTTCTTAAAGTTAAACTTAACAAATATATCTGCGTCATGGGTTTTCTTAAGGTAAGTGTTCTTTGCACCAGAACCTCCAAGGATAGGCTTTGCATCAGGAATTTTTGAAAGCTTTTTCAGAAATTCATCTATTATAATCCGGAGAGATTTCTCTTCTTCCTTAGAGGGCTTTATCTCCTCAAGTATTTCGCTAAGCAAGTTGTTTGCCATAATCAGAAAATTAAACCTGCAGGATATAAAAATGTTTGTTTTTATCGCTTATATATCAGTTTTGACCAAAATTTCTTGAATAAAGGAAGAGAAAGAGTGGAGAGCATGAAAGCAGCAGCAGGCACAATTGCATTAAGCCAAGGCTTCTCGATTTGAATTACCCAAAGATATACTCCAACTGCAAGGTAAGTGAAGATTAAGAGCAGAAAGCGCCTAGTCCAGCTGGTTTCCCAAGATTTATCTAATTCTACACCCTGGTTTCTCTGCTTGATCTCTTTTATATCCTGTTCAACTTGTTTAAGTGACATACCCTAACACTAAGTTATGATATATAAAAAGGTTTCTGTGATATATTTTCAATAAATTTATAAACACCTAAATGCAAAAATAAAGAAAAGAGGTAGAATATGGATGCTGCGATAGTTTATCTGACATCAATTGGCATTGTTCTTCTATTTGGGATTATATGCACAATAATAGCATCAAAGATGAAGATACCCAATGTGCTGCTGCTGCTAGTCCTGGGAATCGTGATGAGCCGGGTAAGGTATAATGGGGACAAGATAATCAGCTTTCCATCAACATTCCTTACAGCAATAAGCATTCTTGCACTTGTAATGATAATATTTGATTCCTGTTCAAGATTTAAGCTAAAGGACTTTAATAACCTCTCATTAAAAACATTGAAGATGGTTGTTGTTAATCTGCTTCTTAACCTTGTGATACTCACATTCTTCATGTATGTAATATTTGGAATAAAAAATATATTTATTGCAGCAGTGTTTGCTGCGATGATGTCAGGAACTGCAGCTGAGACTGTCCTTGCAATGTTCCAAGGCAGGAAAAACAGAGTGCTGGAGTTTCTTGAGATTGAGTCCATCCTTAACACCCCTTTTATGGTGTTAATCCCATTTATGATAATTGACCTTATGTCAAGTGTTGGTGCGCAAATGGCTGTAAGCAGGTTTATAGAGCAGATTGCTCCATTTATCCAACAGATTGTTACAGGCATTGGAGCAGGAATTCTTGTGGGAATAATTGTGTTCAAGTTCATGAGAAAGCATTACTCAGAAAATCTGAGTCCTGTAGCAATGATAACTGCAGCAATATTGGCTTATGTCATGGCAGAAAGGCTTGGAGGCAGCGGAGTATTATCAGTTACAACTTTAGGGCTGTTCTTTGGAAACATATACATAAAAGAGAAATGGAAGCTAAGCCAGTTCTCAGGAATGCTTGCAAACTCATTAGAAATACTTGTATTTGTGTTAGTGGGGCTTGTAGTTATATTGCCTCAGAACTATGGATTCTTTGTCAGGTCTTTGGTATTATTTATAGTTTTTCTGCTTGTGAGATATTTATCAGTGCTGATAGTCACAAGAAAAGAGGATTTTACTATAAAAGAAAAACTATTTATCACACTGAATGCACCTAAAGGAATAGCGCTTGCAACAATTGCATTCACCCTAACCACATTGGATATTGCAGGAATATCAACAGTTCTGGAAGTAACACTAGCATTCCTTCTTTATTCTATACTCCTTTCAACAATCACAGTCAAGTTTTCAGAGTATTTCTTAGGTACAACAAAATGATAAGAATAGGGCCTGGAGGAACTGCAGGACTGGGCTATGACGCAGGATTAGATGAGATAAAAAGGCTAAATTTAGATGCTTTAGAGGTTGAGTTTACTTATGGGGTAAGGATGAGCAATGATGAAGCAGATGCAGTGGGGAAGATGGCAAAGGAAATGGGGATTAAGCTGTCAATTCATGCACCTTATTATATTAATCTTGCATCAAAAGAGAAACAAAAGATTCATGCATCCAAAACAAGGATTCTTCAAAGCTGTGAAAGAGCGCACCATATGGGAGCAGTATGTGTAGTGTTTCATCCAGGGTTTTATCAAGGAAGAGATAAAGAAGAGATTTATGGTATTATAAAAAAAGAGATAGAGGACTTGCTAAAGACTGTAAAGCAAAAGAAATGGAGAGTGATTCTTGCGCCGGAAACAACCGGCAAAGCAAGCCAGTTTGGGGACCTGGATGAATTACTGAGAATGTCAAAAGAGACTGGATGCGGAATATGCGTGGATTTCTCCCACTTGAAAGCAAGAAGCAATGGAAAAATGAAGTATGATGAGATTGTTAAAAAGATAAAAGGGATAAATCATGTTCATGCTCATTTCTCAGGTATAGAATTCAGTGAGAAAGGGGAAAGGAAACACCTGTTAACACCAGACAAAGAAATAAAAGAGTTGGCTGGACTGCTAGTGAAGAACAGGATAGACATCACTTTGATAAACGAGAGCCCTGACCCTATAGGAGACAGTGCAAAAATGAAAAGAGCAATTAACCAAAGCTCTGCTTAATGATTGTCCTGTAAAGGCCTACATTGCCTAAAACCCATGTTTCTACCAACACTGCAGCTAAAAGCACTACCAAAGCAAAAACAAGCATGACAAATGAGTTCATTGCAATCTTAAAAAAAGGTCTGGAGAGGAATCGTTCTCTCACAACACCCTTGGATATTATTCCACCAGAGCCAGCAGAACAAAAATAACTAAAAGCTTCAAGGACCATATGCGGAAATACAATCGTGAGTATAATGAGGAAGTAAATAAAAGGGTTCTTTCCCATTGAGCTTGCTGCAGACTTAGCCAAATTACCGAAGATAGTTCCCCAAACAGAAGCATTCCATGTGATTAAGAAGATTCCCCCATCACCAAAAACAAATGCAGTAACAAAGCAAAGAATCATAACACTGAGATTATTCATGAAAATAGACCTAAACAAAGGCATGCTGATGATAGCATGACCTGACTTTGCAGAGCCATAAAGCACATTAATCTGGCTTTCAAAGATTTGGTTAGTGGCCATTGAAGGAAGGACTATTGCAAAAAATGCAAATGCCAGCAATGCACCCAGAAAGTAAGCAGTGTAGATAAAGAAAATGTGCCTGTGGTCACGAAAAAAGCTGATAAGGCTAAACTTTTCCTTGATTGTCTCAAGCTGAGAAGCCTGGAATAAAAGTTTTCTCAAAGTTGGAAGCATGATTAATGAAGCAAATGCAACTGCAACCAAAGCAGGGTCATCAGGGAAGAGGAGAACTGCTGCACCAATGCCCACAACCGAGTAACCTAATCCTAAAAGGAAAGCGTACATAGGATGCTTTTCCAAAAGATTCAAGCCATAAAGCTGTTCAAGCATTTTCTGCCTCACAAGAATTGTCAATCTCAAGATAATAACCCTGAGGAATTTTCCTGCATTCCAAGCCATTTAGGACAGTGATGCACTCTTTCTTTTCCTTATTCAGAACACACCTCATCCCATTTTCTGAGCACAAGCCTGGAGGTGTTCCGTCTTCACACTGGCCTTTAGAGATTGCAAAACCGACAGCACCCCCTGCAATACTTCCCCAAAAAAACTTTGCAGCAAAAAAACCAGCCATTAGCATAATGCCTATAATAAATAAGGAGTGAACAACATCATGATTTGGAAAAGGTTTTTCTGAGATTATTTATCACCTGTTTTTGGGCTTTTGGGCTTTTGAATTTTTTGGAGAGAAATCTCCCTGTTAACAACAGATATCCAGAAAGCATCACCTTGCTCGATTTTTAGATTGTTGCGGATAGCCTTAGGAATAACAATCTGGCCTTTAGAATCAACTTGCACAACTTTTTCAACGGCCATATTCTTAATTTCCTATTTTTCTTATTTTCTTAATTTAATATTTATCTATTATTTCTTATATTCAGAACTTATAGTATTTAAATCTTTCTGTTACAAAATGTAGTTAGTGTGAAAATTAAATTAAGATAGATAGGGAAATAATTCCCAGACTATCTCTAAGCAGGACTATTCTACTTAGGGGTTTCCAAAGGGGCAGAGCCCCTTTGTTTAACCTCACTCCTTGTTTGACCTCTTCATTAGACTAGGGCTATACTGCCAAAACAATAAACCATATAAAAAAAGGAAAATTATTCAGGAATATGCATAAAGAGATTATTGAAAAGCTAACAAAAGCAATAAGCAGCACTATTGAGGAGAAAGGAGAGTATGCTGATATGGGGGACAAGAGGTACAACCCCATAAAGATAAGCACTGAGAACTTTCACAGGATTGAAGAAAGCGAAAGCAACAAGAGCATAGCATTTATTGACGGAGGAAACCTTGAGCTGGTAAGAGCGCCAAACTTTTCACTGCAGCTTATCAGGGTTTATTACTGTGTTTACAGGAAAAATAAGAGAGCTGCGTCAGAGAAATTTGAGTTCTACCTGTTTGTAAGTGCAAAGAAAGAGGGGGGGATTGTATATGAAACAGAGTGCTTTCCAATAAGCTATGATATTGGAAACATGAAGTTTGATTCTTTTGACAAAACAATGAGGACAGGAAACAACAGGGTTGAGATAAATGCAATAGGCAGCACAGTAAGAAGACTTGCAGAGATAAAGATAGCTGGGGAGATTGAAGCAGACATTATTGTTCTAGATGGAAACCTAAAGGCGCATAAAACATTTGAAAAAGAATATTTAGCAAGGCTATACGGTACAGCAATGGATAAAGGAAGGGCAATAGCGGCATTATCAAAAACAAATGAGCTGTTCACAGACAAAGGAGGAAGCCTGCTGGCTGAGCTTGACAGTTATGGGGCCGAAGGTGCATGGTACTATTATCCAATTGCAGAATCTGATGCAGAAGAGCACAAAGCAGAGATGTATGGAGTGAAGCTGGATGCAAATTCACAATATGCATTCAAGCTGGAGATATTTAAGCAAAACAATCATCTGGCAAAAGAAATAATCAGCATTCTAGCAAAAAATTCCAAAGACCCAATCTTCCCAGGATACCCCTACGGGCTTGTAGAAGCTGACAGCAATGCCAGGGTAAGCCAAAGAGAAAAGGAAATGCTGCAGATGCAGATAATGGCAAAGTATGGAGATAAGTGGAAAGACATCAAAAAGTACCTAAACAACCTTAATGCGCACGAAATACTTGATAATATAGGCTAATTCTAGTGTGAAGTTTCAAAAGGTTTATATATTAGTAGATTCAGATTTAGGTTAAATAGCATTATATAATGCCAAAAGGAGGTGTCTGAATGGACAAGAAAATAGGAAATTACTCTTTTGTTATTGGAGTAATTCTAGCAATAATTCTTGGAGTAGCAGCACCACAATTAGGAGAAGCAACTGCATGGCTAGTCTCTCTGCTGGTAGTATTAGGACTTATAGTAGGGTTCCTGAATGTTACAGGCAAGGAAACTAAAGAATTTCTGACAATAGTTGCAATATTAGTTATTGTAGCTTATGCAGGAAGCGCAGCAGGAACACTAGGCGGCGTAATGTATATTGGTGAATACCTACAAGGTATCTTTACCCAATTGCTAGCATTTGTTGTTCCAGCAGCAGTAGTTGTTGCCCTTAAAGATATTGTGGCACTATCTAAGAACGCATAAACAAATTATTTTTTTATTTATTTTTTTTATTAGGAAAGATTTATATATTAAGTAATTCTGTATAAGATAAAAAATGTATGACATAATCACAGTAGGAAGCGCAACAGTTGACATATTCATGGATACTGGCTCTAAACTTTTTCAGAAAGCAGATGCAAAAGGCCATGTCAGGGTGCCGTTTGGGTCAAAGATACTGATAGAATCGCTCAGGATGGATACTGGAGGGGGAGGAACCAATACTGCAACAGCATTTTCAAGACTGGGATTAAAGACAGGGTACATTGGGAAGATTGGAACTGGAGAGAATTCTGAAAGAGTGCTGGCTTGGCTGAAAAAAGAGAATGTCTCAACAGAGTTTGTAAGCAAATCAAAATCATCAAGAACAGGATTGTCAGTGATACTGGATGCAAAAGGCAGGGACAGAACAATACTTGCATACAAAGGAAGCAATGATGACTTAAGATGGAGTGACATTAATGAATCAAAACTAAAGACAAGATGGATTTATTTATGCTCACTAGTGGGAAAGTCCTATGATGTGCTTGACAAGATTTCCAGCTATGCAAAAAAGAAGAATATTAAAGTAGCTTTTAATCCAAGCAGCTACTTGGCAAAAAAAGGAAAAAGATTTTTAGGAAATGTACTGAATAATACTGATGTACTGATATGCAACAGGGAAGAGGCACAGCTTCTTGCAGGAAAGGAAGCGGATATCAAGACGCTCATAAAAAAGGTTCATGAAACTGGGCCAAAAGTTGTTGTAATAACCGGCGGGAAAGAAGTTGTCTATGCATATGACAGCATAAGAACTTACTGTTTAAAACCAAACCACAAGAGGGTAGTTGAGGCAACAGGAGCAGGAGATGCATTTGCATCAGGGTTTGTTGCCGG
>Ga0066639_10003653_pt1 | contig 13296 bp, 14 predicted proteins | sample CryGeyCG2114_010_2_FD_59504 | JGI IMG/M metagenome (GOLD analysis project Ga0066639, IMG submission 59504) | Groundwater microbial communities from aquifer - Crystal Geyser CG10_big_fil_rev_8/21/14_0.10 | ecosystem: Environmental > Aquatic > Deep subsurface > Groundwater | place: USA: Utah...
CAAGGCATCTCACTTAGCTATTGAGATGAGCTCGTTAACTACTGGAATCATAGTAATGCAAGTGCCATGCCTAAATGACTATACGCATTGTGGTCTTTTTTCATATACAAGGGCTTAAAATGACTCGATTTTAGAGTGGAGTGGAGTCGCATTAAAATTTATAAATTAAAATAATTTACTATTTGCTGTCAAAACTTTGGACAGACGGTGGAAAATATTTCCTACTGTTTTTTGCCTACCCCGCCGAACAGATAGCGTGGATAAAACAGGAGATTATTGCCCACTATTAAATCGAATTAGCTTAATTGTGGCGCTTTATGCACTTTCGGCTCCCGGTATTTGCGAAGCGCGTGGGTCCGCTTCGGAGTCTGAAGTTCAGACTGATACGTCTCAAGAGCATGAACTAGCCACGCCCAAAGGAATCACTAAGCGGCGGGTAATTTTTGAACTCGCACAGAGTCCAACGGGACGGCGATTGCTGCGAGACGGGCAAAAAAAGTGGGGATACTCCAAACTAAGCGATCTTGAAAAAATACTCCGATGGGGAGAAGTTTCCCGCACAGATGCGATAGTTACCAGAAAATACGATTCGGCCAAAAAGCGAGAGTGGCGCGAGCGCGATGTGACCGTCTATTTACGGCCAATACAAAGCTTTGATGAAATCGTTTTAGATTTGGCGCACGAATTGATTCACGCCATAAATGACCCGGAATGGGATCCGTACGATCCTAATCTAACCCAAGCGCGATACATTTATTCTGCAATCGAGGGTCAGGGCGGAGAAATTGATGCCCTCGTCTCGGAATGCCAGGTTTCTTTGGAGCTCTATGCCCAAGATGTCCGAACTCTGGCCCAAGTCAAGTCTCGAAGTAATGCCGTAAAGCGATGTTATCGGTATTTAGATTCTCGTGGACACCGAATATCCCGCGATAAAGTAAAAGAAGACATATATAGAGTGGGCGAGCACAAAAGTGGGCTTCTACTTAATTTAGGCGATGAAGCCAAGTTATTTACGGCACTCAGCAGCGATGAACCCACGCTTTACTCATCTACTGGAAATGCGCCGTATCCGTTGTCGTTGGCGCGAGAGTATCGAGAACTAATGAGCGTCGCGTGTGAAAACTCTTGGAGACGGCTTCAGGCACAGGGGCGTCGTCCCTCAAATGACAATGATTCGACTTGGACATTCGTTCAGAAGCGTTGCAAGTAAGCGGTACTGTCGAATCCTTTTACACCTCCCTACAATTAAAATTTGGTCAGCACATCCCTAAAAAGATACTTTAAGTTGACCGGCGCCGCCTTCCCATGTGTGTCTTGTCCCTATTTCGTCAAGGTCGACACTCGCAATTAATCTAAAGCTCGCCGTTTGCGAAAAGTTGAACTCATAGAGGAGATTAAATCGGAGATCAAGCACAGAACTTTGGTCAAAACTATTTCTAAGAGACGCCGGGCCTTGGCCCTGATGCCAGCTGGAATCCCAACCCAATACAACGCGATCTTGTTTCGCGCCGGTTCCCCAGGTTTTTATTCCCCACCACACGTGCGGCAAAATCGTCGTGTGTTTTACGGATTCGCCAAAATAATCCCATTTTCGATACGCTGCCATGGCACCGAACGTGAGGTCCCAGTTTTCATTGGGTCCAAGATTTAGTTTCCGAATTCGAGTAATGAGGAAGCCGCGGTCGCGGATAGAGCCGCCGGCAATGCCACCGAGCGCGTAGTCTTCTTCCAGTTCTTTCCGACGGTCGATTTGAACTCTCACCTGAAGTTGGGTGTTTGAGTTAAGTGGCGTGACCCAAAATAGAGATCCGAAATATCGAGAGTAGTCGTAAATTTTGCTTTGATCTGGAAATGACCATCGAGTTTTGGAATCCCAGCGGGCGGCGTATTCGAAGAATTTTTCTTGTCCGTCTAAATAAATTTTATCGGATTTCTTTTTTTCGACGGTGTCGGTTTCTCGCCATATTCTTCCGACAAGTCCGCGCGAGGTGGGCACGTGTGGTTCAATATACGTGTCGGTACGATCGTTTCGTCTGAGGCGAGCGAAGTCCACAAACGTATTGAAGATTCGAATTTCGTGAGTCTTGATTGGTTTGAATACTAGAGCAAGACCAATATCGTCTTGCCGTTTGTAAAACCCCGGTTCGCCGTATACGGAAAGGCCAAGCCAACGAACGGGATAAAACAACATTTCGATGACCGTGTGCGTTTCGTCACGGTCAAAATTGCTTTCTTTATTGTAGTAAAATCGAAACTCCCAGAATCGGCTGAGGCGATTTTGAAGTTTGGCCCTTTGTTCCGTCATAAAGTGTTTGGCGCTGATACTGCCAAACGACATGTCTAAACTCATTGGATTCGTGAGCCATTGGTATTCCCAATGAAGTGGTTTGGAGTAGGTGAGGACGTCGGACTGGTATTCGGGTTCCATGATTATTGGAGTGTCGAGGACATCGATTTCATTTTCCGTGAGGCTTTGAAATTCAGGCAGCCACTCCCAGGCGTGCGCCGGAGGGAGGAAAAGAGTGGAGGCGCCTATCAGCAGCATGAAATTGATGAGAAAAATATTTTTAATTCTACGAATTCGCTTTGGGTACATGTTTTTCATTATAGTATGGAGACCATGAGTATTGCTTGGGGCGCTGGGCCAACACAGTATTTTTACGATATTACACCGGATACCGTGCTGAGTTCTGTAGAAAAAACCGGAATTCAGTGTACGGGCAGGTGCATGGCACTGGGAAGCATGGAAAATCGGGTCTATGAGGTTGAAGTTGAAGGGGCCAATGGCCGAGAGTTTCGAGTGGTTAAATTTTATCGGCCAGGGCGCTGGAGTTGGGACCAGATTCAAGACGAGCATGATTTTTTATTGGATTTAGAGGAAGTAGAAATTCCGGTCGTCGCGCCGATTGATTTTCCAGACGGTGAAACAATCAATGAGTGTGAATCTACAGGAATATACTTCTGTGTTTTTCCGCGAGTAGGCGGTCGATCCTCTGACGAAATGTTAGAGGATCAACTCATTCGCCTGGGAAGGCAAATCGCCCGAATTCATAATGTTGGAGCCACGCACGATGCGCCTCATAGAGTTCTGTTAACACCAGACGTGTATGGACGAACAAACTTGGATTTTATTTTATCGGAAGGACTCATTAAAAACGCTGATTATCGCTCTGGTTATGAAAAACTGGTGAATCGAATTTGTGATTTATCGGATCCGATATTTGATGAGGACTGGGCTCAAAATCAGTATCAGAGGATTCATGGGGATTGCCATTTGGGCAATATTATTTGGCGACCGGAGGGGCCGGTTTTTGTTGATTTCGATGATATGGTGATTGGTCCGCCGGTTCAGGATTTATGGCTCTTGTTTCCTTGGGCGGGTGAGGAAGTTGAAAAAAAACGAGATGCCGTGTTGGCCGGGTATGAAGAAATGCGACAGTTCGATCGGCGAGGATTGGCCCTGATAGAGCCACTTCGGTCATTGCGTTTCGTGCATTTTGCAGCGTGGATTGGAAAACGCTGGGAAGATCCAGCTTTTCAAAATGCATTTCCAGACTACGGAAGCGATCAGTACTGGCAGTCACAGATTCAAGACCTCCGAGTACAATTGGGTAAAATTGAAGAATTTACTCAAACGGGAATTCGTTAGCCACCAAAGCGTGTAATAATTATAGACTATTTTAATCAGGTACTGTCTTAACTTCCTGTTAATTCATTGCTTTGTGTTTGGCACGGAGATCGCATAATCGCATTGGTAGTTTTGCAGATGCGCATTTCTTGGGTTTACGGTTGGCGCTTAGGAGTTCTACTTTGAATACACAGATTCGAATTTTATTATCTATTGGTTCGCTACTTGGTTCTTTGCTAGTTGGCATTTTCAGCACAATTCCAACTTGGGCTGGAGATCAACCCGCGACGCCATTATTCGTCATGCCTCCCGGAAGAACGAGCGCAGCCCATGATCTCAATCAAATTGGCGGGTACGCGGAAAAAAACTTTAATTGTGAAAAGCTCCTACTCAATACGCTGCGGATGCGTGAAATCGAAGCCACGCTTTTTACCCGCATAGACGCATTGGATGATAACGGGATTGCTCCCTATCAGATATATACTGCAATGCTGGTTTCGGCTCAAAAAACAGACGCCGATTCTACGTCAATCGGTTTGCACGGAAGGTTTGAGACTCTATCACAAACCCTTGTAGACGATTATCGAATTCTAGATGGCGTAAGGCCCGACGCTCAGCTTGGTGATAAGGTCATTGTGATAGACGACGCCGGATACGCTAATATTTTAGTTTCTCATCGCTTAATCATGCAAGAGGCTTGGGATATTGCTGAAAATGAAAAGAATATGGATCTTTTTGGTGGAATGGTTCGTGGATTCTATATTCATGTGCTAAAGGAAACGAACGCCGCGCTTAAAGTTTATCCTGGGATATCGGAAGAAATTTATTCAATTCGACGGGATATGTTGGATAATATACTTAGACTAAATCAAATGGAAAACCCTTGGGTGACGATACCAATCGAAACCGTCGACGCGATAAAGGTGGTCTTGACCGATACCGATAATTTTACAGATGAAGAAATTGGAACGGTCATTGATATCTATGAGGCGATGGCTCGAACTGAAAGCCGGACTGATGTTAAAACTAAAGTTTATGACGTTGGAGAGTTGGTCGCAAAATCTGTGCAAGAAGGCGAATATCGAGACGCCGTCGAGAAGCTTAGAACTAAGCTCAAAACCAGCATCGATAAAGATTAGATCGTTTTTTTAAACATCTCACTGATAGAAATAAAGCTTGGCTTATTTGAAGCCCTCAACCTTTTCGCCATTTTTTCTTTTAATCACATTTATTGCATCGGCCGGTTCTTTTCTCTGGTCAGGAACTGAGGAGAGCTCAAACGTAATGCTCAACCCGACGACGGGCAAAACCGTTGACCCAAGCGAGTCGTCGATTGTTGTGCTGAGTTGATCATTAATTGGCCTAGAAAATCGTTCCGGAAGTTTGTCTAGGCTCATTTCAGTTGTCGTCGATAGCGGCTTGATGGCTCCAAGGTAGGGCGTAATTTTAATGAGCTCAGTTAAGTCGAATCGATATCTCAACCAAAAACTCACCGCTTGGTACTGAAGGCTTGTTTCGATGAAGGAGTCGGGATAGATATTTAACAAAGCAAGGTTGTCGCTTGCCGCGAGTATGTCCACGGTTGGCACATTCGCTTTCGCGGTAAAAGTAGAATACCCAATACCAAAGCCAAGACCATTGGCTCCGATATCTTCAAACCCTACAATAATATCCCAGACCGCAGCACCTGGTAGAAGCGCGGTGAGGATTGCGCTCGTCTGCGGCGTGAATAAATCCATGTCGCTTCCCACTGATTCGATCGTACTCGTGTAAAACGCTGGGTGCGCGCCGCCTTTTGCGAGGATGAAAAATTTGGACCAAATGATTTGAGCGTGCCCCTGAACAGAAAAGGGAAAATCCGTTCCGACTCCCAATCGAAATCGTATGGTATCTTCCGTTTGAGATGAAGTTTCTGCCTGCGAAGGGATTGAAAACACTAATGTTAACAATAAGATCAGTGATTTCCATAGATGGCTCATTAAAGGTATAATAGCATCAGGAGTAAAATTTGAGAAAACTCATTTTAGGAACATTCATTTCGACTTTTTTATTCATCGCTTCAATCGGGGCCACGACCCTTGTCGATGTTTATGAGGTCGAGTACGGCGATAAATGGTCCTTTCCAAATCTTGGCGTGGTTTATACAGACACGGGCGGAAGCTTGCAGAAGCAATCCGAACTCGATTCGATTTGGAAAATTTTAGTGCACGAAGATGGGCTCCATAAAAATGAGAAGGGGGCGAAGCTTGTGGTTAAATCGCCCGATCTTGATTTTAAAAAATACACCGCTATTTGGTACACTGGCGGTGCTTATCGCCCCGTTGAAGTTAAATTATTGCGAGTGGAAGATACTCCAGAAGGACTGAAAGTTGTGATCGAAGAAACGGTTACTTATGGAAAACCAATCCGTTTCTTTCTCTGGCTAGTGAAAAAAACTACGAAACCAATTTATTTTGAATTGATTGAAAAAACTGAATCCCCTCTTGGCGAGCAGGAAACTAAGCGAATATACACGCCTATCGGCGCTTTGCCTAGTCGTTAGAGAGCTGTTTAAATTCTTCTTTTAAAATTGAGTAAAGAAAAACATCACGATATTCACCTGATTTGAATACATGTTGCCGACGAACACCTTCTTTAATCATTCCGATTTTGTCGGCGAGGCGTTGCATTCCAATATTGGTTTCCTCTGTTCCGCAATGAATCCGATTTAAGTTGAGTTCGTTGAAAGCGTGATTTATTACCAGCATTGAAGACTCATACCCCACGCCTTTTCCCCAGTAATCTTTGTCACCAATGAGGATGAACAATTCTCCGACTTTGCTGATCAAGTCTATTTGTTCAACTGCAATGGTCCCAATCAGAGAGGACTTTTCATTGCACTCGATTCCAAGAAAAAGCGTAGCAGAACTACCACCAGTTTCTTGGGTCAATTGCAAAGCTTGTTCTTTCGTAAATGGTCTGCGGTGATGGTTGGTTCCATTGCAAACTTCAGAATCATTGAGCCAACTTCGGTAGTCCGATTCAATGTCTTCCGCGGTGAGCGCTCGCAATGATATTTTTTCGCCTCTTAGAAAATAGGTTTTCATGATTCAATTATTTACCGTATTTTTGAATTTTTGTCCTAATTTTGACACTCTTGATTTCGTTTTGGGTTAATACTGAGCGTCAATAATTCTCATTGCGTGGAGGAATGGAACTTAACTCTGGCTGCCTAGTGAGCTGCTGACTATAATATGCTTGGTGGTAAATTTTATTAATAATTTGGTGATATTTTTAATGTTCCTCCTAGCTTGGGGTGAGCGAACCTCCGCCACGACAATTCCAGAAAGATTGGTAAGGCCCGACGAATCATCCTATTGTTTCCTCGTCGCAGATTTTGCCTCAGAGACCCATCGAGATCTAGCCAATGGTACAAATCAAGGTCAGCAAGTGCAATGGAGGTTCAACATAATTTCTGCACGTTCCAACGAAGGGGCTGAATGTCCGCAACTAGGGCAGGACTTTCTATTGAGCGTTCGCGAGGGTGTAGTTCGATCAAAAAATAACGGGCTGTTTTTGTACCATTACTCGGCTGGCGTCCCAGACATGAATCACGGCAAAAGGTATCAACTAAAAGTAAAAAAGATAGTAGTCAAAGATACGTTGCTGAAAATTGATTATATTGATTGGATTGTTTTTAATTGGAGTGAAGGTTTTGAAGAAATTCGGTAAATGTTTTACCAGCTTTTTATTTTTATTCCTCGCCTTAGCGAGTTCAACAGACGCCTTTGTATTATTGCGGGGAAACTCTTATTTAAAAGGAGAACGCCCCGTTAGTAGAGCCATTGAATGGACTGGACGAACACTTAATTTTTATATCAATTCGGATCTCGATGTCTATGCTGGAACAGTTTCGCACTCGATAACTTCGGATGACCTTGTCACGGCGGTCAAATCTGCTATTTCGGAGTGGAATGATCTTTGTAATTCAGATTTTACTATCAACTACGTCGGTACGACGAGTTTGGTTAAGGATGCTAACGACGATGTAAATGTGATTTCATTTGACGATCGAACAACAGTCGAGGGCAATCCCTTGAATGCGTCAGGTGCATTGGCTGCTGCATTTAGTGTGGAATCGAACGATGTTTTTTCGGATTGTGATATTCTAGTCAATGGAAACTATACGTTTAGTATTTTAGGAAATACCAGTAGCTATGATTTAATCGGCATACTCGTTCATGAAATTGGCCATTGCCTTGGGCTTGATCACTCCGTCGAGGCTGGGTCCTGGACCAGTAGTGACGATGTGCTAAATGATGCGACAATGCGATCAGCTGTTCCTTTAGGGACAACGGATTTAAGAACTCCGAATCGCGATGATCAAGACGGACTTTCTTGTGTTTATGAGCGCTATTTAGGTTTGAGAGCAGGCAACTACTGTGGGAGCTATTTGGGTACGAGTGGAGGTGGCGCACTCTCAGGCGTACTGTCTGCAAAAAATTCAAGCGACAACGATATCACGTGCAATTATCGAGCTGAGGTCAATATCCAACCACGCGGGGGGGTTGAGGGCGTCGGCTGTATTTCAAACGCAATAGCCGATGAAACTTCAAAATATCCCAATTCAGTGTCAAATCGAACGGTGGCGTTTGATTTGATTTTTCTATTTTTGCTCTTGCCTGGGTATGTATTTTGGCAGCGGTGCAGGCGAAGCTCATGAATTTAGTTTTTAAGGGTTTCGGAATTTTAATTTTTTTACAGGTTTTTGCAAACCCGAGCGCGTTTGCATTTTCATTTGAAATGAGTGGTGTTCGATCGAATGCAAGTGATGCAAACCTTGATTTATTCACGAGGCTCAATGAAAATTTAGACCAGATCCACTCTGTGACTTCGACTGAAAATTTATCTCAATATGATTCGATACTGGGCGCATTGAAATTTGACTTTATTAGGATTCCGATATCAGGCGGTACTGTTAAAACAGGAGTGTATGGGAAATACCTTTATCCGAACCGTTTGATTCAAGAGGGGACGAGCGATTCGACCTTGAATCTCCTACAAAAAGAAACTGAACTCAGCGGAATAATGGGTGGTGGCCTGCTCGAGCTTTACACTAAGCTTGGCGCGTTTGACCTTGGCGCGACCGGGGCGATTGGAATTGGTCCATATACGATTAATCAGAAAGTTTATAACTCCAATAATGCGGGTCAATTGGATATTGGAACAGCGTCTCGGAGCGAAATTGAACTGTCTTCAATTGCTGTTGAGGTTTCTCTTGGCGCATTTTTCAGATTTCACATATCTAAAGGCATTGGAGTTAATCTCAAGGGCGGTTACACGCGTTTTAAAACAACTTCTTTTGAAGCCTCATCTGTTTACGGACAGAAGTACGAAAATGTGACGAAAGGCGATCGAATTTACATTATCGATAACGAATCCGGAGAATCGATTGAAATGCAATTAGACTTAAGCGGCGTAACTTATTCCGCGGGCCTAGAGATTCAGCTCTAGCTCTATTAATTTCCAGGCATGTCTGACGCCCCTACTGAACTTCTACCTTTACGTCTTTGACTCTTCTTTCGCCCATGATTTCAGGACGGCGACTTCCAAATCCACTGGTATTGGTGTGAATGACGAATTTTGATCTTCGGCCGAGCCAATATTTTTCAGTGGTTTCTCCACCGATTGCAAAAATCCAAGCGAGCATCACAAGAACAGGATTCGTGTTCCAGTAATTGAGCGTAGCGAGAAGGGCCATTAAAAATCGAGGAAGAAAGAATAGGCTGATCCACCAAAAAAAACCGCCCCAAGGCGTGGCCATAAGCATTGTGAGGCGTGGAAAAACTGCTCCAAAAAACAAAAAGAAAAGGCCATGCCGTGTCCAAAAATTTACATCTCCAAATTCAACTCCTAAATGGTTGATTGAAAAAGTAACTCCTGCGAAGAGGATTAGATAAAGTATGGCCCATTTGAAAATCGTTTTCATCGTATCGAGCGTTTGTGATTACTTACTGCAAGTAAGGCTCATGGTTCCGCCCATGTGATCGCCTGATTGGAAAACGTAGTATGCATCAAAAGTATTGTTTTGAAATAATCCTTTTGAGATCACTAGGTATCCCCACATGCCACCACCATCGTGTCGACCGGTACTGTCTGCGTCGAAATCAGGAAAGCGGTAGTAGCTGCTGTCTTTGTATTTTCGTGCTCGCGGACTTAGTTTCGATTCTTTTGAGTTTTTGAATGTTCCGACGTACATGTCATCCATTTCATTTGAACCGTCGAAATCATATCCGGCTTTTAACTTTCCGTCGTAATCGATTGTAACTGGAGAATTAGAGTCAACGTATGTGAGTTTTACATCTAAAGAACCGGCAACGTCGATGTCGTGACTTGGGCCACTGCCTTGGCTGACGTATTGAGGTGTACAAGTGAATTCGTAGGTGCTTGCGTAAGCGGATGAGCTGGCAAAAGTGGCAAGTAAGGTAAAAAGTATCGTTTTCATGGTCTCTCCTGGAATTTCCTTTGTTTTAACTCGGTTTTTGTTTCTTGGGGGCTTTATAATGGTTTCGACGCAGAAAGTAAAATAGATATAAATGAACTTATTATTCATTTTTTGAATATATTGGCATTTCTTCTGTTAAATTAGTACAATAATTTCAAATAGTTATTAATTTTTGGGGGAATGCTCGCTCAGTCTCGAGTATCAAATACGTTGTTTATTTTTTCAGCTAATTCGTAGTCGCGATCCGATACTTTGCCAACGTCGTGGCTGGTGAGCTCGATCTTCACTTGATTATAGACGTTGAACCACTCGGGGTGGTGATTCATTTTTTCTGCAATCAGCGCAATTCGCGTCATAAACGAAAAAGCCTCTGTAAAATCTTTGAATTTAAAATTACGTTCGAGTTTGCCTGAATCGTTAACGGTCCAATTGTTCATTGAGTTCTCATATCATATTTTTATTTATAAAGTTATATTTGAATCCATGTTTGTAAGAAGTATAGGGCTAGAATTTAGTTTTATTTTAGGTTTTGGATTTTTATTTGTGGTTTTGGCAGTTTGGTCAATTTTTATAAGATCACGGAGAAGCATGCTCCGTGCAAAACGCTTTCCCAAAGTCTGGGTTTCTATTTTGGAGAAAGATTTTCGCCCTTATCGCGCTCTGAGCTTTAATCAGCGTAGAATCTTACACTCTCAGATGAACGTGTTCCTGGGAGAAAAGGCATTTATCGGAAAAAACGGATTAAACGTCACAGTAAGAATGAAGGTACTCATTGCCGCGCACGCTTGCTTGCTTGTATTGGATGAATCAAAGCCCTGTTATCCTTCGTTGAGTACGATTTACATTTATCCGACTTCGTTTACGGAACGAGTTCCTCATCAAAATAGGAAGCGTATTATTCGCTTGGGTGAGTCTTGGCATCGCGGGCCAGTAGTTTTGGCGTGGGATAGTGTCAGTAATGGGTTTAAAAATTTTAGAGATGGAAAAAATGTAACGTTTCATGAGTTTGCTCATCAGCTCGATCAGGGCGAAGGGCACGCCGACGGAACTCCTGAGCTGAGAAAAATAGGAGCTTACCAAGAGTGGGGAAGGGTGTTGAGCCGTCCATATCTTAAGTTGAGAAGACGGGCAGAGCGAGGAAAGAAATCTGTATTTGATCATTATGGGGCTGAAAATGAGGCCGAATTTTTTGCAGTAGCGACGGAAACTTTTTTTGAGAAACCGCGCCAGCTGCGACGAAGCTATCCTGAGCTGTATGAAGTATTGAGAAATTATTACGGATTGGATCCGATCATTTTTAGTGATTAGTTTGTATCGCAGGCGTCGCCAATGCCGTCGCGGTCCGTGTCTATCTGATCGGGGTTGTATGTGATAAAGCAATTATCCAATGGATTGCTGGCTTCAAATAGTTGTCCGGCCGGCGGCGTATTGCCGACGCAAGTGAGCCCATCGTTGTCGTCACAGCTTCCAAAGAAGCAAAGTTTAATCGATGAGATACCATCATTGTCTGGGTCGGGGAAAAGCTCTTTCCATTGCCAAATCCCACCGCCGGTAGTGGGACTGTCATTACAATCACCGGCGACAGCGGAATATCCAGCTGGCATTAGGCACTGGGTTCTATTGTAAAACGAAATATCTACTCCATGGCCGTCGCCGTCTTGGTCTCTGTAATATGTTTTTTCACCTTGAATTGCCGGGTCCGTTGGAGCGCAATCTATTGCGTCCGGCGCGCCATCGTTATCGTCGTCGGTGTCGCAGGCATTGCCCATTGAATCGCCGTCCGAATTCGCTTGGCCGGGATTTGCAAGATCAGGGCAATTGTCGATCGAGGCTGATTTTGTAAATGTATAATGATTGTTTGAATCTACAAATGGCTCGTCTCCCACACAAAACACGACTGGCACTTGCGTCGTGATTCCATCTTGATCTGGATCGGCGAAGTGGTCTCGATTTGTCCATATATTTGGATTCGTTGGGGCGCAATCGCTCACATCCGGCTCTTGATCACCGTCTTTGTTGGTGGGGATTGCGTTGATATCGGAGTCATCTGGATCGTTAGAGTTGGCAACGATTGCTGGTCCGCCGTCCGATTTAATATCGGCAATTGAGCAGTGAATTCCGATTGAATTACCGGGGTCGCCGAATCCGTCGCCGTCGGCATCCACGAAGTACTCTGTTGGACCCACGATTTCGGAATCAAGCGGATCACAGTCGTCGCTATCATTTGCAAAATCACCGTCGTCATCTAAATCGCAGGCGTCGCCCATTAGGTCACCGTCGAGATCGTTTTGATCTTCGTTGGGAGTCTCAGGGCAATTATCGGCCACATCAGAAATACATTTCGCGTGATCAACATAGCCATGGGCGCAATAACCGTCGCCGTCTTCGTCGACCAAATAAAGCGCTCCGGCGGAGAAGTCGTTTGGATCCACAAATGGTTTTCCAAGGTGATTTAATATCGGAGGGGTGATTTGCATTCGGTCTTCCGCGTTTTTTAAACATCCGGGCGCGAGCACGACTAGCGCGAACAAAATAAACCCAAATTTTACAGACGGTATATAACTCCTCAAAGTGTAAACCCCCCTAAATACGAACTTTTAGCTTACTTGATTATTATAATCTGGTAATAGTCAGATGTCAAAGGGTGGGGCCGGGAGGACGCAGGTGCAAATGATGGCCTATAAGTCCGTGACGTAAAGGTGATTTTCATTCGGAGACGGAGTGGCATATCGCATGAGCTTTCCTTTTCCGCTGGATTCAGATAGGCCCGTGGTAACGGAACCAATTCCATTCTTGAATTCCCAAGTAGGTGTAGAACCCGTAGCGATTCCAGCACAGCTAGTAGATGTGGAATCGCCAAAAATTCTAATCGCAAACGGACGATTATAATCGTCCGTAGCATTTGGATTTCCCGCTGGTAACGCGATAGCCGTTCCAGCCTTTCCAAGACCGCTCAATGCAACGCAAGTTGATAACTGAGTCGACTCATTTATCCCCGTGAAATCTCCCGTCGTGTAGACACCGCGAAGATAGGTTGTGAGTACGATTTTTAAGCTTTTGGTACTATACACTCCGCCTGTTGGGCAAATGCTTCCTGCCGCCGGAAGATTACCCATGGAATCACAGTTATGCACCCAAAGGACTGGAATCGTACCGTAATTTTGGCCGCCATCACGCCATGAGG
>Ga0066639_10003654_pt1 | contig 13295 bp, 22 predicted proteins | sample CryGeyCG2114_010_2_FD_59504 | JGI IMG/M metagenome (GOLD analysis project Ga0066639, IMG submission 59504) | Groundwater microbial communities from aquifer - Crystal Geyser CG10_big_fil_rev_8/21/14_0.10 | ecosystem: Environmental > Aquatic > Deep subsurface > Groundwater | place: USA: Utah...
TCGTAAAAAGCTCTAACAACATGGCAGATAGCATCTACTTCACGGATGTGGCTTAAAAATTTATTTCCCAATCCTTCCCCTTTATGAGCACCCGCAATAAGTCCCGCGATATCTACAAATTCAACTGTGGCAGGAACTTCTGGAGGTAACTCATCCATACTTTCACTTCCCTTGATTACTCGAGCAAGATCAGCAAGACGAGTGTCAGGAACAGGGACGACGCCAATATTTGGGTCTATGGTTGCAAAAGGAAAGTTGGCAGCAAAAGCCTGCTGCTTTTTGAGTAAAGCATTAAAAAGTGTGGACTTCCCCACATTTGGCAACCCGACTATTCCGACTGAAAGCGACATGAGGGTATTTTAACACTTGCTATGTTTATTTTTACACAGGGCCTAGAATAACTGTGCTCCTATTATCTTCTTTAGTTATTGATACCACAGCAAACTCCAAAGATGGTGAATCTGTCATGACATCATCAGAAGAGGAATTATAAGGTACTTGTTTTTCTATCGCCTTGGTTTCACTTTCTCTCACAATTGCTGGGTAACTAGTTTGCCTTTTCTTCCCACCAACGTATGCTTTAACTGTAACATTCAAGTATGCTTGCATTTGTTTTATATCTAAATCGGGATCTGTTAATTCAAAAACCCCCAGTATCTCTATTCCTATTTCAGTAATAGGTAGTACGCTTTTCAAAAAGTCAAAACTCACAATGTATTTATTTCTACGATATATTCCTTCATCGTCTTCCAGTGTCAAAACTGTATTTTGAGAAAACAACGATATCCGATCTGGGAGTTTAATCGTATTATCAATTTTTGATTCATTTATACCAATCCATCTTTTGAAACTTGGTGACTCTGGAGACATAAATTTTGAAGTATTTTAACATGAAGTGAAGATATCCAATGCTGATACATTTTCTTGTTATAATACTTCCTAGAAAGAAGCCGTTACCCTTTTCGTATGCACGTTTACATGTTGTCAGACCAAGGAGGTCATCATGAACGGGATCAGTGGTAACAATGAGAATGGACAAGCAGCTCTAGAGGCAGCGATCATTTTGATCGCGCTCGTCGTCGTGGCGTCTGTCTTCGCCTTTGCTATTTTGTCGGCCATGTCGGTCGAAGTCGACTGCGCTTTGACCTTCACAGATCTGTCCGTGGAATCGGCCACCGTGACGAAGATAGGAGCCGATAACGAAACACAAGCCGATGTGGACGGAAGCACCGTTCATCTGAAGCTGAGTACCGGCGTCTACTGGATTACTGCACATTCAAACGATCAGACTGCATTGGGGGTTGCAGTCGTCAACGACGGCAAATGCACAACAGGCGTTGCGCCTCGTTAACAAAGATTAGCCCAACAGTGGTGGGGTGTTCCATTTTCCGTTTGAATACCCCGCCAGTTCTATTCCTCAACAAACTCAAATCTGGAAACTTGCTTGCCGTTCACTTCAACTTTTTCAGTAAACATTTTTAGAGGTCTGACCCACAGCTTACTAACCTCATTGTCATACAGTGCTTCATATACAACCAAATCTTCCTGAGTTTCACTGTGCTTTGCCACTCCAATCACTCTATAAAAATTTCCTTTGTAGTGTTTGTATTTACCGATCTTAAGTTTATTCATTCACTTAAAGCTGAAATATAATCTGGCATAAAAAATTCTTCCACTTGCTTCATCACCAACGCAATCAATAAAATCAGTCTCTCCTTGAGTACCAAACAATCCAGTTGTATCAATCTCTGCCTTATGCCTTTCAGCGATAGATAAAATCTTAGTCATAAAAGTTTCAAGCGGCCGATATGAGTCCATATGTGTACTAACTGATACAACACATTCATCTACAGATCTTTGATCTAACTCGTCAGCTAAATCCTTAGGCTGTATGGGTAAATCAATTCCCCCTTCAGTATCTAAAATTCTCTGCAAAGCATCATACCCACATATCCTTCCAGGAAAATCTTTTTCCATTATAAAGCTGACACTATGCCAATTATATCCTTCATCTTCTTTTCTCATTTGGTCCACCTCAACCATAAAGACTTCAGCTCTTTGTTCAAACTCAGGGACTGGTATTGGAGATTTATCTTTATTTTCAGTCACACTCATTTCAATTTTAATTATAAACTTTGGTTCTCAAGTGCTTCAAACTCTTGGTTTATTACATCAGGACGGTTGGATGGTGAAACTTTGTTCCAAGCATCGACTATAAAACCTATTTGATAATCTAACAAAGACATGCAAGTTTCAACAGCCTCTGAAAACTTGTCTTCTGCTTTTACTAAAGCTTTTTTAAACATATTTCTTTGATTAAAACAATAAATAAGTGAAGCCTCACTTGCATCCTTTGGCTCACCATTGTCATTTGCAAACCATGCTGCCAGAAAATAATGGAAATACATATTGCCGTCGATTTTATCGATAACAAAAGCAATTAATCCTTCCGCAGAGATTCCAGAAATATCATCTGTTTTTCCTTTCAAAAAGTTTCCAGACAACACAAAATCTCTATAAAGTTTCAAGTCATCAGGAGATAAAATTTCTTGAGCAGCACTGTCTTCTTCATCTATAAAAGTTGTGTCTCCACTTTTTTCTCTTAGATCTTTAGTCGGTGACACAATATCACCAGTTATCAACTCTGGAATATCATGAACCCAAAGTTCACGAGCTAGTCTAAACTCATCAACACCTCGTATTGTCTCCAAGTCTGCGATTGCCACAAGTCTTTGGGTGTGCAGCTTATCGTTATCATTGAAAACTCCATCGGGGTATCTTGAATCAACAAAGCGGATAATACTTTCCATCTGATCTACCTTTTCTTTTAGATCTAAGGGCGGTTGAGGATATTCGTTTATGCTAAAAGGTTGGTATTCTACTGACATCAAGGTATTTTACATTAAATCTTCACTGAAGCTAGTGAACTGTTACTCACTAGACAAAGAAAACATTTGGATAAATACTACTTTAGTTATGATTGAAACTCATCCCTTTGGAGACTTTGTTCCAGAAAATTCCAAATACCTATTACTTGGGAGTTTCACAACCAAGCCTAAAGATAATTACTTTTGGTTTTATGCAAATGGACGGAACCATTTCTGGCCAATCATGCAAGAAGTATATAGCACCCCTCTTGATACCAAAGAAAAACAGCAAGAACTTTTCAAAGATTTGGGCATGGCCCTTGCAGATATAATCTATTCCTGCGAGAGGCTGAACAATAGCAATCTAGACAATAACCTCACTAATATTATTTACAATGTCAAAGGTATAAATAAAATATTTCAGTATAAAGACATTCAAAAAATATATTTCACAAGTAGATTTGTAGAAGCAGCATTTAATAAATTATTTGGTGAAATAATCGAAAACAATTCAAAATTGAAGTTAACTTACTTGCCTTCACCATCACCAAGATATGCAGCAATGAAAAAAGAAGAAAAAGTTAAGATATACAAAAGCTTATTACCCAAGCTTCCTTAGTAGTTTTTAACCACATATGCTTTTTCTACAAAAGCGTTGAAATTGTCCCTTTTGACTAGCTCCAACAAATTGTCCAAATCATCAAATTTGTTGTCTAGTTTATCAATTTGCTTTTGTGTCATCCAAATATTTTTGCCACCTTCAAAACTTTCTACTAGCTCTCCTTCCGGATTTTCTGCCCTAACTACATAAAAATATTTATCTTCCTGTACTTGATCATCCTTGATGTCCATTTTGTGTTCTATCCCAACCAAACTAAATTTGGCATTGGTAAATCCTGTTTCTTCTCGTAGCTCTCTTTGTGCAGTCTCTAGGATTTTTTCTCCCCATCTGACTTTCCCAGTTACAAAACCATAGAAACCATAAAATGGTTGTTTTAATCTTTGTTGTACCAAACACTCTGTTTTGCTTCTATTTTTCCTGACACAAATTACCAGTACGGCAGTTTTTGCTTGACGTTCCAGTTTTGCAGTATCCGTATCCATCCTGTTAGCAAATTCCTTGCCAATCGTGGTTAAAGTATATTTTTTGTCTACTTTTTCTATTAGTCCAATTTCAAGAAGTTGGTTAACGTGAAATGTAAAATGATCATTAGTCAACTCCGTCAGATTAAGCTCTGAGAATCTGGCCTGAGGTTTGAATAGTAATTCTCTTAGAATTTTCGCTTGGACTGAATGCAACTTAACCTCTGTACTCATAACCAAAGTATAAATACAAAATTTGAAAAATCTAGTAAAGTAGAATTTACTTTTTCACACCTCATCAACCTTGTCCACCAATTCATCACTCCAGGGGACCAACTTTTGCTCTGGCAAGAATAATGCTCTTTGTGGTTGGAGTTCTTTTATAAACTCTGGTGTGTGAGAAACTACCAACATAGTCCCTTTATATTCTTTCAGACTTTCTAAAATTATTCTTTGAGACAAAACATCCAAATACGTAGTAGGCTCATCAAGTACCAGCAGATTATTATCCTTACCTGTCAGCATTGCTATTGCCAAGCGAGTTTTTTCACCACCTGACAGCGTTTCTATACTTTGGAAAACTTTATCTCCAGGAAACATAAACCTGCCTAAAAATGCACGAGAGAAGCCTTCATTTTTTTGCGTATATTCCATAAATGTATCAATTAGAGTATTTTTAAAATCAAAGGTTTCAAATTCTTGAGAATAGTAGCCGACTTTTAATGCTTCATTGTGTATCACTTCTCCGCTGTCTGGTTCCATTCTTTTTAATAATATTTTAATTAATGTTGATTTACCTGCCCCATTTGATCCAATCAAAGCAATTCGCTCATTTCTATACATAGTAAGATTTAAGTTTTCTAAGACCCGCAAATCACCATACGACTTTGAAACATTAATTGCTCTAATTGGCAATTCACCAACCCTGGCTGGCTCAGGCAAATTTATTTTGAAGCTGCGAATTTCTTGTGGCATTTCTGGCAACTGAGATTTCGCTTTTTCTATTCGATGAATTTGCTTAACTTTTAACACTCCAGGCCCAGACATCCTTTGCAAACCTTTTTCCATTCTGGCAATTTGTTGCTGTTTCACTTGTATTTGCCTTTTCAATAACTCATCTTTTTCTTTTTTTAGTCTAAGATACTGCGAATAATTCCCTTTATATTCATCCACAGTATGAGTAGCAGTATTAACAACTAGCATCTGGTCAATGGCATGATCCATCAGTTTTAGATCATGGGAAATGACAATAACCGTGCCCTCATAATTCGCTAAAAAGTTCATCACCCAATGCTTACCTTCAACATCCATAAAATTAGTTGGCTCATCTAAAAACAAAATATCCGCCCGAGAGAGCAAAGCGCGTGCCAAAGCGAGTTTGGTTTTTTGTCCTCCACCAAAATTTTGTGGTTCTGCATCAAGTCCAACAGACAATTCCAAACCAGAAAAAACTTTCAATATTTCATAATCCTCATATTCATTATTTGGATCAACATATAGACGAGTAGATTTTGCCGCATCCATCACAGGGTCTGTTTTTATTTCTTGAGGTACAATGGCAACACTCCCCTCAGCCTTTACGCTGCCGCTATATCTTTCTTCTTTTCCAGTAAGTATTTTAAGTAACGTGGATTTTCCGGAACCATTTAACCCAGCCAGCCCCACCTTTTGGCCTTTGCTGATACGAAAATTAACATCCTCATAAAGAGGTTGTCCGGTATAACCAAAGCTTAAGTCCTGAACTCGCAACATATAAAGAATTATATACGAAGACTCTTTATGCTAATTGGGGAAAAAAACATAACCAGTAGAAACAAGCTCCATATTCTCCCAGACAACAAATTATAGTCAAATAGAAGTTTTTCCCACGAATTACTCATTATGTAGTGTCCAAAACCAAATTCAAAAACAATTGTTAAAGATACCCACAACAAACCAATCAAGATAAGAACTATATTTCTTTGGATAATAAGTTGTTTTCTAAAAACCAAATAAATATATAAAACAAAAATTAAGGAAACAATAATTGTCCCCACTTGATGAGCAAGCAATTCCCCCAGAAATGGAGCATAAAAATAATTCCTAAACACCCCGTTAACAATTGGAATTGGTATAAAACTGATCCAAATTAACGCTCCCTTTAGGAAAACATGTGTCTTAACGTTGATACTCCCCATAAAGCAATTATATCCACTCCCATGATGATTACTGCTGTTTTACTTCCAGTGATTAATCCCCACAAGAAAATGACCATAGCTAATACTCCCAAGACACTTGCAATCGTTATCATTGCATTTTTCTTGACTTGATCTACTGGCGTACCAGTCATTGCACACACCGCAAGTCCTGCCACAAACATAATGCTTATCCATACTCTCATATTTTGGGTAATGGGAAACTCGACTCCCTGATATGTCAGGTAACTGACATACGCAATTCCAACAGTAACAATGGTGGCAATTATATCTTTGATTGATAAACTCATTTCATTCACCTTCTTCCATAAATATGATATCCTCTGGGGCTGGGAAATTATGTAATATGGATAACGAAGAACAAATCAAGTTATAATACATTATGACAACGAGCGATATTAAAGGATTTGCACAACAATTCCCATTTAAAAATCTCGATGAAAAAGAGATGCTTATGTATTCAGATGAAGATCCTTCTCTTATTTTTTATCTTGACAAAGGCTATGTGCGTCAATTTGTAGAGTCCAAAGATGGCAAAGAACTTACTATACACATTTTCGAGTCTGGCGCTGTTTTTCCCATAGCTTGGGCTCTGGCTGGGTCAAAGTTTGATTACAATTTACAGGCTATCACCCGCAGCAAAATCTTTTTGATCCCTGAGCAAGAAATAATTAAATTTCTCAATAGCAATCCAAAGGAGCTAATGGCAATCACTATTCGACTTTCAAGAGGTCTTGAGGGTTTATCAAAGAGAATTCAGATAAACAATTTTAGCAACGCGAGAGAAAAAGTTGTGGCAATACTTGAATACCTTAATCGTCATTTTGGAAACAAGTTTAGTTTCTCCCATGAAGATATCTCTTCACTCACAGGACTCAGTCGAGAAAGAGTAAGCATTGAAATGAAGAAGCTGAAAGATGAAAAGAAAATTAATTACAAACATGGTAAAGTAACCTTCATCACGGATTCCTTGCCAAGATAACGGCTAAAATAGGTTAATGACACAGAAAGCCAGAGAGTGGCACGAAAAACATAAGATGCCTGAGAATGCATCACTTGCACAAAAAATCATTTGGCATTATTTTCATCAAATAAACTGCAGCTGTAGACCTGTCCCCAAAAATTTAAAGAAGTATCTGGATATCAGCCTGATCGCTAAGGTTTGAGACTACGCCTTGTATTACTTCTGACTGTTTTGTGTTTTTTATCTGATCTCTTATTTGGTCATAAACTTCTTCCAACTTTGGTGGTTCTTCTGTACCCTCAATAGATGACTCATAATAAGCGTTAATCTCTTCGTCGCTTATTTCAATCGGATTCTCTTGAGTAATTTTATCAATATATTGTTGAATTATAATTTGCTCAGAAATGTTCTTTTTTAGTTGGTCTTCTGTCAATCCTTCCGCAACTAGTGCCTGTTGAAATTCTTCGTCAGATTCAAAATTGGTTTTCAACTGGTCATACCGTGCCTGAATTGCTTCGTCAGAGGCAACAAAGTTTTGTTTCTGAGCCTCCTGTAAGACCAGCTCTTCGCTAACCATTTGAGACACAATCTGTTCCGAATCCTTACTCTCTGACTGAGCTAAACGACCATTGTATTCTTCTCTAGTGAGTTCTACCCCATTAACAATGGCAACAACAGGAGAATCATTTTGGGAGCCTTGCTTTGTTGATTGCTGTGAAACCAGAAAGATAATTCCAATAACTACCCATATACCTAAAATAATGCCAGCAAATTTTAGAAAATTAGACATGTGAATGCATGGTATAGGATAAGGAAATTAAATACAAGCAGGCCACGGGGCATCTCCTCTTTTAGAAATTACAAAAGCCCCTGTACGAATTGATTCTTCAGCATTTCTACGCAAGTCGGGGTTAACATCCATACCCAACTGAGACCTGTAATTTATCCATGTAGAAGTTGAAAATTGAAATAAGCCAAGATAATCTCCATTCACTGCATTCAAGTTAAAATGAGATTCACAATTTGCAATTCTCTCTAAAAGATTTTTATCTACTGAATATACCGCCGCATACTGAGTAAAAAACGGCTCTAAATCTGGTGGCGACCAGACGTCTGGAGTTGCAGTGGGCCCGGCCGGTGTGGGAACTGGGGTTGGGATGGGTGTGGGTTTTTTAGTAGGGGTAGGAGTGGGGGTTAGAGTTGGAGTTGGAATTGGTGTGGGTCTTTTCGTAGGCGTAGGTGAAGGTTCTACGGCAGAAATCGGCTGAATGGTAGCAATAGCCAGCACCTCTGCTTTCTGACTATTACTATTTAAAATAAAAAGAGTCGAACTAGCAGTAGTTAGCATACTAACTAGAAACAGTAATACTCTATCCAAGGTTTTCTAATACTTCTGGTAATTCCTCTAAACTATCTTCCCCACCCAAATGCCCAGGTCCGTCAAGAAAAATTATTTCAGCATCTAATTCTTTCTGAAATAATTCACTTTGGGAAACCGAAACATAGGGATCAGTTTTTGAAAAAACAGCAACGAATTCAATAGCTTTAGGATTTACATTTTCCCAATTGATCTCTGATTCCATCCATGGGCGAGCAACTTCCATGGTGTCTTCATCTGCCAAAGTTTCAGCATTTAATTTAGTCCAAGGCGCAACTAGAATTACTTTCCTAACTTTAGTACCTTCTGGAAGTTGTTCTAGATAACGCAAAATTGTTTGGCAGCCAACGGAGTGGCCGACCAAATATGTATCTTCATCGGGATTAGTTATAATTTCTTTAAGCTTATTTACCCAAGGAGAAATTTTAGGATAATCTGGCTCCGGCATCTCTGGAATAATTGTTTCAATTTTCAATTTTCTTAATTCTTCTTTCAGCCATGGAAACCATCCTTCCTCAGGTGACCCATCCCAACCATGAATTACATAAACTTTTTTCATAGCTTAACCATTAAACACAAATTATGACTTACAATCAATAACTAAAGAGTCTTTACTTTGTATTTTGTGAATTTTTTGTCGCGGGTAATGATGGTCATCTCCTCAACCCTTGCCTGGGCAATTAACATACGGTCAAATGGATCTTTATGGAGCAAAGGCAACTTCTGTAATTCTTGAATATGTGTCAATTCAATAGTTAATAAATTGAAATTGTTTGCATTTATCACTTCTTCAAAATTACTAGGAGACTTAATTTTACCTGCTTGTTTTTTTATTGTAATTTCCCAAGGCGTGATTGTACTTACATAAATATCCTGAGAAGGATCGTTAATCAAAGTTGTTTCTTCTGTAAATAATTTTTCTCCGCCTTGTTCTAGCCACCAAATAAATATATTTGTGTCCAAAAGAAACCTATCTTTCTTCTTCTGGGAAAATTTCCCCTTCATAAAATGATTTATTTATTTCTTCGTCTTCTTCGTCAAAATCCTCACTCATCCATACTTTTCCCTTCCACATTCCTGGTTTGCGAGGTTTGAGTTTCTCTATATAGGTAGTCAATTTAACAACAGGCTTACCCGCTTTTGCTATTACAACCTCTTCCCCGGCCAAAGCCTTTGCAATAAGTTTTGACAAATTAGTTTTTGCCTGATGAATATTCACAATAGTCATGATTAGCTAATCTTAGCTAAGTCTCTTTTGGTTGTCAAACATTGACGTTTCTGGAAATATAATGCACTATCTGGCAACATATTACAGTATCTGGTAATATCATAATTATGTTAGTTCCGCCCAGATATACATTAAATCCAGAAATCGTAAAATTACTTCAAGAAATTGAAGCCTGCAATGAAGTAATTGGTTCAGTCAGTATTCCCCCTGAAGTAGAAAACAATATTCGTCGTAAATCTACACTACGTAGTTCCCTATTCTCAGCGCGCATCGAAGGAAATGAATTAACATTGGAAGAACTTCTTAAAACGCCATCTAATAATCAAAAGAAAATAGAAGTTAACAATGTACTTAAGGCAAAAAATTGGATTAATAAAAGAGGTCAAAGAGACTTAAAACTTTCAGACATTTTAGCCTTGCACGAAATGACAATGAAAGGTCTGAATCCTGACGCTGGAAGTTTTCGCAACCATAATGAAGCCATTTTTAACTCAGCAGGAATTGCCGTATATATGCCCCCACCACCAAAACAAATGCATTCTTACTTAGAGCGTATGGTTAAGTACGCAAACAGTGACAAAGAAAAAATTGGTTTGATAAAGGCTTGTCTAGTTCATTATATTTTTGAAAAAATACACCCATTCGAAGATGGCAGCGGCAGGGTTGGGCGGTTAGTTATGCAAAAGGTGTTAATGCAAGAAGGTTACGGAATGAAAGGCTTGTTAGCATTTGAAGAATACATAGACAAACACCGAGAAGCGTACTACACGGCACTAGAAGAGCCAGAAAAAGAAACTTCAGATTACATTGTTTTTATGCTTACCGCGGTATCTGATACAGCAAGAAATATCAAAGATATGATCTTACATAAACAAGAACTGGAAATAGAAGACTATTTGTTACCCAGAAGAGCTGAGATTTTGACTCTACTGAAAGAACAAAAAATGATGAACTTTGACCAGATTCACAGAAGGTTTTCAAAAATTAATCCCAGAACTTTAAGAAACGATTTAAAGAGACTTCAAGATGATGGCTTAATCAGAAAACGTGGAGCAACAAGAGGTGTTTACTACGAGCCTACGCAGCAAGCTGGTAATTAGGAAATTCAACTAACATGGAGGTCTTTCCACTTACATCGTTTCTGTAAGTTTTCCAACTTTTAGATTCTTCATCCCAGATACGGATTTTAGTTCCTTGTTCAGTGACTCTCAATATTTCGCTAGTAATCATAGGACTAACATATTCGAGTGGATTACGAGTATGCACTATCATGTGCTTGATAACGTCATTGGGCATCTTAAAATAGTGGCTTTGGTCTGCAACTGCCAATTCATAAGTTCGGCCCAAATTTCTCCACTTACCCCCTAAAGATGGAGAGTTAACAGACATAAAGGTAGTATTTTGGGGTAATTTATTAAAATATTCTTCGGGTATTGGAGCATCATCAATCACCACACACATTGTTAAGCCAGGGGCGTCTTGCAATTCTTCTTTTAGTTTTGCATAGATATCCCCTTCCGAACTTTTCTCAACCACTAGTTTTTCTGACTTTGCTAAGAAAATGTCACCGTGGTTGCTTGCTTTCGTGGATTCTACCTGAGGTAATTCTGCTGTGTATATTTCGTTACCCATATTTCTTTCCAGAGGAAGAATAATAAACTATAAGTCTATAAAAAGCAAGTCAGACTGTTGTATTATGCATATGTGAAAGGAATTCAGATTATCAAACGAGACGGCAGCAAAGAACCTTTTTATCCTTGGAAAATACAACGTGTTGTCATGGCTGCCGGACTTGATCCTGAACAATCCAACAAGTGTACAAATGCAGTTACTGATTGGGTTATGAATCTTAATAAAAAAGAACTTCCCTCCTTGGAGCTTCGTGATAAAGTTCATGAAGAATTAAAGAGAATTGATCAATACTCGGCAAATATGTTTGAGTGGTATCAAAAAACAAAAACAGACCATGGCAAAAACTAAATACAAAGAATACGTAGACATAATGTTTGAGGTTCACAAAAAAGAATTTGATGAATTTAAAGAAATTCATAGTAAATACGCATTAGAACCAGACAAATATCAAGACGAGTTTAACGAAAAGGGTAAGCCAATTTCAGAAATAATCCAAGAATTTGAAGACAAACTTTGTCGCCAGTCTGAAAAAGGAGGCTACGGGGTTTATACAACAAAGCTAGCTGAAAAATTCCGTGAGGAAATTAAAAAGACTTTTTCTGAAGTCGACAAAATAGGTATAAAAAGAAGAAAAAGCTTTACTTTGAAGAAGCTACAAGACGGTGATACAAGTATAAACTTGAAGAAATTACTATAAAGGCTGCAAAAGACATCAAAGGAATTGTGATATACCCAAATAAAGAAATCTGGACTGTTGTGCAACTAATCCCAGACCTACATGTTACAGCCGATTCTGGGAGCCAACCGTATTGTAGAGCGGCATGATAAGCGGCAATCGGCAAACCAATCAACGCCAGCGGCAGAGAATACCAAACTACATTTTTGTCTTCTCTGATTATCCCCGCCCCCAACAAAATGACCTGAGGGTACATAACAATTCTCTGATACCAACAAAGTGTGCAAGCAGGTAATGCTTTTATCTCACTAAAATACAAACTGCCCAAAGTTGCAATCAATGCCTGAATAAAAGCAATGTACAACAAATATTCAGGATGTTCTTTTAATAACTTCATCACTAATATATTACATCAAATTCATGCTTTTTAGTGAAGTACTTTCTTTCTCTGCTACTATGATGTGATCCAACACCTTAATCCCCAACAAATCTCCTGCCTGCTGTAATTTCTTTGTAAATAAAATATCCTGATCACTAGGAGCAGAATCCCCCGATGGATGGTTGTGCGCTAAAACTACTGCAGCACACGGGTTTCTCAATGCATCAGCAAAAACATCTCGTGGTTCAATAATGTTCTGGTTCAAAGTTCCAATTGCAATTGTTTGCTTTAGCAGCAATTCATTGCGGGCATTTAAATATAACGCCACCAAATGTTCTTTATTTTGGTTTCTAATATCATGAACTTCCCTAACAACATCTTCAACACTTTTTATTGATATCTTTCTCGTTTCACCTACAGATCTCATCCCAAGTTCGATTGCTGCCAATACTTTACCGGCCTTTACTTCTCCCATTCCGTCTACTTTTGTTAATTGTTCCATAGTAATACGTGATAAGTATTCAACCGGAAACTTTTTCAGTAATACTTTAGATAATGAAATCACATTATGTTTCTTTGTTCCTGTGCTTAAAATTATGGCCAATAACTCTTCCGAAGATAAATTTTGTGGTCCAAGTTCCTTAAGTTTTTCCCTTGGTCTTTTAAAAGTTGGAAGTTTAGAAACTAACATCCCAGTCAACTGATGGTAAACGCAAATCGTCTTCTCTCAATGTTGTTTGTTCTGTTTTAGCGTCTAGTTCTTGTAGAGAATCCATAATTCTTAACAACTCAGGGTCACTGACATAAGGAGAAGGATTTTCAACTGGCTGAGATGTACTTTCTGGAATCGGAGTCAATGTCGGCAAAGGTTGCGCGACTTGCTTTGGAATAAA
>Ga0066639_10003658_pt1 | contig 13292 bp, 15 predicted proteins | sample CryGeyCG2114_010_2_FD_59504 | JGI IMG/M metagenome (GOLD analysis project Ga0066639, IMG submission 59504) | Groundwater microbial communities from aquifer - Crystal Geyser CG10_big_fil_rev_8/21/14_0.10 | ecosystem: Environmental > Aquatic > Deep subsurface > Groundwater | place: USA: Utah...
TGTTGCAACTATATGGATAATTTTTGGTCCGCTTTGGACTTTGTGGGGGGAGGAAGAAGGAGATCTTGAAGATGTGACTCAAGAACAACAGCAAGAGGCTTTCGATTTCTGTGGGGGTGTTGAGAATGACATTCATAGGCTAGATTCGGATGGGAATGGGCTTGCTTGTGAGAGTTTGCCTTAGTTCTCATCAATCCATTTACCAGTATTACTGTTCAAATAAAAAACTTTATAAACTTTAGTTTGTACGTTTAAAATAATATGGAGATGATTAAACTAAAGTTTACACGATTGCAAAGCGAAATTTTTAGATTGCTTTGTATTCAAGTTGGGAAGTTCTTAAATCAAACTGCAATTGCTAAGAAATTAAAGGTTTCATCTACTGCAGTTTCTAAAGCATTATTGTACTTGGAGAAAAATAATTTGGTTTTGATTAAAAAGGATAAAAAGATGAATTTAAATCTAATTGAGTTAAATAGGGAGGGGGAGGGAGTTATTGAATTAAAAAGAGTGGAAAACTTGAAAATATTTTATGAATCAGGTATTGTTAAAGTTTTAGAAGAAAAATTTCCTGGTTCAATAATAATTTTGTTTGGAAGTTATTCTTATGGAGAAGATACCTCTGAATCAGATATAGATTTAGCAATTATTGGGTGTAAACAGAAAGAAGTAAATTTTGAGAAGTTTGAGAAATTATTTGAAAGAGAAATTAGGGTTAATTTTTATACTAATTTAAATGAAATTAACTCTAACCTAAGAAGTAATATTGTAAATGGGATTATTTTGTCCGGAAGAATTGAATTATGAAAAAATTTGAAGAGTTTTTAAAAGAGAGGGTTGTTCGAAAGCAATTTCCAGATCGGGCAAGGGCGAATGATTTAATTGAAGAATCAAAAAGGAAGTTAAAAAATTTAAAGAGAATTATAGAAAAAATGGGTATTGATGATGAAAATTCTAATAATCTTGTTGAAGATTCTTATGATGTTCTTTTAGGACTTGTTAGGGCGAGGATGTTTTTGAATGGTTTTAGTGCTTCTGGAAAAGGAGCACATGAAGCAGAAGTAGCTTTTGCAAGAAAGCTTGGATTGAATGAAAGAGAAATTTATATGCTGGATCAATTACGATACTTCCGGAACGGGATTCTTTATTATGGAAAAAGGTTTGATAAAGAATATGCGGAGAAAGTGTTGGCTTTTTTAGATAAAGTTTATAGAATTTTGATTAAGATATAGTGTTGTGTTTTTACCAATCTAACCCTGCACTATCCCCATAAATGTAGTTTGGTTGGCCTTTCTTTTTTATTTCTTCTTGATAAACTTTGTGCATTCTTCTTAGGAAGTCTTGTTTGTCTTCTATTCGCATTAAATCAAGGTGTCCTTGGAGGAGAAGATTTAGACTGAATGGGCTGGGAATTTTTACGTGGTCACTGTTGATTATTATTTGTTTTTTTTCAATGTCCTGTAGAATTTTTTTTGCATTTTTTATATCCATTAAATCTTCTAGGACTTCCCGCTTTGCTTCTTTGAGAATTGGAAATTCTTTGCTTATCTTTTTTACTGCTGCTATAAGGAAGTGGGATTTCATTTGTTGTTTCTTTACGCTTTTGGTATTTCCTTTGTAGTTTCTGAGAATCATTAGTGATCGTGTGGCGCAATGACGGAATCTTCTTGTTAAGATGTCTGTTTTTTCAATTGCTTCTTTAAGAATGTCTTCTATATTTTCTGAAGTTAGTTGAGAAAATGCTTTTTCAATATCCATACTATCTGAAGAGAGGTAGAACCCTCGGTCGCTTATTCCAATTTCAACATCTCTCCTTTGTTTTATGCCCATTAAATACCCTAAGACTCTCGATAGTGCATCATTGACTCTACGACCGTACATTGAGTGGACTAGGATGTAATTTTTGTTGTCTCTCTCATCAGTATATTTTTCTATGTATATTGAGTTTGTGTGTGGAATTTGTGCGAATTTAAACTGATCTTCAAAATACTCGTGTATTTCTTTTGCTATGAAATCATTTGTGTAAAGGTATTTTTTGATGAAGGTGAGCATTGTTTCTTTTGACTGGTTTTTTTCGAATCTCTCGTTCATTATTTTTCTGAATTTGTTTATTTCTAATGCAGAATCAAAACTTAAGGGTAAAGATTCTGAAAACCAGCTCGGGATTGTTGGCGCTCTTGACATTTCTGATTTGACATATAAATTCATTCCTTTTGTGTATGCATATGAATATTTTCTTCCTCCTAAGACAAAAACGTCTCCCTTTTTCATACGACTTAAAAAAGATTCGTCTATTGCCCCTATTTTTTCTCCGCTAGGTGAAAGTTTGACTGTTATAAAAGATTCAGATGGGATTGTGCCTATGTTTGTCATATAAATTACTCTTGCCATTTTTCCTTTTTTTCCTATTTGTTTTGTTTCTTTATCATACCATATTTTTCCATAAACATGATTATCTTCTAACCCGTAATCTCCGCTCAAGTAGCTTATAATTGAAAAAAAATCATCTTTGCTTAAAGATTGATAACAATAACTTTTTCTTACTGTTGCAAGAAGTTCATCTATATCCCATATTTTGTATATGGCCATTCCGTAGATTTGTTGACTTAATACGTCTAAGCAATTATGTGGGAACTGGATTTCATCTATTTTGGATTCGAGCATTTCTTTTTGAATTACTGCACACTCTAACATATCATCCCGGTCTACTACTATAAATCGACCTTTTGCTATCTCATTTAATTTATGCCCCGCACGACCTATTCTTTGCAAAGCCCTTGAACTGGCTTTTGGACTTCCTAGAAGTAAAACTAAATCAATATACCCAATATCAATTCCTAATTCTAGAGAAGTTGAGCAGACAACAACCTTTAACTTTCCGTTTCTAAGGTCTTCTTCTACCTGGAATCGGTTATCTTTGCTTAATGAAGAGTGGTGTGCTGCTATGTTTTCATCAAAATAATCAAGCGGGAATTTGTCTTTAAGATAATTAACAACTCTTTCTGTTGCTGAACGGGTGTTTGTGAAGATAAGCGTTGTTTTGTGTTGTTTGACTAAATCATGTATTAACTGATACATTGCTGGATATGGGTTTTGATGTTCTACTAGGTTCTCTACGGGGGTTAGGACATCTATTTCTATTTTTTTATTAAATGGGACTCTAGCGATTTCCACTTTTCTGTTTTTATCTGTTGGATCGTTTCCTACTAGAAATTTAGCAACCTCTTCTAAGGGTTCTACTGTTGCGCTTAAACCTATTTTTACAGGCCAGATGCTTGACATTTCGTTTAGTCTTTCTAGGCTTAGACTTAGATAGACCCCTCTTTTATTTCCTAAAGCATGAATTTCATCCACTACACAAAACTCTACTGCTTTAAATGCTTCTGAGAATTTTTGGGTCGTCAAAACTATTGCCAGAGATTCTGGTGTTGTGATAAGGATGTGTGGAGGATTCTTTGCCATTTTTGCTCTTTCAGAAGTGGTTGTGTCTCCGGTTCTAAGGCCGACTCTTATTAATGGAAGTTTTTTTCCTTTGGTCTTGGCAATCTTGTTTATTTCCTCTAAAGGTTCAATTAGGTTTTTGTGTATATCGTTTGAGAGTGCCTTCAATGGGCTTGAATATATTGCATAGACTTTGTCTTCTAATTTATCTTTGGCTGCGAGAGTTACTATGTAGTTTAGGATTGAGAGGAATGCAGTTAGTGTTTTTGTTCCCCCTGTTGGAGCTGAAATTAAAATATTTTTTCTATTCCATATGCTTAGGACTCCGTATCTTTGGGGGGGTGAGAATTCTTTGAATTTAGAGAAAAACCATTCTTTCACATAGGGGTGTAGAGTCTTGACTATTTCTGCATCTTGATTTTTATGTGATAAAGTTATTTGTTTGTCCATGATTCTAATTATAAGTAATAAGAATAAATAAAGTGTTTTAATTAGTAATAAGGAGGGTATTTAAGGTTTTTGAATTGGTTTTGTTATTCAACAGAACCATAAGGCAGTTTTCCTTTGAATTTTTTTTGTTCTTGAGTAAAATGTTTTTTACATAAATAATTCCACCCTTTATCTTCATATTTTCCTCCCAACATAAAAAAGTAGACTTCTTTGTGGGCTTTATTATTACAAATTCCATCATATTCGCAAAGGATTACTTTTTTCCCCTTTAGTTTTTTATATCTTACTGAAAAGGATTCTATTTTTGGTTTCTTTTTCATTTAAATACATAGAATTTATATATATAAAATTAATTAAAATATCATGGAAAAGAGACATATTGATTTTAGAGATCAGATTTCTAGGAATAAGACTAAATCGTTCTTATTATTGTTGATTATTTTTGTTGTGATAATTGCTTTGGGGTATGTTATAAGTATGGCTCTTGCTCCAGGGAGTTTTTTCTTTATAATGATAATTGCTTCTCTTTTTTCTATATTTTATGTTTGGTTTAGTTTTTACAATAGCCATAAAATTGCTATTATGAGTGTTGGGGCGAAGAAAGCTACTAGAGAGAGCTATAAACAGTATTATGATTTAGTTGAGGGTCTTACTCTGGCTTCTGGAATGCCTATGCCTCAGCTTTATGTTATGCCTTCTTCCCAAATAAATGCTTTTGCTTCTGGGCGTAATCCTCAAAATGCAGTTGTTTGTGTTACAGAAGGAGCTTTGGAAAAATTAGATAAGAAAGAGTTAGAGGGTGTTTTAGCTCACGAGTTAGGACATATAGCTAGTTATGATATGAGGTATATGACTCTTGTTGCTGTGGGGGTTGGAATGATTTCTATAATAAGTCAGATTTTTCTTCGAAGTTTATGGTTTGGGGGGGGACGTGGAGGAAATGACAAGAATGGAGCTATCTTTATGGTGATTGGAATTGTTCTTGCAATACTTGCTCCAATAGTTGTCTGGTTGGTTCAGGCATCTATTTCTAGGAAGAGGGAGTTTTCAGCTGATGCTTCTGCTGTAAAGTTTACAAGATATCCTGCAGGACTTATTGGTGCTTTGAAGAAAATAAGGCATGATAATCCTCCTACTGAAAAAAAAGTAACAAAGGCTGTTGCTCCTTTGTTTTTTTCTAATCCGTTAAAGGGTTGGGGTTCAACACATCCTTCTTTAGAGAAGAGGATAGAAGTTTTGGAGAGGATGTAAATTAGAGTGGTGATAAAATATTATATACCATTTTGGTTTCTTTTTATTTATGGGAGATAAACCTAAGCTACCTGTTAATGATCTTTCTATAGCGTCATTTAATGGATATTTTAAAGAAAAACATCTTGATGGAGATATTTTGAGGGATGAAGACATAGAAGAAATAAAGAAGATTTTTGGGTTGGATGATAGGAGTATAAATAATAAAATTGGGGCTATATCTTGTGATGAATTTCATGCTCATAGTTATAAGTGTCATTTTTATTTTAGTCCTGAAGCTGGGATTGTTGATAGATTAATTAGGGAGATTCATAAGTATCGAGCAAAGTTAAGTGATGTTAGAAGTAGATTAGAGTAATTTTATAAATCCTTCTTCATTAATTCTTTTATAAAAATGGGGTTCATTAGGCACACGCTGTTAGTTTTTGTAAGTGTTGTTTTGTTTATAGCTTTCTTAACTGGAAGTTTATTCCTTACATTTAGTTTATCTCTGGATTATGAGCATGTTAAACCGGAGCTTAGAAAAGTTGTTTTGGATTTGGCAAATACGGAGGCGGAGTTGGATAGTGCGGTTAATGAGAGGTTGGAGTTTATGACAACATATTGTGGTAATGAGAGTGAGTATGTTTTTTTCTTGGGGGGGAGTACATATGTTATTGATTGTGATGTTGTTCCGAATGGGATTTCATCCATAATAGAATCGGGTCTTGATAATTTTATAGATAAAATTTATTATGATGATTATTCGAATTGTGGATTTTGGAAATGTATTCAAAATGAAAATCCTTTTGTTTTATTTTCTATGCAGGCCCAAGATTATTGGACTGGGAAGTTTTATCTTATGTTGACTATTGCTATTGTTTTACTTGTAATCATGTTTCTTTTAGTTGAAAGAAAACCCAATATGTTAATTCTTTCTGGGGCTTTGCTTACAGGCAGTTCTTTGTTATTTAGGAAAGTAGGGAGTTTATTGGGGTTCATAGATGATTCTGTTCTTGATTTTGTGACTATCTTCTTTTCTCGTGGAACTGCTGTTTTCTTGATTACTATCATAGTCGGAATAATGGCTATTGGGCTGGGAATTCTTTGGAAAATACTAAGATGGGGGGAAGGAAAGAAAAAGTTTTCTAAGAAGGATGTTGAGGATATTGTTGAGAAGAAGGTTAAAGAGAGTAAAGAGATAGATGAGAAGATTAAAGAAAGCAAGAAAGAAAAGAAGAAAAAATAGCTTTTTATACTCTAATTCTGATTTGTGTATATGGTTGTTAAAGATAAAGAAAAATGTGTTGTAATGTTTTCTGGGGGATTAGATAGTAGGCTTGCGATAAAACTTATGCAGGAAAAGGGTTTTGAAGTTTTGGCTGTTTATTTTCATCTTCCTTTTGGAGAGGGATGTTGTAACAAGGGATGTAGTTTTAATTTTGCTCAGCTCCAGGGGGTTGAGCTGAAGATAATTGATTGTAGCAAGGGAAAATTATTACAAGAGTACCTGGATGTTGTTAAGAAGGCGGCTCACGGGACTGGGGCGGGGGTTAATCCGTGTGTTGATTGTCGTATCTTTATGTTTAAGAAAGGGAAAGAGATCGCCGATAAGAAAAGTATTAAATTTGTGGTTACTGGAGAAGTTCTTGACCAGCGTCCCATGTCTCAAAGGAAAAAACAAATGGAAATTATTGAGAAGGAGACTGATTTGGCGGGGAGAATTATTCGTCCTTTGTGTGATCTTGGATTTTGTGGGAGGAGGAGGGTTAATCAGATGGAACTTGCTAAAAAATTTAATATAAAATATCCAGAACCGGCGGGGGGGTGTTTATTATGTGAGAAGGAGTTGAAGAAGAGATTAGGATATTTGCTTAAAAGGGGAATGAATGATGAAGAGGTGAGCTTGGTGGGGATTGGGCGTCATTTTTTAATTGATGAGCGCTGGGTAGTGCTTGGAAGAAATCATGTTGAAAATCTTATTATTGAGAACTTTAAGGGGGCGATTGTTCCCAAAGAACTTGGTCCTTCTGTAGTTGTATTAGATAAATGTAATGGGGGTGTTGACAAGAAAGTTAGTGAATTGGTGTTTGCTTATTCTAAGAAAGGTAGCTTGAAAGAGAGGAAAACTTTTGAGAAGTACAGGCTATAAATATTTTTAAAGAGTTTCTTTTTGAGGTTTATATGGGTTTAATTCCTTTTTTTGATTCTTTGAAAGAAGTTAAGTATCTTGTAGAGAATTCTGATTATGTGGAAAATCCTAGGATCTCTTTAAAGAATATTGTTTCTTGGGTGAAAGATCATCCTTCCATTGATAAACTTGTAATGGGAAGCGATACTTACAATCTTATTCTTGAAACAGAAGAGAGTGCTTCTAAAGGAAGTTGGCCCGAGGCCTTAAATGGTGTTTTGAACAAGATAGGTATTGGTTATTATGTTATAGGGGGGGAGAACATCCCTTCTAAAGGGAGCGTTCTTTATGTTTGTAATCATGCTTATGGGCTTGTGGATAGTTGTTTGGTCGGGGGAGGGTTGGGGGGGGATACTTGAGAAAGAGGATATTGATTTTAGAATTGTGGCTACTCATAAACTTAAAGTTCTTGAGGGTGCTGAGGATTTTCTTCTTTTTGTAGATAATCCTGTGGTGAAGAAAGATTCTTCTAGAGAAACAGAACTAAAGTCAAATGTGGCTTCGCTTTTAAAAATGAGGAGATTTTTAAAAAAAGGAGGTCATCTTGCAGTTTTTCCTGCTGGCGAAGCTTCAGATTACAGGATGAGAGATTATCCTTGGAGGCATTCGGTCACTAAAATAACAAAGTATTGTGATTATGTTGTGCCTCTGTGGGTTAGTGGTCCTGGACATACTTTTCTTTATGATTTTTTAGATATAATTAAACCGAGTCTTAGGGGCGCGGTTAGTTTGAGGGAGGCCTGGAAAATGAAAGGAAAAAAAGTAGTTCTTAATATTGGTAAATCAATCTCAACCGAAGACCTTAAACTTATTGGAGAAAATGGAGAGGTTATAAAATATTTGAGAGAAAAGTCAGAAGAGTTAGCTTTATAATCCCTAGTTCTTGTTTTTTAATATGTGTCAGGAGTGTTTGTCAAAACCAGTTTATGAGTTTTCAAATAAGCGAGTTGTTTGTAAAGTGTGTTTTCTTAGATGGTTTCAGAAGAAATTTTTATACTCTGTTCGAAAATTTGGAATGATTAAGAAGGGGGATGTTGTGGGGTATAAGAAGGGAATGGGTTTTAGGGAGGCGGTTCTTGAGTCTTTGTTGGAAATGTTTGTTGGGAGAGCTCCCGTAGAACTTGTAAAAATTCCAAATAAGAAGGCAAGGAAAATTGCTTTATCTGATACTACTGACACAATCGCTAGGGAGATAGTTGAGGAAGTAGTTAAGGGAGATGTGAGGAAACTTAAACTAAGTCCTGTAGATTCTAAATTCATTCGCCCTCTTTTTTTGTTCACTGATAAGGAAGTTGAGCTATATGCTAAGTTGAAAAAGCTTGGTTTTTCAAAAATTGAGGAAAGAAAGACTAAACTTGGGGCTTTTGTAGAAGAGTTGGAAAAAAAGCACCTTGAAGTGAAGCATGCTGTGGTTAAGAGTTATATGGGTATGTTCAATTAATTATTTTTTCTTCTGATCTTTACCCTCTATCTTATTAAGAAATTGACGAATGAATCTTTGGTGTTCTTCAGATTTAGCTTTTATTTCTTTTACTACAAAGATTTCGGTTCCGTGTCTTTTTTGTTTTTCTGTTGTTATATCTCTTCCTAATTTTTCTTTTATGGTTTCTCCTAAGAGTATTTCTTTATTAGAAATTGTTGTCATTTTCTTTGCTCCTGTAATAAGAGTTCCCATACTCATAAATTTGAGAAGAGATGGAGATTCTTTCTTTGCTATGATTGTTCCGTAATTAATGGAAAGTCCGTAATCTATTTTCTGGTTGAATTTTTTATTATGTTCCTCAAGAATTTGTTTAGCACTTTGTGCTATGTGTAGTGCATTTTTTTCATTTCCAAATGTTCGAGTTTTTATTGGGGCTAGTATAAAGAATAAAAGGCCTTGGTTTTCGTATACTGCTGCCTTGTTTTCTTCTGCAAGAGTTACTATTTGTTGTATTGTTTCTCCTGCGTTTGTTTTTTTAGATTCAATTTCTTGGAGGTTTTTTATTCTTAATGCAACAATGCTTGCGTTTTGTTTTTCTCCTTTTATTGAAAGAGATAATTCTGCTTTACTTTTAGTTTTTATTTTGGATTTAGTATTTAAAGGAACCGCGGTTATTTTTTCTTCCTGAGTTCCTGGATGTTTTGGTCTCCTTTTTATTATCCTTCCAAAGAAACTTCTTTTATACCCTTTTTTGAAAATTGTGAATGCTACAAATCCAAGTATTGCGATCATGAAAATCCATACAAAAGGGTATTTGACGAATCCCCCGACTCCTTCAGCGGCTTTTCTTACGTCTATTGTTTTCCCTGTAAGGAACACTTCTTCTGTTTTATCCATTATTTCTACTTGGTAATGACCGTCTGGAGCACTTAAAACATATTTCTGGATTTCGCCTAACTCTAAACTTACATTTATGTTTAGGGGTTCTTCTCCAACCTTGACTAAGAGATTATCTTGGTAAGGAACATTGCCGGTATTGGTTATGATAAGGGTTTTGTTTATTATTTCTACTTCCACACTCTTTTTTTCTGTAATTTTAAAGTTGGATTCGCTTGTTATTTCATTTGAAGTGGCAATTACTTTCCATTCTGCTGGGAGCTCATTATTTTTTATTGGAAGCTCAAAAAATTCATCGGTTGCTATCTCTTCTTGGGAGATTATTTTATCTTTGTTGTTTTTAATAATAAGGCTAGAAAGAGATTCTATTGGTTCTCCGGTTTGGTCGTGGAGAATAGTTTTTACATTCAAGCTTGTTCCTGGTTCTACTTCCTGGTTTTCAAAAATTATCTCTAAGTTTGTTGGTATTTGCCTTATGTAAATATTTAAATTAGTTAACCCCTGGTTTGTTATTGTGTCTTGGGTGTCTTTTTCGTATGCCTTTATTGTTACTAAATAGTTTCCTGCTTTCATTTCTTGAGGGAGAACTATATTTGTTTCAAAAAAACCGTTTCCTATTGTTTCTAAGTATGTTGTTGATTCTGATTCATTTCCTAGGCCCAGGGTGATTTCAATAAATCCGTTAACATCTTCTTGGCTGTCTTTTACTGCGCTTCCTTTTAGGAGAAAGGTTTGTCCTGGTTCTAGCACCTCAATTTCTTCTGTGTTTGTTACTTCAAGAAAGATGAGGTCTGAGACAGAAAAATCATCTGTTAATATGTAATCTGTTCCTAACATTGCCTTTATTTTACAGTTTCCTTTCGATTCTCCTATTATTTCTTTAGTTAGAACTAGCGAAGCGGACATCTCTTTCTCTTCTCCGCTTTTTAGACTTATCCCGTTTTTATAGAAGTTTATTGTGTGTCCGTTACATAGTAAGTCCATACCAAAACTTCCAGTAATGTCTGTTACGGATTTAATTGTTACCGGAAGAGTTATTGTGTCTCCTAGGCTGTAAGCAGGATTTGGTTTTTGGTTTATTATTATTTCTGCGGAAGCTAGTGATGTTAGAAAAAATATAAGGAACAGACAAATAAGCACCTTTTTCATTTTATGTTCTTTGGAGTGGATATTTCTTTATAAATATTTGGAAAACTCAGAGGATATGTTTAAAAATATTGGAGGGTTTGAGGGGAGATGAAGAAAATGTTGAAGTAGAAGTAGAAAGTGTGGGATTTTTCAAAAAAATACTTAATTTCTTTAAAAGTATTTTGGGAATTGATTAGATAACTTAATAATCTCTTTTTGTTTTAAGCCGAAAAATATATAAACCTGTGTATGTATGTGTATGCATGGGAACAAAAACAATATCTATAACAGATGAGGCATACAAAAGACTTGCTACTTTAAAGAAAATGAATGAGAGTTTTTCAATGGTAATTGAAAGAGTTACTGGTAAAGTTAAATTAGATGATTTTTTTGGGGTTCTTTCAGAGAAAACAGCAAATAAAATGGAGAAAGAAATAAAAAAGGGAAGAAAGATTCATAGAGAGTTGCATTCTATTAGAAATGAGAAATTAAAAAAGGAGTTTAGTTGATGGTCTGTTTAGATACCTGTTTTATTATTGATTTATTAAAAGGAAACGAAAAAATAAAATTGTTAAAGCAGGAGTTTGATAAAACTAGTGAATCAATTACAGTTTCTTCTCCTTCTCTTATTGAATTAATGAAAGGTTTGAGGATTGGTAACCCAAGTGAAAATGAGGAAGAAAAAATCAATAATTTAATTTCATCTTTGTCAATTTTAAATTTAGACAAGAAAAGTGCTATGTTATCTGGAGAAATTGAAGCTTACTTAATAAAAAAAGGACAATTAATTGATTTAGAAGATCTAATGATTGCATCAATTTGTATTTGCAACCATGAGAAATTAATAACAAGAAATGAAAAACATTTTAAGAGAATCAAAAATCTTGAAATTGAAACCTATTAGATAACTTAATAAATAATATTCTGCTTTTTCTTTTATGAAAGATACATTTAATCCTTGGGAGGTTTTGGGAGATATAGACTATGGGAAGTTGATAAAGAAGTTTGGATTGAAAGAGCTGGAAGAGCTTCCAAAGATTTTTATGGAAAATGTTTTATTTAGGAGGAAGATTGTTTTTGCTCATCGGGATATTCAGCGGGTTTTGGAGGCGATTCATGGGAAGAAACCGTTCGTTGTTATGACTGGACTTATGCCCACCGGGAAGTTCCATATAGGACACATGTTATTAGTTCAACAGCTTATTTTTTACCAGGAATTAGGGGCCAAGATTTATATCGCTGTGGCTGATTTAGAAGCTTATAATGCTCGAGGTCAGAGTCTTGAGGAATCGAGGAAGATTGCACTTGAAGAATATATCTCTAATTATTTTGCTCTTGGGTTAAAAAAGAAAAATTGTGAAATTTATTCTCAATCCGATCGTTCTGAGGATGGGAAAAAATCTGGTGCTTACTATGGATTGCAGAATTTACTGGCTAGACACATAACTTTTAATGAGTTTAAGGCGGTTTATGGGGAAATAACTCCTGGGAAGATGGTTGCTTCTTTACTTCAGGCTTCAGACATGCTACACCCTCAGCTTAGGGAATTTGAAGGGAAGCCATTGCCTGTGCTTGTTCCGGTTGGAGCGGATCAGGATCCACATTTGAGACTTGCTAGAGATGTTTCACAGAGAATTAAAACTCCTAGGTTTATGCAGTTAAGTTCTACTTATCATATTTTTGCTCCCGGGCTTGGAGGTGGAAAGATGAGTGCTTCAGATCCAAACTCATTTATCGCCATGGACGATTCTCCAGAAGTTGTTAAGAAAAAAATAAATAAGTATGCTTTTTCTGGAGGGCAGGCAACTTTAGAGGAGCACAGAAAATTAGGAGGAAATCCGGATGTCGATGTTTCTTACCAGTATTTGAGGGTTTTCTTTGAACCGGATGATAAAAAATTGGAGGAGATTTACAGGTTGTACAAACAGGGAGAGTTAACTACCGGGGATTTGAAGAAGATTACAATTGAGAAAATAAATAATTTTTTTAAGGTTCATCAAAGAAAATTAGTTAAGGCTAGAAAGGAAGCGGAGAAATATTTTGGTTAATAATCATTAAAGCTATAAAAATAGGCTGTTTTTTTGTTATCTATCCCAACTATTGCGGAGGGAGTTTTTGGAATTCTAACTTGTTGGCCCTCTTCATTTTTTTCTAGTATAAATTGCCCTGTTTTGGTTGTTTCATATGCCCAACTTGGAATCCCTTTTTTTATCGCTTCTCCTTTTGTTTTATGGGTTCTTGGGTCTCCCTGAGAAACAAAATAATTAGTGACCCCCTCTAATTCGGGGTATGGGGGGGATTTTTGAATTAATTCTGCTTTTGCAATATTATAACACCTTTGCCATACTGAATCTGAAGGGTCTGGTTTTGAGGTGTATTTGTAGTTAGGACTTAAGGGATCAAAACATGTGTATTGGTATACCTGGATAGTGCCTTCTCCGGAGGGTCTTTGCACTATTTTTGGTCGCTTTTTTAGTAGAACTTGTTTTATTGACTGGTTAGATTTTTTTGCTCTCTGTCTAATAGATTCTG